>Ga0265294_10009324_pt1 | contig 11332 bp, 10 predicted proteins | sample MunlanPumphouse3_FD_192504 | JGI IMG/M metagenome (GOLD analysis project Ga0265294, IMG submission 192504) | Groundwater microbial communities from a municipal landfill in Southern Ontario, Canada - Pumphouse #3 | ecosystem: Environmental > Aquatic > Deep subsurface > Groundwater | place...
TTCTACTGTTTTTCCCTGATACCCTAAAACGATAATTATCTCATCTACCTCAGCCTCCTTTAGAGCATCAAGAACATGGGAAACCATGGGGCAGCCCACGACACAATGTAATACTTTAGGCAACTTTGATTTCATTCTGGTACCTAAACCCGCCGCCAAGATAACAGCCACTGTCTTAGCCAAAGATAACCCCCCCTATATGAACAATAACCTCAAGTTAATTGCATTATATTTATACCATAAAAACACCTATTAAGTCATCTTTTTCGGACTTTTTTTTCAAAAAATAAAAAGGAGCCTTTCAGCAAGCTCCCTTTGATACTAACTTTAACCGCCCCATTATTTTAAATATCAAACTGAAAGAGGGCTTTAATAGATTCTATAATCTTCCCTTGTCTAGCTTAAACTACAGCTGCTTCTTCATATGCTTTTAAGACAGCAGATTGAATTACTTCACGTGCATCTGTAGAAATAGGATGGGCGATATCTCGATATTCACCATCCGGTGTCTTTTTACTAGGCATAGCTACAAACAAACCATTTGTACCTTCAACTACTTTAACATCATGCACTACAAACGAGTCGTCAAATGTAATGGATACAACTGCTTTCATTTTACCTTCATGATTAATTTTCCTAATCCTGATATCCGTGATATTCATCAAACCACTCACCACCTTCCCAGCTACTAACTCTTACACCTAATTCGTCACAAGATTGAGATTTCCTTCTTTTTCCTAAATAATTTTACATAATTTAGTGCATTTGCACTTTTCGATAAATTTCGACTTTAGAGGACATGTTTTTTCTTATCCTTAGGAACACAATACTTTTTCCACCAGTGCCAAATCACTGGGTTTATCTACATCAATCCCTATTTCTGGATAAGGGGAGACTACGCCCACGCCTTTTACTCCGCCCAACAATCTCGACACTTCTTTTTCCGCATCTGCTATGGTGAGCTGTCTTAGCACATAAAACAGTAATAACTTCCAGCCAAGATGGGCTGCTAAAGAAAGCGGTTTTTTCCTTAAGCTCACTAGTTTTTCGGCTTCCTCCAAACAACGGTCTACTATCTGTGCTTTGAGCAGTAATAAATTCCCCCCAGTAAATAAGCCTTCTTTCAAATGCACATATGTTCTTTCTACACCGGGATACTTGCCTTCATTGGCTTCCCGACTAACAATCGGATAAAAAAAATCGCCCTCTAAATCTTGACATGTACCCAAAAAATGATTGACAGCTTCCGTGGTCAGCAAAGGAAGGTCACTGGTCACAACCAGAATCTCTTCTTTTTCCGGAGGAACCAGTTGAAAAGCCTGCCTAAAGCTTTGTACCGTAGTGTCCCCCTTACTGGCAATTTTCACAGCAGATGATCCCCCAAAAACCTTGGTCAATTGCGGTTTAGGTCCGGCAATAATAATTTCATCGATATAGGACGAGCCTTTTAAAGCATCAACAACATACTCAACCATATAACGATCGGCAATAGGAATTAAAGCCTCTTCCCCAGTAAAATGCTGTTTTTGCCCTAATTCGGATTTAAGCCCTCCGGCTAATATAAGAGCTACAGTCATTTAACTCTCCTCTAACCTTATTAGACAAATATACAAACTTATTTCTTGCTTAAAAGTTCCAACATGGCTTGTTCGGCATGTTCCACATGCTCTTGCCCCAATCTCTGCGCTAACTCAACATCTCGTTCAGAAATAGCCTCCACTATTTCCTGATGCTCTAGTAAACTTGCCTTTTTTCTCCCCGGTAACATGATCGAGGTTGATCTTAAACGATACACCTGGTCCTTTAATTTACTGATCAAATGCGTGATTTTTTCATTGCGTGCTGCTTGATAAATGGCACTATGTAACCCAATATCCGTATTTACGGTAAGGACAAGCTCATTATTATCAAGATATTCTCTCTCTTCAACCAGATACCGCTCCATTTCCTCTATTTCACTTGGGGTCACTCGTTCTGCCGCCAGTCCGCAAGCTAAAGACTCTAATGAAGCCCGGATTTCATAAACTTCATGTACATCCCGATAAGACATTTCCGAAACATAAGCCCCTTTACGCGGCATCACCACTACAAAGCCTTCCTGTTCCAACTTGCGAATCGCCTCCCGCACAGGAGTACGACTTACTCCCATTTCTTCCGCAAGTTGATTCTCCATCAGACGCTCCCCTGATTTGATGACACCTTTTAAGATAGCCTCCCTTAAAGTCTCAAACACCACATCACGTAAAGGTTTAAAGTTATCCAGCTTGATCGTATTCAAAGTCCGCTCACTCATCACTCATCATCCTTCCTACGAGATCCTCGCCAGTAATTGTCCGTACAACCTCCACACTCCAATTTGGCTTTTTTAGGGAAGATGTCAGTTTTTTTGCGGCTTGACTATTATCAACAAAAGCCATCAGAGTTGGTCCACTACCCGCCATTATTACCTTTTTAACCCCATTTAATGCGGATATTTCTTCAGCCCAGATTTTCAATTGTGGATATAAGGCAAAGGTGGATTCTTCAAGTACATTCCCCAACGAAGCATAAATCATTTCTTTATTGGTAGCTTTTAGGCCTTGTATCACCTGGTCTAAGCGCGGTCTTCGAGTAATCTTTACCTGGGAAAGGTTACTATAGACCTCCTTGGTGGATACGCCAAAGGGAGGTTTCAGCAAAACCAGCCACAACTCAGGACAAGGGGGGCAAAAACTAAGACGCTCTCCCCTACCTGCCCCGATGGCAGTGAGGGGATACAAACAAAAAGGAACATCTGAACCTAATCTTGCGGCTAATTGGACTAACTCCTCCTGCGCTAGATTTAACTCATAGAGACGATCTAACCCCCAGATAACTGTGGCGGCATCTGCACTCCCGCCAGCCAATCCGGCAGCAAGAGGGATTCTTTTCTTCAGCTCAATGGTAAGCCCCTTGATTTGCGGAAATTTTTCCTGCATTAATTGTGCAGCCTGATAAGCAAGATTATCCGAGCCGGTACTTAAAGAAGGTACGTCACAAGTTAAAACAAGACCTTCGTTATTAGCGCGAGTTAGTCTGACCTCGTCAAAGAGACTGATCCCCTGAAACAGGGTTAAAATCTCGTGATAGCCGTCCGCTCTTTTCCCCAAAACATCTAAAGTTAAGTTGATTTTTCCAAAGGCCTTACACCTAATTTTTTCCATAGTGCCATCCACTTTTTATACCTAGTTAACTTCTGTTTCCCATTTTATCACATTTTCCGTTTTTCTTTAAGCTTAAATTAGCTATCTATCATCTATCTTCACGCTAAAGGGGAGTGCTTATGTTTTTCCGACCTAGCTCTTTCCCCTTTGTTTAAGACTTTTTTCCTCAACCTCAAGGAACGAGGCGTAACTTCCAAGAATTCGTCATCCTCCAGATATTCCAAGGATTGTTCTAAGGACATCTGCCGCGCGCCTTTCAGTTTAACCGTTTCATCTTTGACCGAGGAGCGCATATTGGTAAGGGCTTTTTCCTTACAAACATTAACCACAATATCCTGCTCCCGACTATTTTCTCCCACAATCATCCCTTCATAAACTGGAGTGCCTGGCGTCGCGAAAAGAGTTCCTCTCGCTTCAGCAGAAAGCAAACCATAGGTATTGGCAATCCCTGTTTCCCAGGCTACCAAGACTCCATTTTTCCTACTGCTAATCTCTCCCCGGTATGGTTTATACTCCGAAAAACTATGGTACATTAAACCATATCCCCGTGTATCTGTAAGATACTCCGTTCTGAATCCCACCAATCCTCTTGAGGGAATAATATATTCCAAACGAGTGCGATTACCAAATGGAGTCATATTCAAAAGATCGCCTTTCCTACTTCCTAGTTTCTCCATCACAGCACCGATACTCTCCTCAGGCAGATCCAATAATAAATATTCAAAGGGTTCAGAAAGGACCTCGTTTTCCCGCTTTAAAATAACCTGAGGCTTAGAAACCTGGAATTCCATACCTTCCCGCCGCATTGTTTCAATCAAAATAGCTAAGTGTAATTCTCCGCGACCGGAAACAAGGAAGATCTCCGGGCTTGCTGTATCTTCCACTCTCAAAGCCACATCTGTTTCCATTTCTCGTTTTAGTCTTGTCCCTAATTTTCTGGAAGTAACCGGATCGCCGTCTTGACCTGCAAAGGGCGAGTCATTAACCAGAAAGTTCATTTGTAAAGTAGGTTCATCTATTTTGATGAAAGGCAGCGGATCAGGGTGAGCGATATCGCAGATAGTCTCACCTACAAAAATGTCTCCCAGTCCACTTACGGCCACTATTTCCCCCACGTGTCCTTCATCTATTTCCACTCTATTTAAACCCTTAAAACCAAAGAGCTTACTAATGCGATAGTTCTCTGTACTCCCGTCACGTTTATTAACTGTAACTTGACTGCCGTTTTTGATTACACCTCTGTTAATCCGTCCAATAGCCACACGCCCTAAATAATCGTTATAATCCAAAAGGCTGACTTGCAGCTGTAAGGGACCGGATAGTTCTCCGCTTGGCGCCGGGATCTTCTCAATGATGGCTTGAAAAAGCGGCGTAAAATTGTCGCTGGGTTGATGCGGATCCAGAGAAGCCCAGCCTTCAAGGGCCGAGGCATAAACTATGGGGAAATCAAGATTGTCTTCATTCACCCCTAATTCGATAAACAAATCCAAAACCTCATCATAAACCTCGAGAGGTCGGGCATTTTCCCGATCCATTTTATTGATCACAACTACCGGAACTAAGTTTTGTTCCAGCGCTTTTTTCAAAACAAATCTAGTTTGAGGCATACAGCCTTCAAAGGCATCAACAACTAATAGGACCCCCTCAACCATCTGCATGATCCGTTCCACTTCACCACCAAAGTCGGCATGACCGGGTGTGTCCACAATATTAATCGTGTAACCATTATATTGTATTGATGTATTCTTAGCGAGAATCGTAATTCCTTTCTCTCGCTCCAAATCACTGGAATCGAGAACCCTCTCCGCTACCTGTTCATTCTCTCTAAATACTCCAGCCTGTCCCAATAACTTATCGACAAGTGAAGTTTTGCCATGGTCAACATGGGCAATAATGGCGATGTTTCTAGTTTTACTGCTCTGCACTTAAAATTTGCCTCCTCAAAAATAACACAAATTGCTTTTCTACAAAAAGCCACTTAAGTATTTTATAGCTTTCCAGCGAGAAATGCAATCAAAACTACCTCTATCCCCTAACCTTTACGCCAAAAGGAAGGCAGGAACAGCACCAACACCGTATAGATTTCTAACCTTCCCAATAACATTAAAAAAGAAAGAAAATATTTCTCGCCACCAGATAAAAAAGCAAAATTTTTAGTTGGTCCGACCAACCCTAAACCTGGGCCGATATTTCCCAAACAAGTCGCTGCCGCAGTAAAAGAAGTAATTAAGTCACGTCCAACGACCGTCATTAGAATAGTGCCAGCTAAAACGATACCTATATATAAGAAAAAGAAGACAGTCACGTTTAACACATTCTGATGAGCAACATTTTCCCCATCTATCTTTAGACTTAAAACTGCTCGCGGATGTAAACACCGTTGGAGTTCCAATTTAGTTTGTTTAATTAATACCAAAATCCGCCCTACCTTAATGGAACCTCCGGTAGAACCGGTACAGCCACCCACAAACATTAAAGATATTAAAATAACTTGCCCCAAAAAAGACCATTGCGCAAAATCCGCTGTACCAAATCCTGTTGTAGTTATAATTGATACAACCAAAAAAGCCGCCTCACGTATAGAGTCTCCTATACTATAACCACTTATGGAATATAGACTGTATACTTCAAAAATAATAGCTGTAAGCACTATCAATGTATACAACTTGAATTCATTATTATGTGTAAATACACTTAATTTTTTTCGGCGATAAATTGTATAATATAAAGCAAAATTTGCCCCTGATAAAAACATGAATATTGTTATAATCCATTCAATTGCAGCATTATTATAATACCCGATGCTCGCATTTTTAATAGAAAATCCTCCGGTTGCTACTGTGCCAAAAGTATGACAAACGGCATCAAACAAAGGCATCCCCGCTATGTATAAAAGAATTATTTCGGCGATTGTCATAATCAGGTAAATAGACCATAGCACCTTGGCCATTTCACTAATGCGAGGTCTTATCTTTTTCATCAAACTCCCGCCGGGAGCTTCAGCCTGATACATCTGCATCCCGCCTATACCTACAGAAGGAAAAAGTGCTACAAATAAAACGATAATCCCCATACCCCCCAGCCAGTGCGTTAAGCTCCGCCATAAAAGAAGCCCATGAGGGAGTGCTTCCACATCAGTTAAAACAGAGGCTCCCGTAGTAGTAAATCCAGACATCGTTTCAAAAAAAGCATCAGCGAAAGAAGTAAACGTTCCAGAAAGAAGATACGGTATAGACCCGAAAATAGACACCAAAATCCAACCGACGGTTACTATAAAAAATACTTCCTTATGGAGAAATTCTCCCTCCGTTTTGGCTTTTTTAAAACCTAAAAAACCTACTAAATAAATAACCCCACACGATAAAGCTAAAGCATAAGAATCGGTCTCACCATAATAGAGAGAACAAAAAAGTGGTAGCAACATTGCTAGACCAATAATTAATAAAATTATACTCAAAGAATAGACAATCCGCTGATAATTCATCACAACACCTTACATTATCCTGTAATGTATTTCAAAGTTTTTGCTGCCGCATCAGGCAAAGTGAAAACAGTCACACTGTCTCCCGGTCTTAAAACATCGTCCCCCTTAGGCAAGATTACCTGATTCTTACGATAAATAGAGGCGACCAAAGAACCCGGAGGAAAATTTAATTCTTTTAATTTCTTGTTAGCTACGGGGGAATCTTCCGCAATAAGTAATTCCGTCATTTCCGCCCCTTCATTATTTAATAAGGTTACAGAGATAACCTTATTGCCCTGATGAATAAAGCGCAGAATTCTATTAGCGGTTAAGGTGCGCGGGCTCACGCCTATATCAATGCCCACGTTCTCCATTAAGGTAATATAATCGGAACGTCCTACTTGCGCAATCGTTCGTTTGACTCCCAAATTTTTCACAATCAAGCTTACCAAAAGATTGAGTTTATCATCATCAGTCAGACTAACAAAAACATCGGCACTACCTGTATCCTCATTATTTAAAAAATTAATATCCGTGGCATCACCATACAAAACCATGGTCTGATCTAGTTTTTTCGCTATTTGCACACACCTATTATAATCCTTATCAATAATTTTTACCTTAAATTTTCTGTTTTCCAGAATTTTAGCCAGCTGCAACCCCGTGTAGCCACCGCCTAAAATAACTACCCGATTGACCTTCTCCCGTTTATTTCCTAGAAAACTCTCCACTTGAATCATATCAACCGTTTTTGCCAAGACAAAGATAATATCCTGAGGATAAATCAGGTCGTTACCACGAGGAATAATTAGCTTTTTCTCCCGGATGATTGCCGCAATTAAAAAAGGCGACTCAAACTTTAGGTCTTTAAGCTGCTTATTGGCAACTGGCGCCTCTTCAGGTATCTTCAGCTCTAATAATTGGATTTTACCCTCTGCATAATAAGCTACATCCAACGCTTCAGGAACATCAATTAATTTAGCGATCTCCTTGGCGGTAACCAACTTGGGATTAATCATATAATCAATGCCAGAGAACATTTCTTTATCTTTTTCATTTTCCAAAACATATTCCGGATTTTTGACCTTAGCGATGGTTTTGGCTTGCCCAAAAGTTTTAGCTAGCATACAAGCCACTAAATTTGTTTCATCACTTTCCGTAACTGCAACCACCAAACCTGCCTCTCTAATGCCCGCCTCTTCTAAAGATGTCCTTTTTACCCCATTCCCGATAATTACCTCAACATCGAGATACTCTTGTAAAGTATTAGCCCGTTCTTCCTGTCTTTCAATCACGACAACATCATATTTTTCTTCGACCAATATTTTCGCAATAATAAAACCTGTTTTCCCTGCTCCAATAATAATTACCCGCATGCTGTTCTGCCCCTCATTATTATTATTAATCTTTTACTCAAATGCTATCTTGATCTTTGTCTAAAGTCAATTACCAAAAAAATGACCAAAAAACCGACCCCTCAACTCGAAAAATTGTTTTCAAGAAAAGAGATCGGTTTTTGCACTTTATTTATACTACCTCAAAATCTTATCCACATACTTTGTTTTCCCTCGGGAAACAATCACTTGGGTGGTTTGGGCACTTTCATAACCGCTTTTAGAGAACACCATAGTATAAGTGCCAGACTCAAGGTCATAAATAAGATATGTACCGTTTGAGTCGGTTGTCGTGCTATCGATTGTAGTAGAGCCCTTCTTAACAGTTACTTTAACTCCCTTAATAGGTGTACCATTTGCTGTGGTAACCTCTCCACTAAGATTGCCATATTCGCTATCCTCTGTGGTAACTCGTACTCTGATCACCGGAGGATCAATTTCTACCGCCGAATTATCTAAAACAAGATAGACACAATAATCTTGATCAACTCGTAAACCATCTATTTCTACTATTTTCTCCTTGTTTGCGGAAAGACTGACATACCCCCGGTAATTACTTCCAACCGACCTGCCGTCCGCATCTTCCCCTGCTATAACTTCGTCTGATGAGGGAATGCGTTCCTCTTCTTCTAAGATAACATAATAGGCCTTACAAGCACGATCTGCTTTTAAGACTAAATCAAATCCTCGCGAAAAGATATTTTCCACAAAAGGATACTTATTGACAAAATACGGTGCCCGATCATAATAATCCCCACTATTATAGGTTCTGGTCCCGGTTACCGTGCGCCCATTCACTTTGGCTTTTACCCCCGGGGCAATCTTAATACTCTTCGGTGCTCTGTCAAATACTACCCCATCACCATATACTTCGGCATTATTAATCACGCCACGTCCCTCAATGGAAGCTTTATTAATTACAGATAGTTTCTTGACAGTAGTATTCGAATTTAAATTAACTTTCGCGTCTCGAGCCGCTAGGGAGAGAGCCAGACTATCCATGGTGCCTTGTAAAAAGTCTAACTGAACCAGGGGCGTTTCAACATTGACATCCTTAAATATCCCATCCAGCTGAACCTTTGCTCCCTGAGGATTCTTCAGAACTACATCGTTAAAACCTGTTCCCGCCAGATTGGCTTCTTCAAGGATGACGGATGTTCTGACATCCAGAGTTTTAATCTCCGTAGTACCTTGTGCTAAAAGACGTAGCTGGTTATTGTTCGTATGCTCTACTAAGACTTCAGCAAGGTTGGAATCGTTGACAATTAGACCGGCATTAGTTTTCACTACCCTATTAACCTTCACATTAAATAGGGTTACAGAACCTTGACCGGCTCCTTCGGTAATAATAAGATCCCCTTCGATCGTGACATTTCTCAAAGTGACATTACTACTATTAATAAAGGCATTCCCAGTAAGGGTAATATTATTGTATGATAAACCATGGAAACCTGGTTTATCATACAATGTTCCCACAACGCGATCAAAAATAGCTAAGGTTTCGGCACGCGTAACTGTACTCCCGGGGCGAAAAGTCCTATCCGGGAAACCGCTCATATAATCGTTCCAGACTACCGCATTAACAGGAATATAGCTCCAGTCCTGTACATCCTCCCGATCAATGTATTTACCCAGATAATCTTTTTGTGCGCTTCTCAGAGTAAGGATATTATAGATAATTGAAGCCATTTCGGCTCTGGTAATCCCTCGATTCGCCCGGATCGTCCCATCAGGATAACCGTGAAGATAACCGGCACCGACGGCTTTCCGCATTTCTAGCGCATACCATTCATTTCCCTTAAGATCTGAAAAATGTGTATTGCTTACCTTTTTAAAGCCCATTAATTTGTTGACAAAGGTGCAAAATTCCGCACGCGTAATGGCCTGATCAGGCATAAATTTCCCATTGGCATACCCTTCAATATAGCCTTTCGCCGCCCAGAAATTAATCGACTTTTCTGCCCAATGCATTTGAGTATCGGGAAAACCAGTAGCTCCTACGGCTACTGTGTTATTAAAAAATACACCTAAACATAAAGCAAAGACTAAAGAAACTATAATATTTCGTAATTTCCCTATATACATTGCTAAAACTCCTCCCCGCTATTAATTCATTTTTTAGCGTTCATTTTTTATTGTAACATAATTATGGGAAAATTACTATCATTTGCTTTCCCTTAATCATACGATAACCATCTTCCCCATTTCCCTTAATATCATAGATAAGGTAATATATAATAGTATCTACACTAAAAAGCATACTTCCGGAGGTTATAGCGATGAAAATATCCTTTAATACAAAACAACTGGCCGTTTCTGGCTTAATGGCTGCTTTGGTAATGATCGGAACAATGATCATCCAAGTCCCTACCCCTACCAAAGGTTATCTTCATCTTGGAGATAGTTTCGTCTACCTATGCGGGATTCTCTTAGGGCCGGTTACCGCGGCACTTGCCGCAGGAATTGGTTCTGCCATGGCTGATGTTTTTTCCGGGTATGGTATTTATGCCCCAGCCACATTTATCATCAAAAGTCTTGATGCCTTTGTAGTAAGCTTGAGCTATTACGCTATAGCTGCCAAGACAAAATTTCTCAGCAAAAAAATATTAGGTTTTAGCTTAGGAATTATCCTCGGTGGAAGCCTTATGATAGGTGGTTACCTTATTTATGAAACTTTCCTCTATGGATTCGCCACTGCCTTGTTAGGTCTATCCTTCAATCTCACACAAGCCATAGGCGGCGGCATACTCGCCCTACCTTTAATGCTTACCTTAGAAAAGTTCAGGTTAAAATAACCTCCATCCGATAACCATCTTCCCCATTTCCCTCTGAGGGATAATACTGAGGTAAAGTTTTTTCAATTTTAAACCCTAATGTCCTATATAATTGCAACGCGTTCAAATTGCTTACCCGTACTTCCAACCCTATTCTTTTATACCTTTCAGCAAAACCCTTCAGCCTTTCCTGTAAATAAGGCTTTAGCAAACCCTGACCCCGATAAGCCGGTAACAGGCACAACGAATAAAAACGGATTAACTTACTGTTCCGGCGGGTAATATAAACAGCATACCCCACAGGCTTCTGGTCTTGCTCCAAAACATCCAGAATTATTGAGTCATGTGGGTTTTTAATCATATAACGTATGGTTCTGCGCGAAAAAGCATCGGCTTCTCCAAAACATTGCTGCTCCGTTTCTACTAACCAAGCAAGGTCGGCCAGAGCCGCTTTACGATATGATAGTTTCTGCATCTAGATTTTCACCTGCCAAATACCGAATAATCTCTCGATATATT
>Ga0265294_10009326_pt1 | contig 11331 bp, 12 predicted proteins | sample MunlanPumphouse3_FD_192504 | JGI IMG/M metagenome (GOLD analysis project Ga0265294, IMG submission 192504) | Groundwater microbial communities from a municipal landfill in Southern Ontario, Canada - Pumphouse #3 | ecosystem: Environmental > Aquatic > Deep subsurface > Groundwater | place...
CCTTGTGTAGCCTGACAAATCAAATTCTGTCTTTTTCTTTAAGGCAATCACAAATTTGTCATAATTATCCATTTTTATCACCGTTTAATTATATTTTTGTGCTATTTAGCTACTCTTTAAGTTCTTTGTCTTAATCAAAAATCCTGCTCACAAAAAGCTAGAAGCGTTATTATATTTTGCTATCCTCTCCATTTCTGAAAGAAGATTGCCTCTTATTCACAATTTTGGAAATTAATATGCCTATCTCGTATAAAATTAACATGGGGAACGCTAACATTATCTGAGAAATTACATCCGGCGGAGTCAGAAGAGCGGCCAAAATAAAGATAATTAAAATAACATAGCGTCGGTTTTGTCCAAGCTTTTCGGGAGTTAAAAAACCTAACTTTGTTAAAATATATGCAGCAACGGGTATTTCAAAAGCAATACCAAACGGAATTAAAAAATAAAGTAAAAAGGTCAGATATTTTGCCGCGGAAATCATCGGAGTTAAACCGGCACTACAATTAACCAAAAGAAATTTCAGACCAAGTTTGAGCACATAATAATAGGCAAAGAAAATCCCTAAAACAAACAAAATTAAACTGGTAATAAAAATCAGCCAGAAAGCTTTTCTTTCCTTTTGATATAATGCCGGTAAAACAAAGGCTATTATTTGCCAGATAATTACTGGAGAAGCCAGGAGTAAACCCCCTAAAAATGCAGTCCTGATTTGAAGCATGAACCCTTCAGTTACAGTCAGCAGTACAAGCTGCTGTTGGATTTCCGCTAAAGGATTCATTAAGATAAAAAATATCTCTTCCTGCAAAAAGAGAAAGGTAAATACCATCCCTAAAAAAAGAGCTACCAAAGATATGATTAACCTTTTGCGCAGCTCCTCTAAATGTTCCATCAATGTTGTCTTTTTATTTTTCATCTTTTTCATCATTTATTTCATTTTCTAAATCCTTTTTTGCTTTCTTAAACTCCGTCAGCGCTTTCCCCAATGATCTTCCCACTTCAGGAAGCTTTCCGGGTCCAAAGAGGATTAAAACTAGTAGAAGTATTAAGATTAATTCCGAAGCCCCAATAGAAAACATTCGGCCACCTCCACATAATTCATTATAAAATATAATACGACAAGTTTTTATCTTTATATAATGTCATTATAACCTTTCTGCGATAAAAAACAAAATATAAAACGCTAACTTTACTTCCCATAATCAGGAGTAAAATTAGCGTTTTAAATTTGTTCGTCGGTATCGAATAAAAAATCCCTCCCTATAAATTTACCGCTTGTTTTTGAATTCCTTCGGTCAAACCACGTTTCACTTCAGTAGCAGTCATATGTTGAGCTTTAAATTTCTCTACTAAAAAATTGCAGGCATCCCAGGGATTAACTGTATCACCACATGTAAAAACATCAACTGCCGCGTACCCTAATTCCGGCCACGTGTGTATCGCTAAATGTGATTCAGAAATAACAACTACACCGCTTACGCCTTGAGGACTAAACTTATGAAATACATACTCCCTTACTTCGGCTCCTGCCTCCAGTGCTGCATTTACCATGCATTCCTCAACTCTTTTTACGTCATTGAGAATTTCAAATGAACAACCATAAACTTCAGCAAGCACATGACGGCCCAATGCATCCATTTACCATGCCTCCTTTATTCTTTTTTTAACCCTCTCTTTAATAGCAGGGTCTCTTCAACCAAATAAATTTTAGCATATCTTAGCTTGATGTCAATAAAAAAATTCACCTCATCTCCCCAGAAAGCTTTTCTGGTAATAATTATTTGTTTGATGAAAAAATCTAAGTACAATTATTCCTGTACTTAGATTAATTGAACTTTAATATAAATGGTCGGAGCGACTGGACTTGAACCAGCGGCCTCCACCACCCCAAGATGGCGCTCTAGCCAAGCTGAGCTACGCCCCGAAGCCACAATCTATATTATATAATCCTCACAAACCAGTGTCAAGGAATTATCGCACGGAATATTTTGTTCCTTCCTCAGATACTTCTAAAAGAAATGTTTGGGCAGCTATACCGTGATTCCTCCATGTTTCTTCCATCATTTCCCTTATCTGTTCAGCACCTTGATCGCAAAAAGCCAAGATCGAAGGACCGGCTCCGCTTAAACAGCTACCCAAGGCGCCATGAGCAAGAGCTACAGACATTACTTTCTTAAGTCCAGGCACTAAGGGTAAACGATATGGTTGATGTAAACAGTCCTCCATGGCAATATTTAATAAACTATAATCACCTGATAATAAGGAAGCGATGAGCATTCCGAAACGCCCTGTATTAAAAACTGCATCCTGATGAGGCACAACTGCCGGTAAAACTTTACGGGCCTCTGCGGTTGCTAATTTAAAATCAGGTACCGCGATGATAACCTGAAGAGGATTGCGAGGTTTTACTTTAATATATTTGATTCCTTCTGCAGATGTTACCGCAATAACCAATCCCCCGATTAAAGCCGGCGCAGCATTATCAGGATGCCCTTCAATTTGGGCAGCTAAGGAAATTAAAACCTCTTCCTTTAAATTTGCTTTCAAAAGAAGATTCGCTGCTACAACTCCAGCTACCGTAAGGGTTGCACTGCTGCCTAAACCCCTGGCTCTTGGAATAACAGTCTTAATTGCAATATTAAAATCAGAAATTTTTTCCCCTATTGTCTCAGCAACTAAGCACATACCTTGGTGAGCTAAACTATCCTGGTTTAATAGATTAGTTTCTGGAGGTAAACTAACTTCTTCCTGTTGGTCAAAAAAATAAAATTCGTTCTCGAGATTTAGAGCAAGGCCTACACTGTCAAAACCCGAACCAAGGTTTGCTGAGGTGGCTGGTACATTGACCTTTATCATAATTTCTTAATCACTCCATCCCCTCAACCCTAATTAAATTAACAATCTCTTTCGTGATGGGTAATTCTCTAATAATCTCCAATGAATCCTGAATATCTTTTTCTCTAACCTTATGTGTAATCATTACAAGCTCAGCCACATCCTGAAAACAACCTTTTTGCACAACAGAAGCCAAACTAACTCCATAATTGCCAAAAACCCCGGCAATATTAGCCAGAACACCCGGGCGGTCTAAAACCTGAAGGCGCAAAAAATAATTTGTACTTACTTCACCCATTGGTTTAATCTTTTTAGGCTCATAACAGGTACAAGTAGAACGGATACTATTTGTCTTAATGTCATTAATCACGGTAAGCAAATCCCCGACTACAGAACTTGCTGTAGGTAATTGTCCTGCCCCTTGTCCGTAAAACATCGTTTCACCGACCGCATCTCCCTGAGCAAAAATAGCGTTAAAAGAATCATGAACACTAGCTAAGGGATGATCTAAGGGGATTAAGGCAGGATGTACTCTTACCTCCACTTGATCATCCTGTGCTATCCCAATTCCTAACAGCTTAATCGCATAACCTAACTGTTGAGCATATTCTAAATCCTCCGGAGAAATTTTCGTAATTCCTTCCACATAAACATCCTGAAATTTTACTCTGGTATGAAAGGCAATCGAAGCTAAGATAGCAATCTTACGGGCAGCATCTAACCCTTCCACATCTGCTGTAGGATCTGACTCGGCATAACCTAACTGTTGGGCCTCTTGTAAAGCTGCAGCAAATGTTTTTCCTTCTTGTGACATTTTACTTAAAATATAATTCGTTGTACCATTAACAATCCCCATAACCTTTTCCATGTTATTGCCGATCAGGCTTTGTTTTAACGGATTAATTATGGGAATTCCGCCACCTACGCTGGCCTCAAAATATAATTCACGGTTGGCCTCTTGACAAGTGTCAAAGATTTCTTCCCCATATTCAGCTAAGAGATCTTTATTAGCGGTCACAAGATACTTGCCCTTTCTTAAGGCTTCTAAAATATAGGTACGGGCCGGCTCAATACCACCCATTAATTCGATAATCACCTCTATTTCCGGGTCCTGAACAATTTCCTGCCATTCAGTTGTGATTACTCCTGTAGGAAGTTTTACTTCCCTTTCTTTTTGTAGATCCTTTACCAATACTTTTTTAACTCTGATTTCCGCGCCGCATTTTTTGACCCATTGATTCGTATTCTTTTGTAATATTTTTACTACACCTTGTCCTACAGTACCAAATCCTAAGATAGCCACATTGATCTTGTTCATAATTTACCTCCTAACTCTGACCGACAATTTCTACTTTTTTTACACCTTGTAAATTATTTAATTTTGTTACGAGAACTTCAATATCATCTTTAATTTCTCCGGTGTCTATACTGATAGTAGCATTAGCAATATTTTGCAAGGGAATCCCCTGATTAATCGTTAAAATATTGCCTTTGAGCCGAGCAACAGTATTTAACACGTTAGATAATACTCCTGCTTTATGTTCTAGAATTAAAGACACCGTAATAAGCTTATCTTTACTTGCTTCGTTAAAAGGAAAAATGCCATCACGGTATTTATAAAAGGCACTGCGGCTTATACCGACTCTATCTACAGCCTCATTTACTGTAAACACTTCCCCTTTAGCTAAAAGATCTTTAACAATCGCCGTTTTTAAAATAGCTTCCGGCAGGATCTCTTGGTTCACCAAATAATATTTTTTAGTCTTTCTTTTAGGCATTTTACTTCTCCTCTGTGTCCTCACAGGGTGGATGTTATTCTATGTCTGGTAGACATTATACCACCAAATTTTCTAAACATCAACAAACCCAAAACAAAAAAAAATCGGTCTTAAGACCGATTTTTAAATTATTATACAGATAATACCTCCACTACCATCATTGACAATTCGTCTTAAAGTCTCTTGTAATTTTCCCTGCACATTTTCCGGTACTGTTTGCAATTTACTTTGAATACTTTCTCGGACCAAATCATGCAGTGATTTCCCAAAAATATCATAATTCCAAATCTGGGAGGGATTTTCCTGGAACTTATCCGTAATATAACGCGCTAGATCGGCACATTGCCTTTCCGTACCCATTAATGGTGTTATTTCTGCCGAAATATCTGCCCGGATAATATGCAGGGAAGGTGCGCTAGCTTTTAAGCGGACACCAAAAAGCCCACCTTGTTTAATTAATTCCGGTTCTTCCAAATTCATTTCCGATACTAGGGGATTTACTACTCCATAGCCAGTTTCCCGAACTCTTTCCAAAGCTTCTGAGACTTTATCATATTCCGTTTTTACTGTGCTTAAGTCTTTCAGTAGCCGGAAGATGTCGTGCTCTCCTTCAATTTCCAAACCAGTAGCTTCATTGATTGCTTCATAAAACAAACCCTCTTTAGCTGTCATCTCCAAAGAAGCAACCCCTGTTCCCATATTCATGCCTTCCAAAATTACTTCTCCAATAAAATCCAGTTGTGATAGTGTTTCCATGCCTTCATCAATATCCCTCAAACGTCTAACTTTACTGATGATTTCGTAAACGGAACCCTCAAACTTTTTCCTTAACCAATGCTCCGAATTTAGTTCCTCAATCCATTTAGGCAAACTAACATTGACTTCTGTAACAGGAAATTCAAACAAGGCTTCTTCTAAAACCTGTAGAACTGTTCCCTGGGATAATTGAGCCACATCTAAGGGTATAACAGGTACTTCATAGAGATTCTCTAACTCCTGAGCCAATTCAACCGCAGCAACATCGTAAGGATTCATCGAATTAAGTATCACGACAAAGGGCTTGTTGAGTGATTTTAATTCTTCGATAATCCGAGCTTCAGCCTCCTGATAATTTTCCCGTGGAAGATTAGTAATACTTCCATCAGTAGTAACTACCACCCCAATCGTGGAATGATCGGCAATTACTTTACGTGTACCTATTTCGGCAGCTTCTTGAAAAGGCATCGGTTCTTCAGACCAAGGTGTATTTACCATCCGCGGACCATTCTCGTCTTCATAACCTTTAGCACCCGGTACTGTATAGCCGACACAATCCGCTAACCTGACAAAAACTGAAAGACCATCTTTAATCTTAATTTCGACAGCTTCATTAGGAATAAATTTAGGCTCTGTTGTCATTACCGTTCTTCCCGCTCCACTTTGCGGCAACTCATCAATCGTTCTTTGCCGATCCTCTTCATTGACAATATTGGGAATAACCAGTAAATCCATAAATTTCTTGATAAAGGTTGATTTGCCTGCACGAACCGGACCTACTACGCCTAAATAAACATCACCTCCCGTCCTCTCAGCAATATCTCGGAAAATATTCTCCACACTATCCCCTCCTTAAAAATACTTTTTATCATCAAATTTTGCCCGGGTATTATCCACTCCATCCCCCCTTAGCAACAATTAAGGATTTTAAAGATAAACTCTGAGAGAGTCTGTACAAACATCAAAGTATAGGAACAATACTATATATACTGTCCTCCATTATTATTTATTACTAAGAAGAAAAAAAATGCCTGATTTATGTTAAAAACATAAATCAGGCATTCGAATTTATACTTTCTTACTACTTCAGAATTATCCTTAAATTATTTATTAGTATTGGGATCAGTCAAGATCTCTTCTACTTCATATTTCTTATCACGCATCATTAAATCATAACCCGCTTCTTGAACGTTTTTATTCTTAAAGAGAACCTCATAGATTTCCTCACAAATCGGCATGGGCACACGAAATTTACCACCTAGCTGGCAACCGGCTTTTGTTGCAGAAACTCCCTCTACAACCATCCCAATTTGCTGAAGTACATGTTTCAAAGGAACGCCCTTACCAATTTGAATACCGGCTCTCCTGTTTCTACTATGTTTACTGGTACAAGTAACAATTAAATCGCCGATACCTGTAAGTCCAGCAAAAGTAAGGGGATTTGCCCCTGCCGCCACTCCTAAACGAGCAATCTCAGTTAATCCTCTCGTAATCAAAGCTGCTTTGGCATTATCACCATAGCCAATGCCATCTGCTATGCCAGTACCTAAAGCAATCACATTCTTTAAAGCAGAGCCATATTCAATCCCGATTAAATCAGGGTTAGTATATACTCTAAACTCCGGAGACATAAAAAGATCTTGCACTTCTTCCGCTATCTTTTTATTATTAGAACCTACAACGAGGGCAGTTGGAATGCCTCTGCCTACTTCTTCGGCATGACTTGGACCGGAAATAATGGTTAAAGCAGGAGCTTTATCCGCTAGTTCTTCACTAATTATTTCACTCATCCTTTTTAATGTTTCTAACTCAATCCCTTTGGCTGCACTAATAATAATATCATTCTTCTCAATTGAATTTTTTATCTTTTGGCAAAGCCCTCTAATATTAGCCGACGGAGTTGCCAAGACAATATATTTCTTTTCAAAAAGAGCTTCTTCCAGATCAGCAGTTGGCTTAACAGTATCAGGTAAAAAAACTCCCGGTAAATAATTTAAATTCTCTTTCAGCGTTTTGATCTGATCTATCTTTTCTTTGTCTCTCCCCCAAAGATGAACCTGATGCCCCTTTTTCGCTAAAACTAAGGCTAAAGCAGTGCCCCAACTGCCCGCTCCTAAAACTACAACCTTTTTCATTTACGATCTCCCCTTATCATCAATATTCCCCAATTCAGATCTTTTCCCAATTTTATTTTCCTGTCCTTGGACAAGCCGAACAATATTAGCTTTGTGAGTGTATACTACAAAGATAGACCCGATCAAGCCAAAAATAAAAATCGGCAAAGGTTTTTCTAATAAATATGTAACAATCGGAACACTCAATGCCGCCAATAAAGAACCTAATGAAACATAACGGCTAAAAAATACCGTAATTATGAAAATTATTAGTGCAATTAAGGTAACATCTGGAACTAAGGTCAAAATAACTCCTAGACCTGTGGCTACCCCCTTTCCGCCCTTAAAGCCATAATAAATAGGATATGTATGTCCAATCATTGTGGAAAGCCCACCAAGAACTGCATAGCCATAACTTGCTTCTCCCAGATAATAACCTAAGAGAACACCGATACTTCCTTTTAAAGCATCACATACTAAAACTATAATCGCAGGTCCCTTGCCTACAACCCTTAACACATTTGTAAAGCCAGTATTACCACTACCAAAGTCTCTAATATCAATCCCTTTTTTTAACTTTGTGACAATTATCCCAAAAGAAATAGAGCCAAGCAAATAAGGCAAAATAATTACTGCACCGATTATTAAAAAATTCAACCCCTTTACCCCTCTCTTTTTTTAGCAGTAATACGGATAGCTACACCCTCAAACCCAAAATTCTCTCTCAGCTTGTTTTCCAGATAGCGTAAATAGGAAAAATGCAACAAAGTTGGTTCATTAACAAATAAAATAAAATGCGGAGGTTTGATCCCTGCCTGAGTAGTATATAAAATCTTTAACCTCTTTCCCTTATAGGAAGGGGCAGGGGTAAGTTGAACCGCTTCACTGACGACATCATTTAAAATGCTCGTTCTTACGCGAACACATTGCTGTTCAGCCACAAAATTAACTAAATCAAATGTTTTCAGCACTCTTTGTTTGGTCAGAGCTGAAACAAAAATAATAGAGACATAGGGCATAAAGGCTAACTGTTTACGGATCTCTTCTTCAAATTTTTGCACAGTCTGATTATCTTTTTCTACTAAATCCCATTTATTTACAACAATTATAGCACCCTTACCGGCTTCGTGTACATAGCCCGCAATTCTTTTATCCTGCTCAGTTACACCCTCTAGGGCATCTAACACAACTAAAACCACATCACTTCTGTCAATTGCGCGTAAGGCACGCATGACACTATATCTTTCGGTACTTTCTTCAATATTACCCTTCTTTCTCATTCCTGCCGTATCGATCAAAAGATACCGTTGTCCGTCTTTAATAAAAAGGGAGTCGATGGCATCACGTGTTGTTCCCGGAATATCACTGACAATAACCCTTTCCTCACCTAAAATAGCATTTACCAGTGAGGATTTACCTACATTAGGTTTGCCTACAACGGCAATTTTAATCAAGTCCTCTTCTTCATCTTCAATCGGTATCTCTTGAAACAGCTGCACAAGTAAATCTAATAAATCACCAGTATTCATCCCATGTGCAGCAGAAATAGGTATAGGTTCTCCTAACCCCAATTGATAAAATTCATAAAAGTCCACATTATTTTTAAATTGTTCCACTTTATTAACCACAAGAATAACGGGTTTTTGCGTTTTTCTTAAGATGTTAGCGATAATCTCATCCTGAGAAGTAATCCCGCTCCTACCATCAACAATAAATAATAATACATCTGCTTCTTTGATGGCGATTTGTGCTTGCTCTCTAATATGTTCCCCAAAAGGATCTTCTTTTCCTCCTGAAAAATCAAGACCGCCTGTATCGACAATTGTGAAGGATCTGCCGAGCCATTCGGCATCCCGATATAATCTATCGCGGGTCACACCGGGAATATCCTCGACTATTGCTACTCGACTACCGGCTAATCTATTAAATAATGTTGATTTCCCAACATTGGGTCTACCTAAAATGGCCACAATAGGCTTAGTCAAATCTTTCACCTACCTCTCAGTTCCATAATTTTTGCTAAAATTCCTGCTGCTTCCACTGACACAACATAAATTTTAATTCCTAATGTCTTGGCGACCTCATCAGGTCGAAGATCATCCAAGAATTTGCCATTCCCAGACTGAACCATAAATTCTGGGATAAAGACAATACTTCCTCTTTGGAGATGATTTAAACCCTTGATTAAACAGGTTCCAGTCAAAAGGCCAGCCACCGTCACCGTTGGGCCAAAATAAGTATTGGTTATACTTAAAACTTTAATATTCAAACCTTTGATTGTATTTAATCTAGCAATAACTGGTTTTAAAACCTTTTCTCCTAAAACTCCCGTCACAAAAAAAATTTCTAAAGTAGACCCCAAATCCTCCGGCAACTGTAAATACTGCCACTCATCCCAAAAACGCCTAACCATCCCCACCCCATTCTCTAACTGAGAAAAGTCTTCATAACTTTCTGCAGGTGGTATCGGCACTTCTCCTAATAAATAGAATTCATCAGACGCCCAAATAAAGCCAGAGCCACGCAGCTTTCCTTCAGCTTGTTGTACTCTTTCTACCCATTCAACTAAGCGGCGAGCTTCTGCTTTGGTAAACAACCTAATTTCGGGCAAATTATGCCGGTATGCCGTTAAACCAACAGGCACAACTGCTAGCGTCATAACTCCTTCTAGCTTACTTAAATCCCGATAGGTTTTTTCCAAGGCTTCGCCATCATTAATCCCAGGGCAAGCAACAACCTGTGTATGAAATTCTATCCCTTCTTGCGCTAAATCCTGCATAATTGGCATAATTTCACCGGCCCGAGGATTTTTCATCATTTGCCTTCTAAGCTCCGGGTCGGTAGTATGCACCGAGAGATATAGCGGTGAGAGATGCTCCTCTTTAATTCTCAGAAGGTCTTCCTTCTCTAAATTCGACATCGTAATGTAATTTCCTTGTAAAAAAGATAACCGGTAATCATCATCTTTAAGATACAGACTGGCCCTCATCTTTTTCGGCATTTGTTCCACAAAACAAAAGATACATTTATTAGCACATGGTTTGATTCGATCAAAAACCGCATCCCTAAAATCTACCCCTAGTGGTTCATCATAATCTTTTTCAATTTTAAATACTTCTCTTTCTCCATTGCTTTTTTTGATCTCTAAAAGAACTTCTTCTGTAGCCCACTCCCATTGGAAATTTATTAAATCTGTAAACCTCTTTTGATTAATTCTCATGATCGTGTCACCCACAGAAAGACCCAACTCTTCAGCTAAGGAACCGTGAGCCACCGCAATTATTTCCGCGCCCCGCAAAATATCCACCCCATCAATAAATTTCCCTAAAACAATTATCCAATATTCACGGTTTTTCGTCAACAACTACGCATTTTTTTAGCTAACCAGTATGCCCAAAAGTATTTAGATGCTCTCCTCAATTTTCCTCTGCTCAGAATCTCTAAATAATTTAAGATAAATAAATTTAAATCGCTTACATCAAAAATTATAATTTCTTCCTTGAATTTGGTTAGCTTTAAGAGTTCAGGCCAAACAATAGCTTTAATAAAATTACCAAAAGACCCAACCCCCAGTGTATAAAAATCTGTTCCCGCTTGATCTTTACCCAGATAATAAAGTTTACCCGGCTGGCAATTCTGCTCATCAGCGAAATAAGGTAAATTAAGAATATCTCGATAATTAGCTTCCGTCGGTAATCGTCCCATACTGCATGCAGCCATAACGACTGAGGCAAAACAGCCAAGTTGATCTAGATAAACAATTTTCACAGCATCCTCTCAATCCAAATGACTTAATTGCTTGAGCGACTTAATTGCTTTCATTGCAAATATTTATCCTTAACTAAATT
>Ga0265294_10009327_pt1 | contig 11331 bp, 8 predicted proteins | sample MunlanPumphouse3_FD_192504 | JGI IMG/M metagenome (GOLD analysis project Ga0265294, IMG submission 192504) | Groundwater microbial communities from a municipal landfill in Southern Ontario, Canada - Pumphouse #3 | ecosystem: Environmental > Aquatic > Deep subsurface > Groundwater | place...
TAATTGTTTCATCGCAAGCTGGAACTACAAGAGATGCCGTTGATACTAGTTTTAACTATCATGGTGAAGAATATATTGTTATTGATACTGCTGGTATGCGTAAGCAAGGACGTATTTATGAAACAGTAGAAAAGTATAGTCTATTAAGAGCTTTAAAAGCAATTGATAGATCAAATGTATGTTTAGTAGTAATTGATGCTGAAGAAGGTATTATTGAACATGACAAACATATTGCAGGTTATGCTCTTGAAGCAGGTAAAGCAATAATTTTAGTTATTAATAAGTGGGATACAGTTGAAGATAAAGATACAGCAATGAAAAACTTTACAAAGGAAGTAAGAAATAATTTTCAATTTATACCTTATGCTCCAATTGTGTTTTTATCAGCTAAAACTAAAAAAAGAATTCATACATTAATGCCAGAAATATTGAAAGTATATCAAAATAGCAAAAAAGAAATTAAGACAAGTTTAATTAATGATGTCATTCAAGATGCTTATAATCTTAATTTACCTCCATCTTATAAAACAAAAAGACTTAAGATATATTTTTGTGCACAAGTTAGTACTGCTCCTCCAACTTTTAATATCCAAGTTAATAGTAAAGGTTTAGTTCATTTCTCTTATGAAAGATATCTAGAAAATAAAATAAGAGAATCATTTGACTTTGAAGGAACACCAATCGTATTACAATTTAAAAACAAAGGAGAACAATAACGTTTATTTCCCTTTTACATATATTAATGTAGGAGGGATTTTTTTATGAATTTATCAGATGGTTTCTTCAAAAAAATCGAAAAGAAAACAAGTGTCGGAAAACAAACTATTTTGGATCTAGCGACAAAACTTCAACAATCAGATATGAAGAATGAAAAAACATTAAGAGAAGTCATTCAAGAATTAAGTAAGATGACTGGTAAAGAAGTAAGTAAAGATAAAGAAGATAAGATAATTAAAGCTGTTATTAATGATGATATTCCTAAGGATATAGATAAAATGATATAAAATAAAAAAATCTATAATATAGATTTTTTGTTTTGGACAAAAAAAAGAAGAAAAGCACATCTTTTGGTACAGAATATAATTCGATACAGGATATACTCTTCTTCATATGTAGTCTCCAATTATTAAATAACCTAATTTAATAATTTGTCAATATGTAACTACTCTAAGGTTTTTCTCCTTAACACCACATACATATTATTTTAACTTATGATGCAGAAATACGAGAATTTAAGTTTTTGGCTTAAAACAATATTTCTAAAATAGCAGTTTGACTACAATTACATCTTATCATAAAAAAACAATTTGTCAATATTTTTTGTTGAAAAAAGTATTTTTTTGTCATTTTTAGTATAAAATTATCTCTTAGGCATTGAATTATAAGGGATAATAAAATGTAAATAATGTAAAAACATTAAAATATTTATAAATTATCATATCTTTTTATTTATTCTCATATATTTAAATGAAAATGAAAGTAGGGATTATATGGAAAAAATAGATATTATCAAAAGTATAACCGAGAGAACTGGTGGAGATATTTATTTAGGGGTAGTAGGAGCTGTAAGAACTGGTAAATCGACTTTTATAAAAAGAGTAATTGAAAATTTAGTTGTGCCTAATATTGAAGATGAATATGAAAGAAAAAGAGCTTTAGATGAAATGCCACAAAGTGCTCAAGGTAAGACAATAATGACCACAGAACCTAAATTTGTACCAAGTAATGCTGCCAAAATAAAAATTGATGATTTTAGTGCAAACATAAGATTAGTTGACTGTGTTGGTTATGTTATTCCTGGTGCTAAGGGGTATGAAGATGAAGAAGGACCGAGGTTGGTTAAGACGCCTTGGTATGATGAAGCAATACCTTTTATTGAAGCAGCCGAAGTAGGAACAGAAAAAGTAATACGTGATCATTCAACAATAGGGATTGTCGTCACTACTGATGGATCGATTGGGGAAATACCACGTAATGATTATATCGAAGCAGAAGAAAGAATAGTCGATGAATTAAAAGAGATTGGTAAACCATTTATTGTTGTTTTAAACTCTACTCATCCAATGCTACCAGAAACAGAAAGAATGGCTGAAAAATTAAAAGCTACTTATAATGTTCCGGTTATACCAATAAGTGTAGAAAACATGACTGAAAGAGACATTTACACAATTTTAAGAGAAGCTTTATATGAGTTCCCTGTTCTTGAAGTTAAAGTTGATATGCCAGAATGGATTGCTTATTTGTCTCCTAACAATTGGTTAAAACAAATTTATATCGATAAAATAAGAGAAAGTGTTATTGAAGTTGATAAATTGCGTGATATCGAAACTATTACAAATCATTTCACTGACTGTGAATATATTAATAAAGCATTCTTATCTGAAGTTAATACCTCGATAGGTGAAGTTACAATTACTTTACAGGCACCTGATACTTTATATAATCAAATATTGAAGGAACTTATAGGTATAGATGTAACTAGCAGAACTCAATTATTGTCAATCTTCCAAGACTATAATGAATCTAAATTAGAGTATGATCAAATTAAAGTTGCTCTTAAAATGGTTAAGCAAACTGGTTATGGAATAGCATCTCCAACTATATCAGATATGAAATTAGATCGACCTGAAATAATTAAACAAGGTGGAAGATACGGAATTAAATTAAAAGCAGTCGCACCTTCTATACATATGATTAGAGTTGATGTCGAAAGTACTTTTGAACCAATTATTGGTTCTGAATTACAAAGTAAGGAATTAATTAATTACTTAATGAAAGATGATACAACTAGTAATATTTGGAAGAGTGAAATATTTGGTAGAAGTTTAGATGTTATTGTTAAAGAAGGTATTCAAGCTAAATTATCTTTAATGCCAGAAAATGCCAGATTTAAACTTCAAAAAACATTAACTAAATTAGTTAATAAAGGTAACGGTAATTTAATAGCTATTGTAATATAAAAATAATCTTCGGATTATTTTTTTCTATACGCTTTTTTTACATGTAAAGATTAATATTGATTTGACTTTTAATATATATAAAGTATAATTAAATTAAGCAAAAGATGTATTGGAGGCTTAATATGAAATGCAGTAAATGTGGAAGTCCATTAATACCAAATTCAGATTTTTGTAAAATTTGTGGTGAAAAGGCAGAACCTAGAATAGAGCCTAATGTCGAAATAATAGATTTTGAGAGTGTCGAATTAGAAGTCGAAGCAACAGAAACTATTATAGAAGAAATTGTTGAACCTATTGCTGAGCAAGTAGAAGAATCAGTTGAACCAACTATTGAAGAAGAAACATTAGTAGAAGAACCTATTATTGAGAACGAAAAGGAACCTGTTAAACCATTAGAAGAAGCAATAGAAAAATATCTTGAAGAAATGATTCCGACACCAAAAAATAAATTTAATTTATTTCCGATTATTTTATTAGTTTTACTGTTGTCATCAGTTGGATTGAATATATATTTATATATAGGTAATTCGAACAAAGTTGCGAGTAAAGTATATAATAAAGAAGAAAAGGTAGTAACTAAAGATATCTCATATAATTCATATCTATTTACTGTTTTAAATGATTGGAAATATAAAGTAGATAATGATAATAATTTACTATTTATATATGATAATAGTGAAGATTTTGGAATATCAGTTCAAATTATAAACGAAGTTGATTATGATCTTTTAATAGAAAATGAATTGGCTACTTATATGAAAGAACATAATTTTCAATTCACAAGTAGTTATGAAAAAAACATAAACAATAAAGAAATGTATTTATATAAAGGTAAATATGGTGAATATAATTCTTATTTGATTTTTACTAGAATAGAAGACAATATTATGGGAATAACTAAGTTGATGTTTGAATCAGAAGTGAATGATATCGTTCTTAATAGAGTACTTGAAATGAATGGAAGTATTACCGTTCAAGAATCAATTACCTTTATTAATGATAAGTTTAATTTCACTGACTTAAGTCAACCAATTATAACTAAAAGTAATGAATTAAAAGAAAGTGATAAATAATCACTTTCTTAAATTATAAAAAAGGGTTGACAATGTTTAAAAAATCATATATAATTATCGACATAAGCCGTGATGGAGACGAGTAATAATAAAAACTGATTAAAGCGAGTTAGAGATGGTGTGAGCTAACAATTAAGATTATTATGAATAACACTTCGGAGCTATTTTTCCGAAAATATATAGTAGGGGAAATCGGTTGTAATCCGTTACCATGTTACTAGATTTTAAAAAATCGAAAAGTGATTATATAGAAATATATAATAATATGGGTGGTACCGCGGATACAACAGTAATTCGTCCCTTTAGTGGATTTGGAATACTGTTTTTTTATGTAATATGCCTAATTAGCTCAGTTGGTAGAGTATCTGACTGTTAATCAGAGTGTCGCAGGTCCGAGTCCTGCATTAGGCGCCATATTTTTTGCCCAATTAGCTCAGCTGGTAGAGTATCTGACTGTTAATCAGAGTGTCGCAGGTCCGAGTCCTGCATTGGGCGCCATATTTTTTGCCTAATTAGCTCAGTTGGTAGAGTATCTGACTGTTAATCAGAGTGTCGCAGGTCCGAGTCCTGCATTAGGCGCCATATTTTGGTCATGCATAAGTTTTCTGGATTTTATTCAGAAACTTATTTTAATAAGGAGGTATATATATGATTACTAAAGAAAAACTAAAGGACTATGCTGGAAAGTTAATGTTTGATATGAATGATGAAGAGTATGATACATTAATTAAAGAATTTGATATTATTTTAAAACAAATGGATTTAATAGGTAAAATTAAAGATATTGATTCAGTAGAACCAATGACTTTTCCTTATGACATTTATACTAATGAATTAAGAGAAGATATAGCTAAAGAACCTTTAACTAAAGAAGAAATATTCTTAAATGTTAAAGAAGCTAAATATGATCAAGTTAAAGTACCAAAGGTGGTTGGATAATATGAAGTATTTACATTTAACAATTGATGAAATAAAAAAAATATTAGATAGCAAAAAAGTAACTAGTGAAGAGTTAATTAAAGAAGCATTAGATAAAGCATATGAGTATCAAGATGAATACAATTCTTTTGTTACTATTTTGGATGATGCCAAACACAGTAATAATGGTAATAGTGTATTAAATGGTATTCCTTTTGTTTTAAAAGATAATTTTTCTACTAAAGGAATTTTAACTACAGCATCTTCAAATATATTAAAAGATTATGTACCAGTATATGATGCTACTATCGTTAAGAAGTTAAAAGATAGTGGTGCTGTATGCATAGGAAAAGCAGTATTAGATGAACTTGCTATGGGAGGTACTGGGACAACAGGTCATACCGGAACAGTTAAAAACCCATGGGATAAAGAAAGATTAATAGGTGGTTCATCTGCGGGTAGTGCATCTAGTGTAGCTTTAGGTATTGTGCCATTTTCAATTGGTAGTGATACTGGAGACTCTATTAGAAAACCAGCTGCCTATGGTGGTGTTGTAGGGTTTAAACCTACTTATGGAAGGATAAGTAGATATGGATTATTTGCTTTTGCTTCATCTTTAGATCATGTTGGTTGTTTTACTAGATCAGTAAAAGATGCTGCTTATGTAACAGATATCTTAAAAGGAAAAGATGAACGAGATATGACATCTTTACCTGATGATAATGAAATATATGCTGATATGTTAGATAATGATATCAATGGTAAAAAGTTGTTTTATATCAAAGAAGCATGTAATTTAGAAGATAATAGTGATCAAGAATTAAAAGATACCTTAAATAATTTTTATAATGTTATAGAAAAATGTAGAAGTTTAGGATTTATCGTTGAGGAAGTATCAATTGATAAAGATTTATTAAATGCTTTATATCCTGCTTATATGTGCATTTCTTGTGCTGAAGCAACAAGTAATAATGCGAACCTTACTGGAATTTTATTTGGTCCAAGAGGAACAGGAAACAATATTGATGAGTTGATGTTTGATGCTCGCAGCAAAGGATTCTCAGAATTTATAAAAAGAAGATTTATTATGGGTAGTTTCATTCTTCAAAAAGAAAACCAAGAAAAACTATTCTTAAATGCCGGAAGAGTTAGAAGAATGATAGTTGATAAAGTAAATGAGTTATTTGAATCTTATGATGGTATGATTATGCCTTCAAGTGATGGAGTAGCACCTATTATCGGAGAAAAAACAGATAAATTATCAGAACGCTATCTAATCTTAGGGAATCATTTAGTAATAGGTAACTTTGGAGGTTTTCCAAGTATTAGTATTCCTAGTGGATTTGTTAATGGATTACCTGTTAGTGTCAATATAACTGGTCCTCAATTTAAAGATGGATTAACTCTAAATATAGCATATAAAATAGAAGAAGTTTTAGGTTATAAAGGACAAGTAGCAAAGGGGGATAAATAATGTATAAAGTAGTAATTGGACTTGAAGTACATTGTGAATTAAAAACTAATTCAAAGAACTTTTCTTTTGCTAAAAATGATTATTCGGAAGAACCTAATATCTTTGTAGATACTGTTGATTTAGGTTATCCAGGTATTCTACCGGTTGCTAACTTAGAAGCAGCTAGAAAATCTTTGATGATTGCAATGGCACTAAATTGTGAAACACCTAATGAAGTTATATTTGATCGTAAAAACTATTTCTATCCTGATTTACCAAAAGGATATCAAATAACACAATCTCATTCTCCTATGGGAATTAATGGGTATCTAATGGTTAATGTCGATGATAGTGAAATTAAAGTTGATATTCATGATTTACATTTAGAAGAAGATACAGCAAGTTTAGAACACTTTAATGACTATTCATTAATCAACTATAACCGTAGTGGTATTCCGTTAATGGAAATAGTTACTGAGCCTTGCTTACATTCAGCTAAGGAAGCAGTTGCTTTTCTTGAAGCTTTAAGATCTGTTATTTTATATTGCGGAGTATCAGATGCTAGAAGTGATTTAGGACAAATGAGATGTGATGTTAACATTTCTCTAATGAAAGAGGATGCTACTGAACTAGGAACAAAAGTCGAAATAAAAAATATCAATGCTTTTACTAAAGTAAAAGAAGCATTAGAATATGAAATATATAGACAAACAGAAATACTAAATAGTGGTGGAACAGTTATCATGGAAACTAGAAGGTTTGATGATGAAGATATGAAAACTTATAGTATGCGTGCTAAAGTTGAAGCAGTAGACTATAAATACTTTCTTGAACCAAATATGCCACCAGTTAAATTAACTGAAGAATTTTTAGATAATATTAAAAAAGAAATACCAATGCTACAATATGAAAGAATCAATCTATATATTAATGAGTATGGTTTATCTAGATATGATGCTACAACTTTAGTTAAAGAAAAAAGTATTGCTGATTATTTTGAAGAAACAATAAAAGATGGAGCAAATCCAAAATTATCTTCAAATTGGATTACTAGTATTATTTTAGGTCATTTAAATAAATATGAAATTAGTATTAATGAAATATTTTTGACTCCTACAATGTTAGTATCTTTAATTAAAATGGTTGATGATGGTAAAATATCATCTAAACAAGCTAAGGAAGTTCTTTATAAAGTTTTACAAGACGAAAAAGATCCGGTTGCTATTGTTAAGGAATTAGGAATAAAACAACTAGATAATGATGAAGAAATTAGAACTATGGTTGTTGAAATACTAGAAGCTAACTTACATTTAATTGAAGAATATCGTAAAGGAAGAAATGTTTTTGATTTCTTTGTTGGTCAAGTAATGAAAAGAACAAGGGGTCAAGCAAATCCAACACTTACTGCTAAGATAATTAAGGAAGAAATAGAGAAGAGGTAAGATATGAGACAAAATAAATATCGTACTCATTATTGCGGTGAATTAACTAAAGAAGATATTGAGAAACAAGTTAAAATATCAGGTTGGGTTGAAAATATCCGTGATCATGGAGGAATAATCTTTTTAGATATTAGAGATCAATATGGAACCATTCAAATAGTAGGTAATGATAATCATATTTTTGATAATATAAATAGAGAATCAACTGTATGTGTTACTGGTAAAGTAATTAAAAGAGATGTTGATATGATTAACCCTAGACTTAAAACAGGGGATATTGAAATACTAGTTGATAATATTGAAGTATTAGGTGCTTCTACAAATGAATTACCTTTTGAGATAATAACCTCTAAAGATGTTCATGAAGATATTAGATTAAAGTATCGCTATTTAGATTTAAGAAATAAAAGAGTTCATGATAATATTGTTTTTAGATCAGAAGTAATAGCTTTTTTAAGGAATAAGATGAATACTTTAGGATTTACTGAAATTCAAACTCCAATTCTTACAGCTTCCTCACCAGAAGGAGCAAGGGATTTTATTGTTCCTTCAAGAAAATATCATGGCAAATTTTATGCATTACCACAAGCTCCTCAAATATTTAAACAATTATTAATGGTTAGTGGTTTTGATAGATATTTTCAAATTGCACCTTGTTTTAGAGATGAAGATGCAAGAAGTGATCGTTCTCCAGGAGAGTTTTATCAATTAGACTTTGAAATGGCTTTTGCTGAAGCAGAAGATGTATATGCAGTCACAGAAGAAGTATTACATGAAACATTTACTAAGTTTAGTGATAAAGAAGTATCACCATTACCTTTTAGAAGAATTCCTTATAAGGAAGCTATGCTAAAATATGGTAGTGATAAACCTGATTTAAGAAACCCATTAGAAATAATTGATTTAACAGATATTTTTAAAGATACAACCTTTAAGCCATTTAGTGGAGTAGAGGTAAGAGGAATAACAGTTAAGAACATTGCTGATAAATCAAACTCATGGTTTAATGAATTAGGTGAATACGCTACTAATAATGGTCTAGCTGGATTAGGTTATTTAAAAGTAAATGACGATATGTCTCTTGTAGGACCTATTGATAAGTTTTTAACAGACGAAGATAGAAAAAAGCTTATTGAAAGATGTGACTTAAGTAGTAAAGATGTTTTATTCTTTGTTGCAGACTTAAAAAGAGTTAATGAACTATCTGGTATTATTAGAATGGAATTAGGTAGAAGATTAGATTTGATTGATAATAAAAAGTTTGAATTCTGCTTCATTGTTGATTTTCCAATGTATGAATACAGCGAAGAAGAAGAAAAATATATTTTTACTCATAACCCATTTAGTATGCCACAAGGTGGAATGGACAGCTTATTAAATAAAAAACCAGAAGACATATTAGCATATCAATATGATATTGTATGTAATGGTATTGAACTATCTAGTGGAGCTGTTCGAAATCATGATATTAATATTATGAAAAAGTCTTTTGAAATTGCTGGCTATAATGAAGAAGTATTACAAACTAAATTTAAATCATTATATAATGCTTTCCATTATGGAGCACCACCACATGCTGGTATGGCTCCAGGAATAGATCGTATAATTATGTTATTAAAAGATGAATCAAATATAAGGGAAGTAATTGCTTTTCCAATGAATAGTACTGCTCAAGATTTATTAATGGGTTCACCTTCAGAAGTAACTGAACAACAATTAAAAGATGTACACATAAAGATAAGGTAACTTATCTTTTTTTCTAAAAGGTAAAAAATTAATATATTAATTTTTGGGAAAATATGGTAGAATAGATATAGTAGGAGTGTGTATTATGAAACAGGGATTTACATTAATAGAATTATTAGCGGTAATTATGATTTTAGGATTAATTGGTTTAATTGCTGTACCAACAGTTAATAAAGTATTAAAAAATTCTAAAGAGAAATTATATCAAAGTCAAGTTAAAATAATTGAGCAAAATGCTAAAAAATGGGCTGTAGAAAATGTAAATAAAATATCGGAAACAGAAACAGTACATTTAAATCTTAGTGAATTAATAGATAATGGGTATATAGAACAAACAGAGTTAAAAGATCCAAGAAATAGTAAAGAAACAATGAATGGTTGTATTAAAATTCAATATGATAATGAGTACTCTAAATATGAATATAGTTATGATGAAAAAACATGTTATGAAATAGATCCTATATATGCCAATAAACCAGAATTAACAACAGGGATGATAGCAGTTACTTATGATGAAACAAATAGTAGATGGGTAAAAGCAGACACTAATAATAAAGCCGGAGATAATCAATGGTATGATTATAATAGTCAGATGTGGGCTAATGCAGTAACAGTAAATGATGCGGTTGAAAGTGGAACAGGATCAGATGGAGTATCTCGACATAGTAGAGATTATTATATAAATACATTACCTGTAGGAGATCCAATAAGTATGGATGATATAAATACTATGTGGGTATGGATACCAAGATATAAATATGCAATACCAACAGGTACAGGAGCAAGAGAAATAAATATTATATTTGAGTCGAAAAATACAACTAAGTCAACAGGTAATGCAGAAGATACAAATTATAGAACTCATCCAGCATTTAGTTTTGGAACAACAGAAGTAAGAGGAATATGGGTAGGAAAATTTGAACCAAGTGTAGCTAATCAAGCAAGTACATGTTATGAATTCGATAATAATTGTGATGACTTATCGTTGAGCATTACAATAATACCAAATGCAAGAAGTTGGAGAAATATAAAAGTACAAAATGCTTATTTAGCATCAAGAACAATGCAAAATAATACAACATATGGAACAAGTACTGATGGAAATATCCATATGGCAAAGGATAGTGAATGGGGGTCAGTTGCTTACTTATCACATAGTAAATATGGGAAATATGGAAATAGTATTTATGAAGATGCGAATAAAGAAATATATCAAAATAAATCGGATACTTATATAACGGGTTCTTCAAATGGTACACCAAGTCAAATTGATTTTAGTTCTTCTCAATGTGCCTATAATATAATAACAGATAGAGGTAGTGGAACAGGAGCATGCGGAGCTGGGGCAAGTACCACCGGAAATATATATGGAATATATGATATGAGTGGAGGGGCTTGGGAATATACGATGAGTAAGTATCACCCATCAGATTCGGCTTCGGATGCGAGTGGCTTTGAAGCAACTACAACCAATGGAACATTGCCAACAAGTGAATATTGGGATAGTTATACAGGCACAGTTGATCAAGCATGTAATAATGGAATATGTTACGGAAGTGCTTTATCGGAAACAAGTGGCTGGTACGGTGATAACACAAGAGAGTGTAAAAAATTCTGTGTAAATGGTCTAACCATGAGAGTCTGTAAATAATTTTGTGTAAAGTATAAAATCCTTCTATGGTAAAATAGAAATATTGAAACCATAGGAGGATTTTTGTATGAAAGAAAATAAAAATAAA
>Ga0265294_10009328_pt1 | contig 11330 bp, 11 predicted proteins | sample MunlanPumphouse3_FD_192504 | JGI IMG/M metagenome (GOLD analysis project Ga0265294, IMG submission 192504) | Groundwater microbial communities from a municipal landfill in Southern Ontario, Canada - Pumphouse #3 | ecosystem: Environmental > Aquatic > Deep subsurface > Groundwater | place...
AATAAAAATGCTAAATATATCGTATTTTATCTTAGGATTTTCCTCCTTAGATCTATATGAATACCAAAGAACTTCAATTCCTAGCATAAAGAAAAGCACTGGCCACCAATTTATTAAAATTCCTAATGCCTCCTTACTATTTATTTGAGCATAAACCAAACATATGCCTAAAATAACTAACAATATTCCCATTGAAATAGTGCCAACCCTACGCTTCTTCATTCTTCTACCTCCTCTCTCTCCGCTTCAACTTCAATTTCTTTACTGCCCATTAATAACTTAATCCCTCCGCCAATGAGAATCAGAGCAACAATCCCTGTTTGAATACAATTTCGAATTTGATAATTTATAAGAGGAGATATTATTCTTTCAAAAATAGTAAAACATCCCAGTATGATTAGTCCCCATCCCGTCCATTTAGAATGATTACTAATCCAAGATAATATCTGAATTTCATCCTCCTCTTTTACCGTTTTTTCCTCTTCTATTCGATGGAAAGCATCAAAAAAACTATAAAACCAAATAACAGGAAGAATGAAAATAAGCAAACTCATGTGTAACCAATCCATTAAAAATGTTGAGAAAAAGAATATGGTCATCAATTGAAGTCCTCGATTCTGGAAGCCCAAGTACATATGACCAGCACCCGGAATTAGAGAAAAAGCCACAGTAATAAGTTTTTTATTAGTAAATCCCAGTCCCAAAATATTTTGATTTTCTAAACTTTCTATAGATACATCCGCATTATTATTAAGATTTTGCTCACTAAGTTTATCAATTGAAGATATAGCATCTATCATTGATATAAACCAAATTAAGGGCAAAACAAAGATCAAACTAATTGCAGGATCACTATCACGCAGAAGAAAGCATATCCCTAACGTCCCAAAAATACTTCCCAAAAATAGCATGAAAAAGATCAATGCTCTTTGCTTAAAACCAACGTAAAAATGACTAAGTCCAGGTAAAAAAGATAACATAAACACTAAAAACTTACTTTTCTTCTTCACAAATAAACCTCCCTTTATTTTATATTACTCTTTCATTTTTTACTTGCCAACTTTCAAACCTTCCAACTAATTTTCATACTAGATATTATTGAGTTATAAAATTATAAAAGCCTGACCCCATTCCCCAACTACCTATTTCCTTTCCTCAAATTCTTCTATCCACAGCGCCGCTTTGTCTACTGCTCTTTTTGAAAAATCTAGATTAAATCCACGACCATTTTCTACCAATGGTTGCTCTACCAAAGCTACAATCTTAGGAACTGAATCAACAAAGGATTGAAAAAATCCTACGTTTACAAATAATAACGTTATTATTGCAGCTCCAACATAGTAAGAAATAATATTTTTTCTTCTTTCTCTTTTTAAGTTACTTTTAATTTCCTTTTTCCTTCTAATTTCTTTTTCTACATTCCAAACAACCCTCTCGGTAAATTCAGGAGAAAGAAAGCTTTTTGCAGTATCCATTTCTTCAGAAGATACGAGAGAAAGATATTTATCCATACATATATCACAGCAATATAAATGATTTTCTATAACAGTATTTTCTTCTTCATCAAACAAACTGTTTTTGTAACGCTGCAAATCTATTTCTTTAATATGTTCCATGCTAATCACTCTCCCCCCATCTCTGCCGAAATAATATTCTAGCCCGGTAAAGTCTGGATTCTACCGTTTTTATAGCAACTCCCTCTTCCGTAGCTATTTGTTGATAGTTTTTTTCTTCAAAATAATATTTCATCATTACTTCTCTATAAACATCGGGAAGATGACAACATATTTCCCTAACTCTCTTTCCCTTTTCTTTATCAATCAATAATTCCTCTGGATTCTCAGGCTGTCTGTCTTCTTCCGCACAAGCAATATAACATTCCTTCAATGGCTCTTCCCGTAAATAATTTTTAGTTTTTCGTCGTTGGTCTATCGCTTTGGTTACAGCTATTTTACCTATCCAAGCCTTAAAATTTTGAAATCTATACTGCGGAAGGGAGCAATAAACTTGTAAAAAAACTTCTTGAGCAATATTTTCGGCTAACTCTTTTTCTTTAACAAAATTTAATATTATAGCAAAAACATAAGCCTTATACGTTTCTACCATATCTCTAAAAGCATCTTGATTTCCAGCAAGAGATTTCTGGATTAGCTCTTCAATCGAAGCCATAGCTCCCCTCCTTTCCTTCCCTTTATATAGACGTACCTAATATACTTTACCCCTGCATTATTTAAAAAAAATATTGTACACCATAATTATAGTGTACAATGCACAAAAAAACCGCAGGGACAGGTACCTTGATTTCCCCTTGGGAAATCAAGGTACCTGTCCCTGCGGTTTCCCTTATTTTGTTTATTTGTTATTGCAACACAGCCCTGAATTAAGACATTTTACCGCTTTATCATACATCTCTCTATCAATAACGAACTGCATATTTACCTGCCTTAGTGATTGAGATACACAGTGAACATTTATCTCGTTCCCAGCCAAAATATTTGCAACTTTTGCTAAAACGCCCGGTTGTGCTATGTTCGATCCTATCATACACACAATCGCAACTTTATCTATTGTTACAGCCTCAAAAATATTGTTAAGCTCATCAACTAAGACCTCGCTTATTAAATCCTCCCAAATAACCACAGAAATACTGTTGGCATTAGTAGTTTTCATAATATAGCTTATATCGTGTTTTTCAAATATCTTCATCAACTTTAAGTCAAACCCCACTTGACCAACCATTGATGAATCGTATATTTCAACTACAACAACCTTCTCTGAACCAGTAATCATTTCAATTTTTGATTCTTTACCAACGTAATCCTTGGTAATAAGTGTCCCTGGATGCAATGGTTCAAAGGTATTTTTAATTCGCAAATTAATATTCGCCCTTTCTAGCGGTTTGGAAGCTTTGGGGTGAAGTGCTTCCATGCCCACATCCGCTAGTTGATCAGCTACATCATAATTTGTATTCCCTACAACAACAGTATTTTCTAATCCCACTACATTCGGATCCGCAGAAGACAAGTGGAATTCCTTGTGAATAATCGCTTCATCAGCTTTAAGAAGTACAGCTATTTTAGAAAAAGTAATTTCTGAATATCCTCTATCAAATTCTCTCATTATCCCTTCTGTCCCTCTTGTATAACCTGTGGCAACCACAATATTGTTCTTATAATCAACATCACTAAAACATTTTTTTATTCTCTCATCAATAGTTAGATTACATGGATCATGAAATCCTGTTAAATCCACTAGTTCAGCCCTTATTTTATTGTTGTTCAATATATTTACCATATTGTATGCAGAATTCGCTTCCCCTATTGATGCTAATAATTCTCTTGCCGCCAAAAAGATATCATTTTCATTTACATATCCTGAAGATATTACTTTGGACATACTTTTGAGATAAATTTTTGTTTGATTTATTCTTTCAATAATAAACTCATTCGCTTCTTTTAAATTTAATCCCTCACTAACATATGATTCGTTTAACTTTTTTAATTTTTCAAGTAGCTCGCTAATACTCGCTTCATAATTTTGCTGTAAAACAAAGCGGCTATAAATACCTGGTTCTTTGGTCTTTTTGTCTTCTAACAATATATTTGTAACGCCACCGTATGCCGATACAACAAATACTCGCCCATATCTAAATTCTTTCTCATTCGGGAAATGTACTATATTCTGTAATACATCTTTGAATTTAGTCATTGATGTTCCACCAATTTTTTCTACTGTAAGCATACTCCACCTACCCCTTTAAATATACTCAACCCTGATAGATATAAAGTGAAGACTCGCTATTCGGATAACACAAACCCTTTAACATATCTATCCTTTGATTTTTTCTCTATATTATAACACAGCCAGCATTGAAATTAAATTAGTTTTTACCTAATTTCGTAAATTTGACAATTATTGTAGGAAAGAAGATTATCTCATAATTTTTACTATGTGAGACAACCTTCTTTCCGTAGTATGTTTTCTTATTTTCTTTTTAGTATTTTCTACCTACATAGTGAGTATGCAGCAACTCATGTGATTTATGACCAAGCGGTTTTTCTAAGAATTCTTCATAAAGCTTGTTCACAGCTGGATTTTCATGAGATTTTCTTAATTTCAAACTACTATCAATATTATATAATCCCTCTAATCGTTTTTCCCTTATAGCATTAGTCGTTCCAAATGGCTGACCTCCACCGCTCAAACAACCACCCGGGCAAGCCATAATTTCAATAAAGTGATAATCACATTCGCCCGCCTTGATTTTTTCAAGAATTTCTTTGGCGTTCTTCAAGCTACTGGCAATCGCAATTTTAACTTTTGTTCCCGCCAAATCAACTTCCGCTTCCTTTATTCCCTTTAAACCTCTTACCATCTTTAAATCAACATTTTCTAATTTCTGACCAGTAACTACTTCGTAAACAGTTCTTAAGGCTGCCTCCATAACTCCACCGGTTGCCCCGAAGATAACAGCTGCTCCTGTTGAAGTACCAAGTGGATCATCATATTCCTCATCATGAAGTGCTCCCATATCAAGTCCTGCCTGTTTGATCATTCTAGCTAACTCCCGAGTAGTTAAAACAACATCCACATCCTGATAACCACTACTTCTCATTTCTGGACGTGTACACTCATATTTCTTTGCGGTACAAGGCATAATCGAAACAACAAATATTTTATCAGGAGATATTCCTGCTTTTTCTGCATAATAAGTTTTAGCAACAGCACCAAACATTTGCTGTGGTGATTTACAACTAGATACATGAGGAAGAAGCTCTGGATAAAACTTCTCTATGTAGTTAATCCAACCCGGACTACAAGAAGTCATCATTGGTAAAACTCCTCCTTCTGTGATGCGCTGAAGAAGTTCGTTCCCTTCCTCCAAGATGGTAAGGTCTGCCGTAAAGTTTGTATCAAATACTTTATCGAAACCTAGACGCTTCAAAGCAGCTACCATTTTACCAGTTCCTATACTTCCTGCCTGCATATCAAATTCTTCTCCAATTGCAACTCTTACCGCCGGAGCTGTTTGAACAACTACATGAATGTCCGGATTGTCCAAGGCTTCCCAAACCCTATCTGTATCATCCTTCTCCGTTATCGCACCCACAGGACAAACGGTTATACACTGTCCGCAATACACGCAAGGAGAATCAGCCAATGATTCATTAAATGCTGTCGATATTTTAAATTCTCCCGACCTAAAAGATGTATTAATTGCTGCTACTTGTTGTACTTCTTGGCATACCTCAACGCAACGTCCACATTTAATACATTTATTCATATCCCTTACAATAGAAGGATTGCTATCCTCAATGGGTAAATCTTTCACAGTTCTCTCAAAAGGTACTTCCCTAATTTGATATTCATAAGCTAATTTTTGAAGCTCACAGTTACCATTTCGCACACATTTCAAACAGTCTTGCGGATGATCAGCAAGAATAAGTTCTATTATTGTTTTTCTTGCTTCTCTTACTGCTTTGCTGTTTGTTGTGATTTCATCTCCATCCGCCACCGGGGTATTACAGGAGGTTTTTAATCGTCTTTGCCCCTTAACTTCCACACTACAAACTCTACAGGTTGCGCCAGGCTTGAGGTCAGAATGATGACAAAGTGTAGGAATTTTAATTCCTAATTTTTTTGCAGCTTCCAATATCGTAGTACCCTCTGGTACAATTGTCTGAATACCATCAATTGTCACGGTAATATTTTTATTTATATTTACAGCATCATTCATAATTATTCCCCTCTTTCCTGTTTAGTAAAACATACTCCCGCCGGACACTTTCCTCTTAAATGTGCATCAAACTCCGAGCGAAAGTTTTTTAGGCAAGTATTAAAAGCCGTAGCAGCTGCTTGACCAAGACCACAGAAAGACGCTTTAGCCATAACATCACTTATTCTCTTTAAAAGAATATAATCACCAGACGTGGCTTCCCCTTTAGTAAATTTATCGAGTATCGCATACAACTGTTTGTTTCCTTCACGACAAGGGGTACATTTGCCACAAGATTCATGAATGAAAAATTCAGTTACATATTTTAAATAATCTATCACGCAAACCGATTCATCCATCACCACAACTGCACCTGAACCAACATTTAAACCATTTGCTCGTAAAGCTTTGTAGCAATATGTCGTATCAAGTTGAGACAATGAACCGCAGGGTCCTGACTGTCCCCCTAAATGAAAGAATTTAAGATTTTTCCCATCTTTAATTCCGCCGCCCAATTCAGAATCATAAATAATGTCACGCAAAGTAACTCCGAATGGTACTTCATATACCCCAGGATTAACAACCTGACCGGACAAGCAAACTAACTTCGTACCTCCACTTTCAGGTGTCCCATAACTAAGATATTTTTCTGCACCAATTGAGATAATGGTTGAAATATTAGCGAAAGACTCAACATTATTTACTAATGTAGGCATTCCAAAAAGTCCAACTTCTGCTAAGTGAGGTGGTTTAACCCTTGGTCTACCTGCTTTACCTTCAATCGAATTTAAAAGTGCTGAATTTTCTCCACAAACATACGCACCCGCACCAGTCATTATATGTAAATTGTAGCAGTAATCTGTTCCCAATATGTTATTCCCCAAATATCCATTTTCTACTGCATTATCTATTGCTGACTGAAAGCCCTTTTGTATTGCTTCATATTCTCCACGAATATATATATATCCGTCCTGTGAATTAAAAACATATCCCGCTATAATCATGCCTTCAATAATTCGCAAAGGATCTTTTTCTAAAAGAAGTTTATCCTTAAAAGTACCCGGCTCGCCTTCATCGGCGTTACAAACAATATATTTTGGAGACTCCTCGATATTATATAATTGTTGCCACTTGGAGCCGACAGGATATGCCGCTCCACCCCTACCAAGAAGCTTAGCATTCTTAATTTCATCAATAATTTGAGTAGGTTCCATTTTAAGAGCCTTTTTTAAACCCTCAAATCCTCCAACATTAATGTACTCTTCTACTGAATCAGGACGTATTTTCCCACAGTTAGCAGATATCAATGGCATTACTTTTGACATGTCGACACCTCCCTATAGCTGTTTAATAATTCCGTAACTTTTTCTTTAGTCAAATTTCCATATACTTTTTCTCCAATTTTTACTGCAGGTCCAATATCACAAGCACCAAAACAGGGTACATATTGAAGAGTAAACAAACCATCAGCTGTTGTTTCTCCCATTTTTATACCAAGCTCCTCTTCAAACATTTGCACAACTGCAGAACCATTCACTACATGGCAAGGTGCACTATTACATACTTCAATTACGTATTTGCCACGTGGTTCAGTAGAAAACATAGCATAAAAAGTTAAAACATCATACACTTTTGTTAATGGAATCCCTAATTCATCAGCTACAATCCTAGCCCATTCTTTGTCTACATAGTTTTTTCCTGATTCCTTCTGAATTTCCATCAGAATAGAAAGAATCTGTTCCTTCTCACCATTCTTTTTTTCAATAATCCCCAGAATTTGTTCTTTTTTTAATCCATCATTCATGTAACATTTTCACCTTTCTTTCCTTTAATTATCGCCGACTTTGTTAATAAATTAACATGCTCGGCATGATTGTTTTCATAATTTATATCATAGATGATTGAATAACGCAAGGCTAAATGCTTAGATTATTCTTAATAATTTTGTTAACACTACCATTTGTATCTTCTTTATACGAATAGCTAGTCCTCACAATTGATTGCCTTCAAACTAGTATTTTTGCAAAATCTTCTTATCTAATCATCTACCGACCTTATTATCTTTAATATCATCATAATTACCGGTTGATGAATAAGATATATTGGCAATGTATATTTACCTAACGTAATAATAACTCCCGCTTTAGCTATGTGCGAAAAACGTCTTGTTTTTTTGCAATAAATTTTTTTACCAAGTATTAATCCATATATAAACACACCGAACCATGGAATTAAGGGATAATAATCAGAAGAAATAAAATTTGCTGTAGTTATACCTAGTGGGAAAAATAAATTCCAATTAACATTGAATAAGTAAACATATCTAGATAAAAAAATAATTATTGTACCAAAAACAGCCAACAGATAACTATTAATCTTCAAAAATATCTTTGACATTAATATACTTAAGCTTAAGAAATGTAAAATGCCAAACTTTATACCTAAATCCGACTCATATATGTGCGTTAGTATCGTGATCCCCATTGCAATAAAAAATAATTTTATCGCTCTTTGGGTATTATTCCTACTAAAGGAACAGCTAATCCCGGAAACAAGAATGAAAAGAATTCCTGATGCTTTCCCTATATAATAGTTAAATCCACTTTCATATATTACTTCATAGTTATACATTTCTTTCATATCATACATAATATGAAAATATACCATTAAAACAAGGGCTATTCCTCTTAAAAAATCAAGTCCCCAAATACGATTTTTCATAATATTTATTCTATCCACTCTGCTAATATTTTATTTCCAATTTGTTTGACTATTTACAAATATTACTGTAATATATAGATGTGGTTGTTATGATATCCATAATTAATCAAATTTATTAAAGGAGTGGTTTATTTGTTTAAGAAAAAATTATCAGTACTTTTTTTAATGTTGCTATTAACTACTATTCTATTTACGGGATGTACCCAAACAGAAAAAGGTTTTTTTAGTATCTGTGAGGAAGCTAGCAAGCTTAACACTTTTGAAAACTCAGGAGAATTTACGCTTAAATTTGAAATACCTTCACTTCTAACCAATTTCATTGCTACAGATGATATATCATCTAATTTAATCAATACTTTTGCTCAGGAAGAAACAGTTTTTAAGTATACCAGCAAGATGGATAAAGAAAAAGGACTCTTTGATTATGATTTCTTTATCGTAGATAAAGCTTCTGGTACTGACAAGCTGTTAACAAAAATCATTATAAATAATGATGTACTCTATGTAAAAGTAGATGAACTTGTAAATATTATTCAAACGCTAAGTGAGTCTGGTTATGATACTTCTGATTTCAATGAAATGACTGCAATTTTGGGTGACAAGGAATACATAAGTATGACGATTGACGAGTACCTTCAAGCTCTTGGCACAGAAGATCTTACTTTGAAAATGTTTAAGCAAAACGGTTTTTTTAATAATTCTCTTGGCGAAATGTACCAAAGATTGGTTTTTGGACTACCCGATGCTTACCAAAATTACACCATAAATAGCATTACAAAAGTAGGTAATAAATATTCCCTCACGTTAAATGGTAACGATATCACTAATTTATTGGTGGGTTTCTTGAATTATTCTGTAAATAATATAGGTGATATCGGAAATTATGCAACTTCATTTATTCAAAACCTAAGTACTGCTGAAATGGATCTTTTAGACATTCAAGAACAAGATAAAACAATGGTTATGGGTTATATCTTAATGGGAGTTTCTGAGGTTCAAGGTAATAGCGAAAAATATCTTCAAGAAATAGCAAAAATCCAACCTGTAATGCAAGACCAAGATATAAAGGATGTCTTAGATGCTCTTACACTGACCTCTAGCCTTGAAAAAACAGGCAATGGCATATATGAAAGTAACTTCAATTTTACCTTCAATTACGAGAAAGATGAGGAATTATGCCATATACAGTTAAATAATACTGACACCATCACTGCTTGTAATCCTTTTGTTATCTCTTTACCCACTCCACAGCAGGTTATGAGTTACACAGAATCGCTTTCTAAAACATCAAAGGCAAATAACAAAGCCACTGTTATGGAAATACAAGTTGATACTGGTGCATCCACGCTTATATCTGCCGACGGCATTAATCACGATACTTTAGATACAAAGATTGTAAATAACAGTACTTATTTACCCATGAGAAAAATAGCAGAAGCATTGGGAGAAGATGTCGGTTATGATTCCGCTCAAAAAAGAGCCTATGTTATGAAAAATTCTCAAGAAGTTGATATGACTGGTACTATCATTGATGGACACACCTACATCAAAATTAGAGATTTTGAAAAGCTTGGATACACAGTAGATTGGGATAGTGCTACTAGAACAGTTAAACTCACTACACCATCATCATCAATAAATTAATATTACAGCCTTTATTTTAATTTATAACCCACAAACAGAAGTGCTCCAGAGCACTTCTGTTTGTGGGTTATATTATGTTATAATTAATCTCGAAAAGTATACTTACAACATCAGAGGAGCTATTAATGATAACGTCAACGTCCATATACATCTTTTTTATTATCCTACTTGCAGGAATTTTACAAACCATGACTGGATTTGGTTTTGCTTTAGTTGCAACACCGCTTCTAGCTTTTATGATAGATCCAATAGAAGCAATCGCTATCGTACTTTTCGTAGGAACCCTGACAAGAATATTTATGCTTTATGAGACTTGGAACGATGGTAAATTTTCGCATATCTCGCTTATCTTTATCGCTAGCATAATTGGAGGGTTACCTGGTGCTTATGGAAGCACAGGGACGGTTCTTTTGCTTCCTTTGACTTCCGAACTTCCGTATTAATAATCCTTTAAAAATCCTCTAATGGCACTTAACGCCTGTTGTGATTCATTAATATCCTTTGTCAATTTTTCTACTGGGCAAAGATCATTTCCCTGCCTATTTAATATATTAGGAACTAAATTGTTATAATAAAACTTAATACCATTATTCTCCAGCACCATTTTAGCTTCTTCACTTAATATATTTGTAAAAAGTTCCTTAACTTTAGCTTGCACCGCTAAAAATGCCGCTCCCTTTCCGATTACTTTATCTGCTAAAGAAGACCCCCATAACTCATTTAGGTGTTTCTTTAAAGCTTTGTAAATTGGTTCTACCCCTCGTTCCGATGATGTGAAAATCACCCTTCCCCTTTTAACAAATACACATGTACACCCACATGATCTTAATATTTGTTTTGCAATCTTTAAGTCCTCTGTCATTTGTATTTCTCCCATTTTATTTACTAATTAACCATCCTATTTTTTTACCCGCTTTAATTTCACCTATAAAGTTAGTTGAACCATTACACGCTAGTACCACTTATAAACTTGTTTTTTAGTGTCTACTGTGTGCAATGCTGAGCTTAGCGCCGCTTAGCTATTCGGACAAATTAGTTGCACGGTTTAAATAAGCTTCAAAATGTTCTAGCTCAATTGGCTTTTCATAAAAATATCCTTGTACTATAGTCCCTTCTTTTTTCTTTATAATATCTACTTGTTCTTGATATTCAACCCCTTCAACAATAACCTGCATAGAAAAATTTTCTGCTAGTTTATTGATTGTATGATAAACAGATTGTGCTCTTTCATCTTCATGAATCCTATATT
>Ga0265294_10009331_pt1 | contig 11328 bp, 14 predicted proteins | sample MunlanPumphouse3_FD_192504 | JGI IMG/M metagenome (GOLD analysis project Ga0265294, IMG submission 192504) | Groundwater microbial communities from a municipal landfill in Southern Ontario, Canada - Pumphouse #3 | ecosystem: Environmental > Aquatic > Deep subsurface > Groundwater | place...
TGGCGCACCCGCAATTCATAGCAATCAATCTATCACCTTTGCTTTCCCCGGTAAAGGACATATCCTCTCCCTGACGTTCGCCCGCTGCAAGGCATTATGAGCTATTTCATTGTTCTTGCGGCCCCTTCGCAACCCGCAAAAGACTTGACTAATCCCATGAAAGCACGTATTTATGTACTAGCGGTTCCTGTCTGGAATGACATTATTGGTTGTCCGCCGGCAGCATCCGACTTTCGCCGTGAACGGCACACACGTGGAGGATTGTATGGAGAAATCATTGCTTGAGAATAAGCACATCCTGGCAGTGGACGACGAGGCCGACGTGCTCGGCGTTCTCCAGGAAGAGATAACCGATGCCTGCAAGAGTTGCACCTTCGACAAGGCGACGACCTACGAAGAGGCCATAAAAAAGATCGATTCCACGCATTACGACATCATTATCCTCGACATCATGGGCGTCAGGGGCTTTGAGCTTCTCGATGCCGCAACAAAAAAGGGCCTCAAGGTTGTCATGCTCACCGCCCATGCCCTGAACTCCGATGCGCTCAAGCGCTCTTTCGAGATGAAAGCCCGTTCCTATTTGCCCAAGGACAAGCTTGGTGAGATCGTCCCCTTTCTGGAGGACGTCTTAAGATACGATTTTACCCCCGGGTGGAAGCGACTTTTTGAAAAACTTGATAACTTTTTTGACCAGCAATTCGAGCCCGGCTGGAAAAACAAGATAAGTTATTAGAATAAACAGGTCATGGAAATAAAAAAACAGGGGTTTTTGCCCCTGTTTTTTTATCGTTAGTAAGTGGTGCGCCTTGCTTATTTTTTCTGTTCGCCCTTGATCGCTTCTTTCAGAAAAAGAAAGGTCGCGACCAAAGATACTGCAAGCACCAAAAGCAACATGAACAAATTATATCCGCTCATCGTTCACCTCTCTATCGCGTAATGTTCACTTCTGATCATAATCATGCCACATTCATCCACAAAACGCACCAGGTTTCTTGCAAGGCCCGGTGGTGGTATCCCGTCCTTGTCTTCGTCCTACTTCAGCAAAGACAGGAACATGCCTGCCGCAACAACTGTACCGATGACCCCGGCCACATTGGGCCCCATTGCGTGCATGAGGAGATGGTTCCTTGGGTCAGCCTGCTGACCCATTTTCTGGGATACCCGAGCCGCCATGGGAACAGCGGACACTCCCGCGGAGCCGATGAGCGGGTTTATCTTTTCCTTGAGGAAGAGGTTCATAAACTTTGCCAGCAAAATACCGCCAACGGTCGAAAAGGCAAAGGCCACAAGCCCGAGGATGAAGATGAAGATAGGTTGAGGCTTCAAGAAGACCTGGGCGGTCATTGTCGATCCCACCGCGATACCCAGTATTATTGTGACGATGTTGAGAAGCTCGTTCTGGGAGGTCTTCAGGAGGCGGTCGACAACCTTGCATTCCCTGAAAAGATTGCCCAGCATCAGAAGCCCGATGAGCGGTGCCGCCGGAGGTGTCAGGAGACAAATGACAATGGTGGCAACGATGGGAAAGATAAGCCGTTCCGTGCGCGACACCGGGCGGAGTTGTTTCATGCGTATCTTTCGCTCCTTTTCCGTCGTAAAGAGCTTCATGATGGGCGGCTGGATGAGTGGCACCATTGCCATGTAGGAGTAGGCCGCCACGGCCACCATGCCAAGCATGTGAGGCGCAAGAGCCGATGCCAGGTAGATGGATGTCGGGCCGTCCGCTCCACCGATGATGCCGATGCATCCGGCCTCCTGGAGGTTGAAATTGAAAAATATGGATCCGAAGAACGCTATATAGACACCCAACTGGGCGCTCGCACCAAGGAGCAGCGTCTTCGGGTTCGCTATCATCGGGCCGAAATCGGTCAGCGCCCCGACGCCAAGAAATATGAGGCAGGGGATTATCTCCGTCTCAAGGCCCCATTTGAAAAAGAGGTTTATGAGTTCCCCGGGGCCCGTCAGCGGCGCGAGGGGCAGGTTCACCAGAAAGATGGAAAACCCGATGGGAACGAGCAGGAGTGGCTCGAAATCATGTTTGATGGCCAGATAGAGAAAGAAAAAACCGATGAGCCACATGACAATGTGACCCCAGTACAGTTCGAGAAAACCGGTCTTGGTGATGACAACGTTGAAGAGGTCAAATGCGCCCATGTGCTATTTCCCTCCCTTTTTGCCGCCCGCCATGCGGGCAAAAAAACTCATCAGCTTCACGCTGAACGCGAGAACGATGAGCGTAATGAAAACAACAGAAAAACCGGTCACCGCCACCCGAAAAGCCTCTCCGTACAGACTCATTTCTCTCCTCCTCTTTTCAATTAATATTGAACTTGACGCTCAACCCGTTCCCGCCGGGATGCCTCACATAATCTGCACTATGTTTACAAAGCATCGATTGGAACAAGGTTTCGATAGATTGTCGGGGCGCGTTCGTGAATCTTGAGGCGTCGCGAACACCAGACAGTCACTTGCGTCACCGCGAGCATTATACGAAAAAACTTTTTCAAGCGCAACAGGTTAATTCAACATGAAAAAAGGAACCGTTGATCCCGCCGGGGGATGTTTCCGGGCCGCCCCCGACCCCACATCGGGGGCCAACCGTATGGGCCCGGGCGGGCCGACAGACCCGCGTACGTTATCGTTCATCATGGAGAATTATTGCGGCTTGATTCGTTCGTTCTAAGGGGGCATAATTGTTTGAATTCTGTTGACATCAAGAAATTGATTCAGGTAAAATTGCGACAATAAATAAGTATTGCAGATATCATCCGCAAAGCGTGAATAAATATCGTTCGTTTTTTTAGAAAAGTGGAAGATACACTAGGTAAGGTATTCGTTTACTATAGTGATTAGGTGATCTTGTTAGGGAGGTTCAACCATGAGTCTTTTCGAAAGAACGAAGAGCGTAAACCGAATTATTTTTCTTGTAGCTGGCTGGGCGCTGATGTTCATGATGCTGCTTACCGTCACGGACGTCATCATGCGGGAGTTCCAATTGCCCGTTATTGGAACGTACGAGCTTGTCGGCCTATCCGCCGTCGTTGTCATCGGGTTCTGTATCCCCTATACCACATCATTGAAGAGCCACATATCCGTCGATTTCTTCACCACAAAGCTCTCGGGGAAAACCCAAAAGGTTTTTTTGCTCCTCACAAGAATCCTTGCCATGGTGATATTTTTCCTCATAGCGTATAATCTGTTGCTGATGGCAAACGACCTCTACAAATCGGGAGAGGTGTCTTTGACCATCAAAATGCCCTTTTATCCCATAGCCATCGGAATAGGACTCTGCTGTTTCATGCAGACCTTTACCCTGATCGTTGACTTCATCACCGTAGCGAGGAAAAAATCATGAGCCCTGAACTTGTTGGTGTAATCGGAATTGTAGGTATGTTCGTTCTGTTCTTCATCGGGCTCGAGATAGGCTTTGCCATGGCCATCGTCGGGTTCATCGGGTTCTGGTACCTTACATCCTTGCCAGCCGCCACGAACCTTCTCGCGAAGGACATTTTCGATGTCTTTTCGTCTTATAGTTTGACGGTCATCCCGCTGTTTATTTTTATGGGTCAGCTCGCCGCCAACTCCGGTATAGGGAGAAGGCTTTTCGCGTCTGCACATCGGTTTGTCGGTCACATCCCCGGCGGCCTCGCCATGGCCACCGTCATCGGCTCCACCTTCTTCGGCGCCATATGTGGGTCCACAACCGCCACCGCCGCGACATTCTCAAGCGTCGCGGCCCCGGAGATGCGCAGGTACAATTACCACGACAAGCTTATCGGCGGTTCCATAGCATCCGCCGGAGGCATCGGCGTCATGATCCCCCCCAGCGTCGTCTTCATTGTCTATGGCATCTTTACCCAGCAATCCATCGGCACCCTGTTCGTCAGCGGCATTCTCCCGGGCATCATGATATGCCTCCTCTTTATACTTGCCATTTATCTCTGGTGTAAGAAGGATCCCTCTCTTGGGCCAACAGCCGTAAAATCGTCCTGGGGAGAAAGATTCCGGTCTCTTCCCGGCGCCATCGAGATAGTCATTATCTTCTTTGTTGTCATGGGCGGGATGATGAAGGGGTTTTTCACTCCCACAGAGGGTGGCGCCATCGGTGCCTTCGCCACGCTGGTCCTGACATTGATAACGCGCTCCATAGACCTCAAGGGGGTAGGCAAGTCCATCATTGAGGCTCTCGTTTCCTCCTGTATGATCATGGTCATCGTCGCAGGTGCCACCATTTTTGGCCACTTCCTTGCCATTTCCCGTATTCCCTTCACCGTGGCTGAGCTTGTCAGTTCCCTTCAGATCCCACCGGCTCTCGTCATGGCCCTCATCGTCTTCATGTACCTTGTAATGGGTTGCGTCCTCGACGCCCTGGCGCTTATCATCCTCACCGTGCCGATCTTCTATCCCGTCGTGACCCAGCTCGGCTTTAACCCCATATGGTTCGGCGTTGTTACCGTCGTCGTCCTTATGATGGGCATCATTACCCCTCCCGTCGGCATGAACAGTTACGTCGTATCCGGCGTGGCGAAGATTCCCCTCAGGGACGTCTTCGCCGGCATCTGGGTCTTCCTCGGCGCCCTCTGTGTCGCGGCCATTCTACTCATTCTTATTCCCGACATTGCCCTTATTCTTCCCAGAATGCTTGGCATGAGCGGGGTGTAATCTCTTTCTGCCCCACTTGATAATATTAATTAAGGGCCCGCCGAATTCATTCGGTGGGCCCTTTCCTTTCCTCGGTCATTCATCCATGCCATGCCGCCCGAGTCTCGGCAACCCCCGTCCCGGCCGCCAACTAACGCCCCTTGCCAACGTCACCTGCCGCACATGTGGAGAAAACAAACCTGGGGGCATAAAAAAAGGGTTTCCGCCGAGGCGGAAACCCTTTTCAGGATTTCTTTCTATTTATCCTGCCATCACACGATGCTTTCTAGTTTCTCCTGAAGGTTCTTGGTGAATTGCTTTTCCGTGTCCTTCGCCTTCGCCCTCATGATCCTGTCGCCGAACATCGCGAGCTTGCCCACAATGTTAACGTCCGTCTTGTAGGCGACCTCAACTTCACCGTTGCCCTTCTCTGTCAGGTCAACAACGCTTTTCTGCTTGAAGTGGCCAAGCTTGGTCATGTCTTCGCCCTCGCCCTCGATCTCGATGTGTGTCGGCTTGTTAACGACGGTCATCTTATTCACAAACTTCAGCGTTGCCTTGATGGGGCCGACCTTCTGTTTCACGATACACTCATATGACGTGTCATCGATCATCTTCACCGACTCTGCGCCGGGAAGGCAGGTAAGGATGGTATCCGGTTTCAGCAGGAAATCGAAAAGCTTGTCGATTGGTGCTTTCAGAGTAAAACCGCCCTCTATGATCATGGATCTTCCTCCTTATGTTTAAGTATGGAACCCCCGGGGGGGTTTCCTGATTCTTACAGCTTGTCCTGTGCTTTCTCTATGAGATCTGACAGAATCTCGTAGCTCTTATTGCCCGCTTCGGTGGTCTGCGCGAGAAGAAGCTCGATGTACGAGTGACCCTGTGATTCGATCCATGCCCTGTGCGCCTTGTCGCCGGTGCCGAACATATGGCGTGCCACCTGCTTGCTGCTTGGCCATTCCTTTTTGCATGCTGGACATTTAAAGCTCACGGTAAACCTCCTTAATTATCTTTATATAACTATTTCTGGGCTTCCTGTTCCTTCTTCTCCCTGAGTGCCGTGCGAATCCTTTCGGGAGTTAGGGGTAGTTCTTTCATCTGGATTCCCATTGCATTGAATACCGCGTTGCCGAGCGCGGCCGCTGTCGGGTTCGTGAGGCCTTCGCCTGCCTCTTTTGCCCCGTACGGTCCTTCGGGTTCATAGGTGTCGATCTCGATGATGTCGGTCTTCGGCATCTCGGGCGCCTTAATAACCTTGTAGTCAACGAGGTTCGGGTTCATCATCTTGCCATCTTCGAAGGGCATGTCTTCCAGGTACGCGTAGCCGAGTGCCATGGAGGCGGCACCTTCGAGCTGGCCGATAAGCCCCAGCGGATTGATGGGCTGGCCGCAGTCGTGGGCGGTCATAACTTCGTGGATCTTGATCTTGCCGGTCTCGGGGTCGATCTCGGCGTCTACCGCCTGCATCATGTAGCTGTATGCGGGGGATATCATGCCTTTTCTGTGCGGCGTGTAGTAGCCGCGGCCCATGATGCGCTGGCCGTCTTTTCCGCGAAGCGCCTTTTTAACGAGATCACCGTAGGGCAGGCCCCTTTCCGGGCGCGCGACGATGTGTACCCACCTGTCCTTGATGTCCAGGTCATAGACGATGTTAATGCCCATCTCGGCGTAGGCAAACTCGAGGAGCTGTTTCTTTGCGTCTTCGCATGCCATCTTTACCGCGTTGCCTGCCATGAGGGTCTGCCTCGAGCCCCAAGCACCCAGGTCTGCGGGGCAGTGATCGGTGTCGCCGGAGTGGACCTTTATATCCTCTATCTTGACTCCCAGGGTCTCTGCCGCGATAATCGCCATCGTGGTGTTGGAGCCCTGACCGATGTCCTGGCAACCGACATGAAGCCCGACAGTTCCGTCAACGTTGATGGTTACAACGGCGGAGGAGAATGAATAGGGTGAGTCGAACCAGTTGAAGATACCGCCTGACATGAAACCGCAGGAGGATATACCGATGCCCCTGTTGGCGGGCAGTTTGCCTTTTGCCTTGACCCACTTCTCGATCTCGTTGATGCACTGTTCGAGACCGCAGCTTGCGATGAATGCCTGGCCCGGGACTTCGTAGCCCTCCGTATGGCCGTTCTTTCTTCTTACTTCAAAGGGGTCGAGGCCGAGGTCGGCACACATCCAGTCGATCTGCTGCTCGGAGCAGAACATGGCCTGGGGCGCACCGAAACCACGCATCGATGTCGACGGCATGGTGTTCGTGTAAACCCGGTAACCATCATAGCGGTAGCTTTTCCATTTGTAGGGGAACGAGTGGAAGAAACCCGACAGGTAGAGGGCTGTTGCGCCCATGCCGGTGTATGCACCTCCGTTGGAGAACATGCGGGATTCGCGGGCGCAGAAGGTGCCGTCTTTTTTCATGCCAGTGCGGACATAATAGAACATGGGGGTCCGTCTCTTCGAGGCGATGAAGTCCTCTTCGCGGGTAAGGACGATCTTAACGGGCTTGTGGAGTTTCATCGAGAGGACACCGCTGCAGAACTGCGCTGAGTCGATCTCGAACTTGCCGCCGAAACCGCCGCCGACGTACGGCGCCAAGATGCGGACATCGCCCTCGCGAAGGCCGAAGACGCCTGCCAGAAGCCCCTGATGATAGTAGGCCGATTGCGTGGAGGTCCATACCGTCAATTTTCCCTCGGGCGTAAAGCTCGACACGGCGGCGCGGGTTTCCATGCACATGTGGTGCTGGCCGGAACACTTGAACCAGTCTTCTCTGATGTAGTCGGCCTCCTCAAATCCCTCATCGGCATCGCCCCATTCGATATGGCGGGTGACATTGACATTTCTTTCTACGCCCTCGTGGATCGTGGGGGCGTCTTTCTTTATGGCTTCCAGGGGTTCGTAGACGGCGGGGAGCACTTCATATTCCACGTCGATCAGATCGAGTGCGGCTTCCGCGATCTCTTCCGTCACCGCGGCGACTGCCGCAACAGGCTCACCGATGTAGCGGACCTTCTCCAGCGGGAGGATCTGCTCGTCGCAAAGCTCTTCATAGCGTCTCCAGATACCCTGCTTGATGCCGAGGGTGTCCTTGCCGGTCACAACCGCATGCACACCGGGGAGCTCCATGGCCCTGGACGTATCGATATTGACAATCTTCGCGTGGGGATGGGGGCTGCGGAGGATCTTTCCGTAAAGCATGCCGGGGAGTGTGACGTCAAATGTGTACGTTGCCCGGCCCGTGACCTTCGCAATGCCATCTATATTATGAACCGGTGTATTGATGACTGAAAATTTCTTGTGACTCATATCACTCCTCCTTATATTTGCCCTGGGCAACGGCGTCAATGGCCCTTACAATGCTATTATATCCCGTGCACCGGCAGATATTGCCTTCGATGCTTTCCCGTATCTCTTCCTCGGTGGGTTTCTTGCCCGCCAGATCATCCAGAAACGCCGTTGAAGACATCAGCATCCCCGGCGTGCAGAACCCACACTGGTAGGAACCGTTATCAAGAAAAGCCCTCTGAATCGGGCTCAACTTGCCATGCTTTTCCAAACCTTCAACGGTTGAAACCTCCATGCCTTCACACTGGATGGCAAGGACGGAGCAAGACTTTACGGACATGCCGTTCACAAGAACCGTGCATGCACCACAGGAAACGGTGTCGCAACCCCTCTTGGTGCCGGTGAGGCCGATGTGATCTCTGATCGCTTCCGCAAGCAATGTTTTTGGATGTATAAGGATTTCGTATTCATCACCATTAACTTTAAAAGTCAGTACCTGTTTTTTCATATTTCTCCTCCTTAGGCGGCCTTCTGGGCTTGTTCAAAGGCCTTTTTCAGCATCCTCTTGGTGAGAACGCCCAGAACATGCCTTCTATGCTCTTCAGACGCGTGAATGTCGGCAACGGGCTGTGATTCCTCTGAGGCGATCTGGCCGGCCTCGGCAAACAACTTCTCGTCGAGCTTCTTGCCTTTTAGGAGGTCTTCGGCCTTCGTCACCCGAAGCGGAGTAGGCCCGGCATTGCCGAGAACGATGCGGGCTTCCTTGCAGGTGCCGTCGGCGTTGAGCGTCACCGACGCGGCGGCGGCAACGATACCCATGTCGCTGTCAAGGAGGTTGAACTTCTGATAGGCGCAGCCGAACTTCGGCGCCGGAGCCGGGACGTGCACCTCGAGAACAAGGTCGCCGTGCTCCATCTTCGTTTCGAAGTAATCAACAAAGAACTCGTCGAGGGGCACAGTCTTGTCGCCGCTGGAGTTGCCGAACTTGATCTCGGCGTTGAGCGCGATGAGAACGGGGCCGGGGTCGCCAGCGGGGTCGGCGTGGGCGAGATTTCCGCCTATGGTTCCCCAATTGCGGGTCTGGATGGAGGCGAGCTTCTGCTCCATCGCAACGAGAACGGGGTATTTCTTCCCGATAACATCTGATTTCTCGATTTCTCGATGGGTGGTCGTTGCGCCTAATCTGAGGCCATCCTTGTCGTCGAACTTGATATAGTTCAAGTCTTTCACGTGTTTGATGTCCAGAAGGTATTCGGGGGCAAGCATGCCTTGCCTCAAGACAATCAACAGGGACTGGCCGCCGCAGATGACTTTACAGTCATCGTGTTCCGCGTACATGGCAAGCGCTTCTTTCAGGCTTGCAGGCTTCAGGTAATGAAAATCGTTGATCATAATCCTCTCTCCTTTCTATTGATTCTTTTTCTTTAACAGTCGATCCGATCGTCCGGTTCAGTGGCTTTTCAAGGCGGCAAATTCCTTCTCAATCACATATTCCTCGAAATTGTTTATACACTGCGAGCCGACCTCTATTTTTTCAGGCATTCCGAAAGTCCTGTCGTTGTTGGTCTTCGCTTCGGCCGCCTTGAGCTCTCTGATGCGCTCGGGGTCGAATGACGTTCCCCGGTAGTTCTCTGAATAGCACAAATTGTAGTGCCGGCCGCGGTAGATGCCGCATTCGATGCAAGCGGTTCCGGAGATGGGACATAGTATTTTGTGTTTGGCCATATATGACACCTCATGAGGAAAGTAATAATAACCTAAAAAGCGTTTTGTCGCAAAATTATTGCGGATATTTGTAAAAAAGTCAAGTCCATTTTTTACCATAATAAACGTATGTCTATATCGCATAATATTGCAGGGTTTTCCGTGACAACCTTTGTTCACGTCACCGAACGCTGTGTTCGGCGAGCGTGGTTTCTTTTGCAATTGTGTTGACAAACCCCGCACCCTTTTATATAAAGAGATAAAATAATACTTCAGGAGGGGTTTATGAAACGGTTTTTCGGGGTAAAGTTGTTGCTTTTGGTGTTCTTTGTCGCCACCTGTCTTTTCGCCGTGCCCCACATGGCATCCGCACAGAAGGCGGTTTCGTTGAATTTCTCAAACTTCTTCCCTGCCACGCACAAGAACAGCATTCTTGCACAGGCCTGGTGTAAAGAGGTCGAGAAAAGGGCCGCCGGTAAGGTCAAAATCACTTACTTCCCCGGCGCTGCGTTGACACCCGCCGCACAGACCTACGACAATGTCGTCAAGGGTATAGCCGACATCGGCGAGAGCTGCTTCGCTTATACAAGGGGCAAATTTCCCATGCTGGAGACCGTAGACCTTCCTCTCGGCTACAAGAGTGGTGTCCAGGCTACAAATTTGATCAATGCATACTATGCGAAGTTTAATCCAAAGGAACTTTCTGATGTGAAGGTGCTTTTCCTCCATGCTCACGGCCCCGGCATCCTCCTCAGCAAGAAACCCGTTAGCAAGCTGGCAGACATCAAAGGCATGAAGATCCGCGCAACCGGCCTTGCCGCCAAAGTTGTCCAGGCATTGGGCGGCGCACCCGTCGGAACAACCATGCCTGAAACCTATGACGCTCTTCGCACGGGCGTTGCCGATGCCGCCATGGCACCTGTTGAAGCCGCTCATGGCTGGAAATGGGGCGAAGTTATAAAGAGCATAACCCAGAACTTCGGTTCCGCTTACACAACCGGCATGTTCGTCGTCATGAACAAGGCCAAATGGAACTCCCTGCCGCCTGACGTTAAGAAGGTTATGGAAGAAGTGAGCAAAGAGTGGATCGTGAAACAAGGTAAGGTCTGGGACGAGATCGACAAAGAAGGTTATGACTTCTCTAAAAAGAGGGGCAATAAGGTCGTCACGCTCAGCAAAGAGGAAGATGCCAAATGGGCAAAGGCCGTTCGCCCGCTTCTCGACGAACACGCGAAGCTCTTGAAATCCAAGGGTCTTCCTGGCGACGAAGCCGTCAAGTTCGCCGTTGATTTCCTCAAGAAAAACTAGTAATTGAAATTAACCACGAAAGGGCTCCCGAAAAGGGAGCCCTTTTTTTGTCCAACGGCTCTCTTAGCTGTTTGCGAGATCCAGAAAATTCTTGAGCAGTCTCAGGCCTACCCCCTGGCTCTTCTCGGGATGAAACTGGCACGCGAAGAGGTTTCCTTGTTCCACGGAAGACGAAAAGGGGCCGTCATAGTCGGTGGTCGTGGCAATGACAGACCTGTCGTCGGGGGCGCAGTAATAGGAATGAACAAAATAGAAGAAGTCGCCGGAGCGTATGCCCTTGAGCATTGGGCCCTTCTTCAGGGTGGCGATGCTGTTCCAGCCCATGTGGGGGATCTTCACGGTGCCGGTGAAGCGGGGCACGGTGCCCTTGATGATGCCAAGGCCCCC
>Ga0265294_10009332_pt1 | contig 11326 bp, 10 predicted proteins | sample MunlanPumphouse3_FD_192504 | JGI IMG/M metagenome (GOLD analysis project Ga0265294, IMG submission 192504) | Groundwater microbial communities from a municipal landfill in Southern Ontario, Canada - Pumphouse #3 | ecosystem: Environmental > Aquatic > Deep subsurface > Groundwater | place...
ACCAGCTTTTATATCTTTAGCAAACTGCTCAACATCTATCTCTATATTCATCTGTGCGTCCTTTGGTATTATTTATTTTACCAGTTTGACACAGATTTTTGAACAGTCCCATTATTAAAGTCTACTGGAATTCGACTTCGTATATTTTGTTTAAACCTACCTAGATGTAACTTTATTGCTTCTTTTTGTTCATTTTCCTGATATCCTGCCTGATGAATTAACCGAGTTAGTGTCGATTCTAACTTCCAGCTTTCTCTTTCTTGCCCTCTAAATATATAGTTGTTAAAGTGGACAAAGTATTCATTTACCATAGCTGAGAGTTCGCTCCAAGTTTTTACATGTTCTTCTTCTATTACAGCCATATGTCATATTTTCCTTTTATCCTTAAATAATCATTAAACATATATTCTATATAAAACACTCTTAATTCTTACAATAATAATATATTCTAATCTTAGTTGTTGCATTATTAAGACATCCTATTATAAATTGATTTATTTCACTTTAATTAAAAATATTTAACAGAAAGTAATCCCAAAAAGAGATTTATTTTAAATTTTGTTATAATAAACAAAACAAAAAAAGTGAAATACCATCATGGAACGAAAATTAGCAATAAATATCCTTGAAACATTTAAAAATAATAATAAAGAAAAATACGGTATAGAAGCCATAGGATTATTTGGTTCTGTTGCCAGAGATGAAGCTAACGATTTTAGTGATGTTGATATTTGTATCAAAACTACCAAAGCCGATTTATTTACTATGGTTCATATTAAAGAAGAACTCGAAAAACTGATGTCAACTCATATTGATATTGTAAGAGTAAGAGATAAAATGAATCCTTTTTTAAAAAATAGAATTGAAAAAGAAGCCATTTATGTATGACAAATCTTTAGTTATTGAGATACTGTCACAAATAGAAAATGCGATTCAAATTACATTACAACGATTTGAAATTGTAGAGAGCGTCGATTATTTTACTGATACACAAATGGGTATGGAAAAACTTGATAGTATTTGTATGCAATTAATAGCCATAGGTGAAAGTTTAAAAAATATAGATAAAATTACCAAAAATGAACTTCTAACTAAATATCCTCAAGTTGATTGGAAAGGTGCAAAAGGTATGAGAGATATCATTACTCATCACTATTTTGATATAGATGCCAAAGAAATATATGATGTTTGCGATACTAAACTTGAGAATTTATTAGAAACGATACGACTGATTAAAAGTGAAGTATAAAAATAAATTGATATGGCAGAGCAACTCAAAAATTTATACACAAAAGCGTATATACACAACCTAGCGAATACAATAAAAAAGCACTACAAAGATTTTGATGAACAAGTCTTTATCAACGCTATCTTTGATTTAACTTGGCAAAGCTTAGAACTAAAGCAACGTATGCGACACATTGCATTGCAACTTAACACGTTTATTCCATTGTCCTACAGAAAACAACTTGACATTTTAAAACCAGTATCCAAAGAGTTCACAGGACTTGAAGCGATGGTTTTTCAAGATTTTGTTGAGGTGTTTGGGCTTGATGATTTAGAGGAGTCTTTAAACGCTTTGGAAGTTTTTACACTTGAATCGAGTTCCGAGTTTGCTATTCGGCAATTTATTTTACACTATGAAACTCAAACGATGGAGCAAATGAAACTTTGGGCGAAATCATCCAACGAACACTTGCGAAGACTCTCTTGCGAGGGGTGTCGCCCACGACTTCCTTGGGCGGTGGCTTTGCCAAAGTTCAAACACAACCCAGCACAACCACTTGAAATCATTGAACTTTTGAAAAACGATAAAAGCAAATATGTACAAAAATCAGTCGCCAATAATCTCAATGATATTTCCAAAGATAATCCACACGTGGTTATAGAGTTTGTCAAAAATAATCTTGGAGTTTCAAAAGAACTTGATTGGATTTGTAAACATGGCGCTCGAACACTTTTGAAACAAGGCAATAAAGCAATTTTATCGCTGTTTAATTTTGAACCATCACCTCATATCAATATCACAGATTTTTGTTATGATAAAAGTGTCAAGCTAGATGAGTCTTTGACTTTCTCCTTTGAAATTTTTTCAGATGAAACGATTGGAAATATTAGACTTGAATACGCCATTGATTATCTAAAATCAAATAAAACACACAACCGAAAAATTTTTATGATAAGCCAAAATGAGATAAAATCATCTTCAAAGAAGTTTACAAAAAAACAGAGCTTTAAAAATATGACCACTCGAAAACACTATTTAGGCAAACATTTTATTGCCATTTTGATCAATGGTGTTGAAGTTTTAAAAAAGGAATTTGACGTACATGACACCGGCAATTGATTTACTTAAAAAAAACCGATGCGATTTTAAAATACATAAATATGACCACGACCCAGCTTGTACAAACTTTGGCGATGAAGCAGTCGTTAAATTAGGGCTTGATGCTAAGCAGGTATATAAAACTTTGCTTGTAGAATTAACCCCAAAAGAGTTGGCAGTTTGTGTTTTGCCTGTTGCAAATCAGTTGAGTTTAAAAGAGGTGGCAAATGCGTTTAACGTAAAAAAAGCGCTTATGGCAAATAAAGAGGAAGCCCAAAAAGTTACGGGATATTTATTGGGCGGGATTTCACCATTAGGACAGAAAAAACGCTTACGAACGCTTATTGATACCTCGGCTTTAAACTTTGAAACCATTTATATCAGTGGTGGCAAACGAGGGTTAGACATTGAACTCGACCCAAAAGATTTGGCAAAACAACTCAACGCTTCTTTTGTTGATATGATTGTTTAGTTACAATTTTGTCAATGAAAGTGAAACTTCCTTCTGCCAAATATAATAATTATAGTAATTTATATTTTTCATAGTATAATCAATGACATATATTATACATAAAGGATTTTCATGGGAAATTCACAATTCGATGCCGTCTGCTCTCAGCTGCTTACTCAAGATGATTTACAAATATCCAAAGAACTGTTTGAAAAAGTCCAAGAAAAAGGACTTATAACACAAATTGATTATAAAAATAATCTTTCTTATATTAAAATTTACTCTTTAAAAGATATTTATTTGTCCTCTATTGTTCCTATTATTCATAACTTTGGTTTTGAAATTGTTGATGAAATCACCTATAACATTGCCTATGATGGTAAAAAAGTGTATATTATTCGATTCAATTTAAACTTAGAAAAAAACATCAAAATAGAGAGTTCAAAAGCCAATATTGAGTTTGTTATTTCCGAGAGTTTAAAATACGATTACATTAAACAAACCAAACTTTTTTCACTTGTATACAATCAAAATCTCTCTTTACGAACGGTGTTATTACTCAGTGCCATAATTGAGTATTTAGACCAAGCGGTGATTTCTCTCAATCATGATGCCATTATTAATACGCTGACAAAATACGATGAAATTACTCATGCTTTTGTGAAATATTTTTGTGTGAAGTTTGACCCTAAAATCACAAAAAGAGAAAAACAAATTGCCGATTTAGAAATACAAATAGAAGAACATATCAAAAATGTACCCAATATTTTGGACGATAAGATTCTAAAACTCACCTTTGCTTTGTTACAAGCGTTGTTGCGAACGAACTTTTATTTTGAAAAAGATTCGATTGCGTTTAAAATCAACACCAAAAAATTCTCTGAAAATCTAAAAGGTCTGCAACCCAATTTGGAGTCGTTTATTTATCATCACCATTTTTATGGGCTTCATTTACGAATGACTAATATCAGCCGAGGCGGTTTACGTTGGTCGGACAGACACGATGATTATCGCCAAGAAATCAAATCTTTGATGAACACGCAAGAGGGGAAAAACTCTATTATCATCCCAAGTGGCGCCAAAGGTGGTTTTGTGATTAACAAACCCAAAGAAGAGATAACCAAAGAGGTTTTTACAGAAGTCTACAAAGAGTTTATTCATAACCTTTTGGATTTGGTTGACAATGTCAAAAAAGGCGAAGTCATCCGAGACAAACGAATTGTTGCTTACGATGAGGATGATACCTACTTTGTTGTAGCAGCAGATAAAGGAACGGCTGCCATGAGTGATGTGGCAAATGCCATAGCTTTAGAGCGAGAGTTTTGGCTGGGCGATGCATTTGCCAGTGGTGGAAGCAATGGATTTGGGCATAAAGATTTAGGAATTACTGCACGTGGGGCTTTGATGTCGGCTAAGAGGTTTTTACTCGAAGAGGGTATTGATATGTATAAAGACCCTATAAGTGTCGTTGGTATTGGTTCAATGAACGGCGATGTTTTTGGAAATGGACTTATCGAATCGCCTATGTTTAAACTCGTAGCTGCTATTGGGCATAAAGATATTTTTATTGATCCCAATCCCAATTTAGAAAAGAGTTTTGAAGAGAGAAAACGACTCTTTTACTCTGCCAATGGAAGTTGGAGCGAATACAATAAAGAGCTTATTTCTGTAGGAGGGGGAATCTTTTTACGAGCAACGAAAGAGATTGCGTTAAGTGAAGAGATTAAAAAACTTTTAGGAACAAGTAAAAAAAGTATGAGCGGGGAAGAGTTGTGCAAAAAACTCTTAACCATGAAAGTCGATATGCTGTTTAACGGTGGTGTGGGTACGTATGTCAAAGCCAGTGATGAAAACAATATTGACTTAGGTGATAAACAAAATGAAGCCGTGAGGGTTGATGCGCTTGATTTAAAAGCTCGAATCGTGTGTGAGGGTGGAAACTTAGGTTTTACACAAAAATCAAGAATCGAATATGCTTTAAGAGGGGGAAAAATCAACATCGATGGTATTGATAATGCAGCGGGAGTGAATACCTCTGACCATGAAGTCAATTTAAAAATATTGCTTAATACCATTGAAAATAAAGGCATTATCTCAAAAGAAGAGAATCGTAAAGTTTTAGAAGGATTAAAAGAGCAAGTGGTCAATTTGGTTTTGTGGAACAACTATGAACAAGCGTTGGCTATTTCAAGAGATGAAGTTTTAAGTCAAAAATATTTAGAACAATTTATCTCAACCATACAAATTTTGGAAGACAATACCACCTCCTTTAATCGAAGTGATTTTTATATTCCTAAAAATGAGAATATGGTGGAAATTATTGCTAAAAATGGCTCAATTGTACGACCAATATTGTGTTCGCTGTTGTCGTATTCTAAAATCTTTGTCAAATCTATCTTGCTAAAATCAACACTGGTTGATGAGGTATTTACCTTAAAATATTTGTACAAATACTTTCCAAAATCGTTTGTAAGTGCGTATGAACACGAGATTTTGAACCATCCTTTAAAACGAGAAATCATTGCAACTAAAATCGCCGATATTTTGATTAACTCCCAAGGTGTTACATTTGTCAGTGATTATGAAAAGTTAGGGTTTGACAAGTTTATTTTAAAAATAAAAGCCTATCTCATTGCCAGTGCGTTGTTTGATGCTCGAAATATTCGTTTTGAAATCTATCGACAAGACAATATCATAGAAGCACAAGAACAATATCGACTTTTAAGCCAGTTGGAACATACGCTTAATTTTACAACCAAATGGATGGTTAAATATTCAAAAGAGCACCAAATTGATGCCCTGCATATTTTAGAACACAAAGATGAACTCTTTAAAATTTTGGCAGAAATTAATACCAAAAATTATCTGGAAATCATCCCCAAAAAAGAGCATTTTAACCTTTTCTTTGGGCTAATCGATTATTTGAGTTTTGCCGTTGCTGCTATTATGATAAAAGAAAAAACCATGCACTCGTTTCGAGATGTGATTGTGGTTTTTTATTCGCTGGTGCATGAGTTTAAGATTTTAGAACTCATTGATTCTTTGCATGAAATTAAAATCAATAATGCCAGTGAAGCGTTGCTAAAAAATCAGATTTTAAAATTTATAGAGTTTATTGTGGTGCATTATACGCACGATATTTTAAAATTCAAACGAGTCAATGAAACTGCAGAAGAAGCATTTGAGAGTTATGTAAGCAATCAAGAAGAGCTTTTTAACAGCATTAAAATTCAAATCAATGAATTCATGTTTAAAGAGACAAAATCGCTCCAAGAAATTGTGATTGCCGTTAATCAAATGTTGGTTTCGGTTCTGTAAATTACTTTGTTCGGTTAATAATTGTTTAAGTAGACTCCTTATAGAATATTTTTATCAGAGGAAAATTTTTTTCCAAAAAAACTATAAGGGGTACGTATGAAAAAAACGATGACAACGACTGCTGGAAATCCAATTTCGGATAATCAAAACTCAATTACTGCAGGAGCTCGAGGTCCTGTACTTTTACAAGATTATCAACTCATTGAAAAACTTGCACACCAAAACAGAGAAAGAATCCCAGAGCGTGTTGTTCACGCCAAAGGAAGTGGAGCATTTGGTGAATTGGTTATTACACACGATATTTCCAAATATACGAAAGCTAAAGTTCTTCAAAAAGGTGAAAAAACCAAACTTTTATTGCGTTTTTCAACGGTTGCAGGGGAGAGAGGTGCTGCAGATGCCGAGCGAGATGTACGAGGATTTGCCTTAAAGTTTTACACCAAAGAGGGAAATTGGGATTTAGTGGGTAATAATACACCGGTATTTTTTATTCGAGATGCCTATAAATTTCCTGATTTTATTCATACTCAAAAAAGACATCCCCAAAGTAATCTTAGAAGTAACACAGCAGCTTGGGATTTTTGGTCGTTAAGTCCTGAAAGTTTACATCAAGTGACCATTTTAATGTCTGATCGAGGAATTCCTAAATCATTTCGACACGTGAATGGATACGGTTCTCACACTTACAGTTTAATCAACGCACAAAATGAACGATTTTGGGTGAAATTCCATTTTAAAACTCTTCAAGGAATTGAAACTATTACAAATGCGCAAGCCGAAGCCATAGTTGCAAAAGACAGAGAGTCCAATCAGCGAGATTTATTTGAAAACATTCAAGCAGGAAATTTCCCAAAATGGAGTTTTGAGATTCAAATTATGACACAAGAACAAGCCAAAGCGTGCACATTTAATCCATTTGATGTAACTAAAGTTTGGGCACATGGTGAATATCCTATGATAAAAGTGGGAGAAATGACTTTAAATGAAAACCCTAAAAACTATTTTAATGAAGTAGAACAAGCCTCTTTTAGCCCATCGAATATTGTGCAAGGGATTAGTTTTTCACCCGATAAAATGCTGCAAGCTCGGATTTTTTCTTACCCCGATGCCCACCGATACCGAGTAGGAACGCATTACGAAATGTTGCCAGTAAATCGCCCTATAGTAGAAGTCAATACTTATCACGCGGATGGTTCTATGAACTATGAAATACGACAACCCACAGATGCTTTTTATGAACCCAACAGTTTTGGTGGTGCCATTGAAGACAAACAGTTTGCCGAACCTGCTTTTGAAACGGGAGATATTGCCGATCGATACAATCACCGTGATGGCAATGATGATTTCTCACAAGTAACGGCGTTGTTTAATTTAATGAGTCCTTCTCAAAAAGAACAACTTTTCAGCAACATTGCAGCTGCGATGGAGGGAGTGCCAAGAAATATCGTTGACAGACAAATTGCACTTTTTGAACAAGTTCATCCAGATTATGCCAAAGGCGTAAAAAAGGCATTGGGAATTTAAGTGGAAGCAACCAAGGAAGAGTTACAGCGCTACGAAGAGTTACAAGCATTGGCTTTGGAGTTTGCCCGACAAGGAAAAACGCACGAACTCAAAGCAATGCTTGAAGCCAAAATGCCTGTTAATTTAAGTGACCATAAAGGCAATACACTTTTGATGCTGGCTTCGTACAATGGGCATGTGCAAACCACGCAAATGTTAATTGAAATGCAAGCAAGTGTGGATCAAAAAAATGACGCAGGACAAACTCCTTTAGCGGGGGTTTGTTTTAAAGGCTATTTTGACGTGGTCAAAGTGCTTGTAAAAGCCGGAGCAAATATTGATGAAAACAATGGGTTAGGCACTACGCCACTCTTTTTTGCTTCCATGTTTGGGCATGAAAAAATAGTCCGCTTTTTGAGTGAACAACGCAAAAACAAAGGAATGCAAAGCAAAATATATTTGCTTGTTTCTCGATTTTTTGCACTATTTAGGAAAAAAGAAAAGCACAATTGATTATTAAATAATCAGTTGTTTCCTTTTTTGTTTCCAAATATTTGTTATACTCCATAAAAATATTCAAGGAACACTATGGGATTTTTTGATGTTACTTTACAAAAAGATATCAGTTTTAATAAAAACCAACTCAATGAACTCAAAAGCAGTTTAGATAAACAAGCCACACACAGTAAAGTGGTCAATAATCGTTTGGAAGTGACCCATTTTCAACGTGATTCTTCTTGGTTGAAATACAACTTAACTGTCCAAGCATTTAAAAATAAGCTTACCATCAATGGCGAATTGCAACAAGTGATTATGCTAACAGTGTTGATTGTTTTGGCAATACTACTCACCTATGGTTTTGGGGTTATACTTGTTGTTGCGTATACGTATTATCAAAAAAGAGAAGCAACAAAATATTTAGAAGCACTTGTTGCTAAAATAGAAAGAAACACCTCCGTAGAGTAAAAACTAAGAGAAAAACTCTCTTAGCTTTTATAATTACTTTTTTTATCCACCGTATCGAGTTCTTGCCCAATGGCTTTATAGCGTTCAAAGTAGTGCGTTACAAAGGCGTTGATGGTGTCATTGTTGGGCATAAAATATTTTTTCTCTTTGGTGGCATATTTGTTTAAAAACTCAGTGGCGTCTTTTTTATGCAAATAGTGCAACGCCAACTCTTGATAGGTTTTAATGTACCATTGTTTTAATGCCACAAACGCATCTTCACTTAAATCAATAGAAAATTTTTCATTTTTCCACGTTAAGACTTGACTTTCAAACAATCCCGTAAGGTGAATCAAACCCTCACAATAGTACGGTTGTACTTCATCGACTTCCATCCAACCAATGAGTCCAACTGAACGTTTAATGGTATCAATCAAGACTTGTTGAGTCAGCTCATTTTCAGAGTTGCCAATAAAAAATGAAACCAACCCACCTGTGGTGGCTTTAAACTCTTCAATGTTTTTAAAATTGCCTGTTTTGTTCATGACAGATTCTGTTTCATCGTCGCACCATAAAATATGTCCGTACTCATGCCCAATCGTGGTGATGTCATACACTTGGTGCCATTTCTTATCTTCTTTAAATAAAAAGTTTCGATCAAGGCTTAAAAACTCTTGCCCAAAAATCTCTTGGGAGAGTTGTAAAAAGGGTTTTGCACGACTGGTTTGTAAAATTTCATCGCTAAAAGCAAAGATTTTTTTCCCTTCATCTTTTGATACGATTTCATCGTTGGGGACAACTTGTGCAGAAAAAAGTCCATTGAACTCCGCTGCAAAAAAAGAAGCAGGGCGACCAATATAGAGTTGGACTTTGTCCAAACTTTTCATGGAAAAATCAAAGATGGCTTTGTGCGCTTCATAGTTTTCCCCAATATGCAAGCTGTGAAAAATTGTGCTGAACATCGTTTTCATTTTCTCTACGCGTTGGGCATTTTTCTCAAATTTTGGGTTTGACAATCGTATATCCCACTCCAAAGCCACCGCTTTTCTAAAATGGTCTTCATAATATTCAAGCGGATGTCCTATTTGAATGGGGGTTGTGATTTTCATCCAAGCTCTGTCGACATTTGCCCACTGTTCAACCAAACGGTGTGTTTTGTCTTCACTAAACGCTTTGATGAGCGTTTGTAAATACTCCACATAGTTCCATTTTTGACTGTAAATTTCATCGTCAAGTTCGATGAGTTTATCGACAAACTCTTCTAAGGCATTGATAACTTGCGTGGTCTCTTTTTTAAAGGCTTTGATATAGGCTTGACTTTCATAGTTTCCATCATATTGTTTGACCAATGCCGAGTAACTTCTGTCGGCAATTTGTCCATTGTGTCCTAAATCAAAGAGTTTATTTTCTTCTAAATATTCAAATGCCTTGGCTTCATTGCCCTCAAACATTGCGAGTAACTCTTTGTTGATGCCATTAATAATATGAGCCGTCCATGTGCTTTGCCATTGGCTCATTTTAATCCCCACGTGGTAAACGCCTTCAAAAATGGCTTGATAAAATGGCGTTAAAAGATTTTCTTTTTTAATAAATTCCAAAGTAGTTTGGTGCTTTTCTTCCCAAAAATTGCGTACAAAACCATACGCTTTTTCTTGTAAAACAATGACTTCTTTTTCATCTTTGCTTAATTTTTTAAGCACTTGCACGAGGGAATCATCCCGTAAATTCACCAACCGTGTAATCAAAGCCAATCGAAGCGTATCATCAAGTACACCTAAGCCCAAATGCGTTGCAAACATATCAATAAGCGTGAGTTGTTCGTAGTTTTTATTTTCCAAATGCGTAATAAGTTGATTAATGTTGTTTTTTTGGTCATCTAAGTAAACATACAACGTGTTTACATCGTTTAAAAATTGTTCTTGGGTCATTATGTTTGTCCTTTAAAATATCTGTTATTTTATCAAAAAAGAGTTATTTTTATCTTAAATTAGCACTCAAATATAAAAAGTGCTAAAAATTTTCTAAACTTTAGCCTAGTTTTATAAAGTTGTGATAAAATTTCACTACAAAATTATAAAATTATAGGAGAAATTTATGGCAAAACATCAGTTTCAAACAGAAGTAGGACAACTTTTACATTTAATGACACACTCTTTATATTCCAATAAAGAGATATTTATTCGAGAGCTTGTATCTAATGCGAGCGATGCACTTGACAAATTAAACTATTTACGACTCACCGATGAGAATTTAAAAGAAGCGTATGCTTCTTGGAGTGGTGAGATTAACATTGCTTTTGATGAAAAAGATAAGTCTTTAACGATTGTGGACAATGGTATTGGGATGAACGAAGCAGATTTAATCGCTTCAATTGGTACGATTGCAAAATCGGGAACAAAATCGTTTGTGGAAAACTTAACGGGCGATGCGAAAAAAGATTCAAACTTAATTGGGCAGTTTGGAGTAGGGTTTTACTCTGTTTTTATGGTAGCTTCAAGTGTGGATGTTATTTCAAAAAAAGCAGGGGAAGAGAAAGCGTACAAATGGTCAAGTACGGGTACAGGTGAGTTTGATTTAACCACCGCGACTAAAGAAAACTCAGGAACAGTCATTTACATTAAACTCAAAGACGAAGAAGTTTCAGAGTTTGCCAGTAAGTACCGAATCAAAAATATTGTAGGAAAATACTCTAACCATATTGCTTACCCAATTTTCTTAAATTACAGTGAAGAAGTGAGCGAAGAGTTAAGTGAAGAGGACAAAAAAGCAGGTAAAGAGGCTTC
>Ga0265294_10009333_pt1 | contig 11326 bp, 17 predicted proteins | sample MunlanPumphouse3_FD_192504 | JGI IMG/M metagenome (GOLD analysis project Ga0265294, IMG submission 192504) | Groundwater microbial communities from a municipal landfill in Southern Ontario, Canada - Pumphouse #3 | ecosystem: Environmental > Aquatic > Deep subsurface > Groundwater | place...
CACATTTCATGCCTTTAAACTTTATACCCTTGAGTTTTCCGCAATGACACTCCCAATCCTTAGAAGGCCCAAATATCCGTTCACAAAACAAACCGTCTTTTTCAGGCTTCAACGTTCTATAATTTAAAGTTTCAGCTTTCTTAAGATCACCCGACGACCAACTCCTTATAACCTGGGGAGAAGCTAATTTTATACTTATTTTATCGAAAAAGCTTACATTATCACTCATTTTGCCCCCTTAGTTTTAGCCGCCTCTTTCTCAGGACGCACATCCAAACATAACCCCTGCAACTCACGAACCAATACATTAAATGATTCCGGTACAGACGGTTGTAATTTCATCTCACCGCGTACAATAGCCTCAAACGTACGCGTTCTGCCTTCAACGTCATCACTTTTAACAGTAAGCATCTCCTGCAAAGTAAACGCAGCGCCATAAGCTTCAAGCGCCCAAACTTCCATTTCACCAAACCTCTGTCCGCCAAACTGCGCCTTACCACCAAGCGGCTGCTGTGTGATCAACGAATACGGCCCGATAGCACGAGCGTGTATCTTATCGTCAATCATATGAACAAGTTTCATTATATACATATATCCGGCACCGACTTTCTGCCCAAACCTATGACCGGTATACCCGTCATAAGCAACGACTTTCCCATCCTCGGAAAGGCCCGCTTCCTTCAATGTCTCAAGTACTTGAGATTCCGGAGCTCCGTCAAACGTCGGTGAGAAATATCTTACACCAAGCTTCTTAGCCGCCCAGCCTAAATGCATTTCCAATAACTGCCCTACGTTCATACGGGAAGGTACGCCCAACGGATTAAGCAATATATCAAAAGTCGTACCGTCAGCCATATAAGGCATATCTTCTTCAGGTAAAATCTTCGATATTACACCTTTATTACCATGACGTCCTGACAACTTATCACCAACCGATATTTTACGTTTCATCGCAACAAAAACTACAACACGTTTCAAAACACCTGTCGGAAGTTCATCACCTTTCTTTATCTTATTCAATTCAAGCGTCTTCTCTATTTCAATCTCTTCAAGTCTATCGACATAGCTTTTAACCATCGCGGCAGCTTCCTCACTTGCCTTTATATCACTCTTCTTAATATCCGCAATTTTCATCTTTAGAATAATCTCAAGCCGCTTGTCCTTCTCTTCTTCCAAAAACCTAGTTTCCTCTTCGTAGTATTGCTCGATTTCTCTAACCTTTTTCAAATCTTCAAGTTTATCTTTTTTAGATCGGCGTCCGCGTTCTTTTTTCTGAAAGATCTCAACATGCGTTACAACACCGTTAACACCGGGCGGAACTCTTAAAGAAGTATCTCGTACATCAGATGCCTTCTCACCAAAAATAGCTCTTAAAAGCCTTTCTTCCGGCGCAAGTTCCCGCTCTGTTTTAGGCGTTACACGTCCGACAAGTATATCATCAGGCATAACCTCGGCACCTATACGAATGATACCCGTTTCATCTAAATTGCTAAGCGCTTCTTCACTGACATTCGGGATATCTCTTGTAACTTCTTCATTACCAAGTCTTGTTTCACGGGCTTCAACTTCAAATTTCTCAACATGCACAGAAGTAAGCATATCTTCTCTGACAAGCCGTTCATTAATAATTATCGCGTCCTCAAAATTATATCCGCGCCATGGTATAAACCCGACAAGCAAATTCCGGCCTAACGCCAATCCGCCGTTTTCAGTTGACATGCCGTCTGCGATAATATCATTCTTCTTGACTAAATCACCTTTTTTGACCAACGGTCTTTCATTCACACAAGTATCAGCATTTGACCGTGAAAATTTCTTAAGATTATAAGTGAAATCACCTATCTTAATATGACTACCGTCAACTTCGGTAACCTTATCAGAAGTACCTGTATTTACAGTAACCGCGCCGCTATCACGCGCAACCTTTTCTTCAACACCTGTACCGACAAACGGTGCTTCAGGAAAAAGCAAAGGTACTGACTGACGCTGCATGTTAGAACCCATTAAAGCACGGTTGGCATCATCATGTTCAAGGAACGGTATAAGAGAAGAAGCAATAGATATGATCTGTTGTTTAGATACATCCATATACTCGACTTTTTCAGGACTGACAAGCGGGAAACGCCCTTTAAAGCGCGTATACACTTTTTCATCCATTATCTTTCCGTTCTCATCCAGATTACCCGAAACCTGCGCGATAATCCGATCATTTTCAAGATCACTTGTTAAAAATTCAATTTTATCTAAAACCACACCGTTCTCAACTTTTCTGTACGGCGTAGTCAAAAATCCTAACGGATTAATATCAACATACGTAGTAAGCGAAGTCAACAACCCGATATTCGCACCTTCCGGTGTTTCAATCGGACATACTCTTCCATAATGTGTAGGATGAACGTCACGAACCTCAAACCCCGCACGCTCACGCGACAAACCGCCCGGCCCCATAGCACTTAACCTGCGTTTATGCGTAATAGCAGCCAACGGATTAGTCTGATCCATAAACTGCGACAGCGGCGACCTGCCGAAAAAATCCTGTATCTGTGTAGAAAAAGCCCGGGAATTTATTAAATGCTGTATAGAGAAATCATTATTTGCAACAAGTGAATAGCGTTCAGAAAAAGTACGTTCAACACGAAGCAACCCTACCCTCACCTGATGCTGTAACAACTCACCTATGAGTTTTACGCGTCTATTAGCTAAATGATCAATATCATCAAGCTCTCTTTTACCGCTTTTAACCAAAAGCAGAGTCTTAACGATCTCAACCAAAGTATCAAGATCAATTACGCGTTTAGATAACGGCAAATCCATATTAACTTTTTTATTTATCAAATACCGCCCTACACGGCCTAAATCATATCTGCGTTCATCTAAAAACATACGTTTAAAGACTTCCTTCGCCGCTTCAAGGGTAATCGGCTCTGTCGGCCTCATCTTTTTATAGAAATCCAAATACGCGTCTTCACGCGTTGAAGTAGAATCTTTTTTGAAAGTATTAACAAGTTCCGGATACCTTTTATCCGCAAACTTAGAATATATATCTTCATTAGTTGATAAACCCATCATACGAAGGATTTGAGTGGCAGGAAAAGTTTTACGCCGGTCAATTATAGCAGTAACAGTGTCATTAATATCAACCCGGAACTCAAGCCAATATCCGCGATACGGGATAATACGCGCAAAATACATACGCTTACCCGTAGGATGCAGTTCTTCTTCGAAAAACACACCGGGCGATCTCTGCAGCTGACTGACAATCGCGCGTTCATCACCGTTAATAATAAACGATGCCGTATTGGTTATCAACGGTATATCCCCTAAATATATCTCCTGTTCCTTAACATCGTTCTCAGGTCCGACAAGCCGCAACCTAACACGCAAAGGCGACGCGTAAGTCTTAGATCTGCGTTTGCATTCTTCTACATTATAACGTGGCCGGTTAAGCGCGTAAGAAACAAACTCTAATCTATACTGCTTATCAGGACTTTCCATAGGAAAGACTTCCATAAGGACTTCCTGCAACCCGGTTTTTTTCCGTTTCTCAGGAAGCACATCCGACTGCAAAAATTCCGCGAAAGAATTTATCTGATGCCCTAATAAATGCGGAATAGGATAATTCTTCGTTTCAGTTGAAAAGGATATAACATTGTTCTTTTTCAAACCAAACCTCCGGTTAAAAGTTCCATAAAAACAGCCGCAGGCATGAACTACCTACAGCTGTTCAATAATCGTAAAATTATAAACTATTTAAGCTCAACTTTAGCGCCAGCAGCTTCAAGTTTCTTCTTTATCTCTTCAGCTTCTTCTTTAGCGACATTCTCTTTGACCGGTTTCGGCGCAGCATCAACTAAAGCTTTTGCTTCTTTAAGACCTAACTCTGTCACAGCTCTTACTTCTTTAATAACAGCGATCTTGTTTTCACCTGCTGCAGTTAAAACAACTGAAAAAGAAGTCTTTTCTTCAACTTCTTCAGCAGCTCCGGCAGCCGGTGCCGCAGCAACACCCATAACCGGCGCAGCAGCAGTAACACCAAATCGATCCTCACATGCCTTAACAAGCTCAGATAACTCCAAAACTGTCATTTCTTCAACCATTTTTAATATGTCTTCAACTTTTGCCATAAGAAAACCTCCTTAAAACTTTCGGAATAATGCTCTTTATTACCCTTTTTTCTTTTTAATCTCTTCAATCGTCCACACAAACTTCAAAATGACCTGATTCAATCTAGAGACAAGCCCGGTTATCGGAGCCGCTAATGCACCTACCGCCATACCGATAAGAACATCTTTGCCCGGCAACTTAGCTAAATTTTTAAGGTCATCCTGTGTAATCTTTCTATCATTAAGAACACCGCCCTTTAAGACGAGTTGTTCATTATCAGCACCAAAATCAACCAAGATCTTACAAGCTTCAACTATATCCTTGCCATAGGCAAAAATGATAGCCGTTTCATTCGTCAAGAGATCATCCATGTCCGTAATACCCGCGCTTTCAAAAGATTTACGGATAAGAGTGTTTTTAGCAACAAACATACTCGCGCCCACTTTCCGCAGATCATTTCTTAAATTACAGATATTAACAGTCTTTATCCTGCCGAAACTAACAAAAAAACAAGCTTCGGACTTACTCAGTTCAGAATCGATCCTGGCAACAATTTTTTCACGAGTTATCAAACCAATAGTTTTTGTCATAAACGCACCTTTACTGACGGGCTCATTGTAGTAGATAAGAAATAATTCTTCAAATACTCACCCTTAGTGGACGACGGCCGTGCAGCTACCAATGCATCAACAAATGATTGGACATTTTCCGACAACGCATCTTCCGTAAATGAAATTTTACCTATACCCACATGGACACATCCTGTCTTGTCCATCCTGAAATCTATCTTACCGCGTTTAGCTTCTTTAACCGCATATCCTACATTTTCAGTCACGGTATCGGTTTTAGGCGACGGCATCAACCCTCTCGGCCCTAAAACTCTACCGACCTTACTTACAATCCGCATCATACCGGGCGTAGATATACAACAATCAAACTCAAACCACCCGTTCATTATTTTATCAACTGTCTCCTGCGTACCTATATAATCCGCTCCAGCTTCCGTTGCTTCAGATTCTTTTTCCGGCTCACAAAAGACAAGAACACGTACTACTTTACCTATACCGTTAGGCAACACAACCGATCCCCTGACCATCTGTTCAGTCTGTTTCGCATCAACATCAAGCTTTGCCGCAAACTCAACCGTCTCATCAAATTTAGCTTTCGGCATATTTTTCAAAATACCGACAGCCTCTTTAATAGAATATGCACGGTCTTCTTCTACCATCTTCAAGCTGTTATTATATTTCTTACTTGCTTTCATCTTATACCTCTCAAATATTATTCAGTAACCTCTATACCACAGCTTCTTGCCGTGCCTTTAACAGTCTCCATAGCTTTCTTTACATCAATAGTATTAAGATCCTGTATCTTCTCTTTAGCTATTTCCTCCACTTGCTTAAGCGTAACCTTACCTATGATCTCAGTACCAGTATTTCCGCTTGCCTTCGCAAGATTCGCAGCTTTTTTCAAAAGCACCGATGCCGGAGGGCTCTTAACTATAAAATCAAAAGATTTATCCTGATAAACACTAATAACGACAGGCAATATAAGCCCGTCTTTCTGTTTTGTCGCCTCATTAAATGCTTTGCAAAACTGCATGATATTCACACCATGCTGACCTAACGCAGGACCAACCGGCGGCGCAGGATTAGCCGCACCCGCGGGTATCTGTAACTTAATTTTTGATGTTGGTACTTTAGCTTTTTTTGCCATAATAATTATCCGTTTTTTTTTAAATTTTAAATATTTTCAACCTGCCAGAACTCAAGCTCAACAGGGGTTGTACGTCCGAAGATAGAAACATTAACACGTATTTTACCTTTTTCAGGAAATATATCATCAACCACACCATTAAAATTAATGAACGCCCCTTCAATAACCCTGACGCTCTCACCTTTACGAAAACTAACCTTAGGAAGCGGCTTGGCTTTACTCTCCTCAGCTTTAGATAATATCTTATCAACCTCAGCCTGTGATATCGGAGTCGGTTTACGCCTTGGTCCAATAAAGGTTGTTATACCGGGTGTCTGCTTAACAAAAAGCCATGAGTCATCATTCATCTCCATATAAACGAGTATATACCCCGGAAAAAATTTCCTTTCAAGAACCTTCTTTTTACCAAGCTTAACTTCAGTAACCTGTTCTTTAGGTATAACCACTTTCTCAATCAACTCACCGAAATTATAAACTTTAACACGTGACTCTAAATTTGATTTAGCCCGTTCTTCAGCCCCGCTTAAAGTATGCAATATATACCATTGCTTCATATTCCTACCTATGCCTTTAAAAATAATTCCATTAACTTGGCAAGCCCACTATCAATAACAAAAATATAAACAGTAAAAATTGCCGACGCGATAACAACGATAATCGACGCATTAACCAATTCCTGTTTCGTCGCCCAGGTGACCTTGGTCAATTCTTCCGCCACTTCTTTAAAAAAACCTACTATCCCTTTAAACATTTCTTTACCTATATATAAAGCACACAAAAATCCAATCGCCCAAACAACCTGTATTTTTATACAGGCGAGGCAGGGGTCGAACCTGCAACCCCCGGTTTTGGAGACCGGTGCTCTAGCCAATTGAGCTACTCGCCTAAATTAAATTATCACGGCAAAAAAGCCCAACACAAAAGGCCAAAACAAAGAAAGAATAATTACGGCTTAACCTCTTTATGCTCGACATGTTTACGACAAAACTTACAATACTTCTTTAAAAGCATTTTTTCAGTATGCTTCTTCTTATTTTTCGTAATGTAATAATTTTTGTGTTTGCTGGTACAGCCGGTACACTGCAACGCTATTAGTTCTCTCATCTTATTCTTCTCTCATTTTAGCTTTTCTTTACAAAGCCCACGACCAGAATCGAACCGGTGACCTCTTCCTTACCATGGAAGCGCTCTACCGACTGAGCTACGTGGGCATTTTCTATAGTTAAACAGACTGGGCAATTTTACTATAAAAAATATTTTTGTCAACAAAAAACCTTATTTTGCTGACAGCACCATAGTTTTAACTACTATCGCTACGCTAAGAGAGGCATTTTTTACTTGTTTTTTTATCATCAGAAAGCGCGATCACACCAAACGCGACGTTCGGCGTTTTCTTAGACTTCCCTGCAAAATAACAAGTCAAAGCGTTTGCAATAACATCTGCTGTAAGATACTCAGAAGCGTTTGTGAAAATCCGAAAATTCTTAGTTTTCATAACACAGCTCGGACCTCTTACACCACTCGTGACATAGAACCAGGATACTATCCCGTAAAATAGCGTTTTTCCGTGGCTTGTAAAAACACTATTTTGAAATCCCCTGATTTCTGAAAACAGTGGATATATTATATCCTATCAAATAAACTTGTAAAGTTTTTATTTTAAAAAAACAAACAGCCCTATTTTTTAAAAAACAGGGCACATAATCCTGAAGCCAGCCCGAAGATAAAATAGCCCAAAACTATCATCCAAAGCCCATATAAAATATCCACCTTTATCACCAACTTATCAAGTTGTGTGGTTTTAAGTTTATACGTTATAAACGATGCCGCTCCAAGAAAAAGCACGGCATTCGCTATAAAAAGCCAACGCACTCTCCGAAGAAATATTAACATACAAAACAAAAGTGTCGGCAGCAAAGGAACAATAAATATTAATAACGATTTAACACCTATCCCCGAGATCTGCGGATTAAAAATTTTCGCTACACTTTCAAGTAACGCGGCGTTATTCGAATTCGCCATAAACGGAACATCTATCCCGCTTATAAGAATATTTGTTAATTCTTTTCCCGAAATAGCTTTAGTTATAAAACCCATACGCGCGGTATCAACCGATACCCACGGCAGAAAAAAGCCAAGCCATATCACCGCGACACAAATTGATGAGATAGCGTACCAGACTTTTTTCATAGTACTATATTTTTTTATCCGTCGGCGGATTCTTTTCTATATAATCCAAAACCTTATTAACATCATCAGCAAACGGTTTCATAATATCGTTCTTACGCAAAACAATACGCTGATTAAATTCACCATTAAGAAATTTTTGTATTATCCTCTCCATTCTGGACAAAGCGCCAAACCCGTAATGCAAAAGAAACGTTATCGCGATAACCAAAATTAAAATAGCCGCGACGAAGTTCAACTGAAACGCGATATAAGAAGGATCGGCCATTACAACTATTTTATTAGTCTTAACCAGATTTAGAACAAAATAAGCGTTAATAAAAAACGAAAAGACAATCAATAATAAGGTAACCTGAATAAACTTAAACCTTACCGGCACCGATAAACTTAAAAGCCTGCGTTTTTTCTTACCGTCCATTTCCCCTCCTTGGTTTCATGTTTCGTTTATGTATAAAATATTATACTATATATAAGTGAATAGACAATAATTTTAGATACACGTCATATGTCCCCATACGGTTAGCATCAACTTCCTGGACTGTCCGGTACCGAACTTATATCAGAGCCTCTACTCATAGTACCTCGAAACCCGGTTAAGCAGGTAGGCGCTCCGCCGCCGCCAACACCAAAAACACACGAAGTCGTAGCAACCGTTGTGTTATTCATCCATACACCTCCGGCCTTACATACTTGAAGAATAGCTTGATCAGCTTCAAGCGTAATTGATGTTATCTTTGGTTTAAAATATTTTTTCATTACACTTTTATATTAACACAATATTACAAATTGTTAGGTTCCAAAATCACCCTAACTTCTCAAGTCTTGACAATTAAAAAACAAATAGATCCTACAGACTACGGAGTATCCTATCAACTGCCCGGAGAAAAATTACCTGGAATAACTTCTCCTCTGTTTGTCCCGTGCCTCTAAACCCCACTGTACATGTAACAACTCTCATCAAATAGCCCTGAACACAAATAGAAGCACCAGCCATCCAGATACCATCGGAAACATTACATGTTTGTAAGGTGGTCATCCCTCTAGTCCCGTTAGTACAACTTTCACTGACAGGCATCCCTGACTGAATACTGTAGAAAGAAAACCCAGCATTCACTCATGCCCCAGAACCAACAAATGCCCTACACTTAGCTAATCCCTCCCGGCTAGAACTAAGCCCATCTCAGTTATAGCAGGTTCAATATATTCAGACATAATCAAACTCCACATCCTGAAAAGATTTTTATTATTATCAAGAAGGCATAGCATTAAAAACCGCTACACCCACCTGACCACTCGCCACACCACGCACACTATATGGACAGATTTCACCTTCCCCAGCCAAAAGACATCGAACTGCAGATTCATTAAAATATCCGCCATTCGTCCTGCATGCATACAAAATAGCCTGTGACTGATCAAGTTCAACTGAAATGATTTTTGGTTTTTCGTATTTCTCCATACTTAAATTATTTTAGCAGAAAAAAAAGAAGAATAAATAAAATATAACATGCCTTATAGTCCATTCATTTTGCACTCTCAAAACCACCATTTTCAATGATATTAATAAGAAAATTTTGAATAAACAAGGTCGTTATTTCTTTTCCAAAATCACCCTGACATTTTCGGCAGAAAAAATATACGTCCAAAACCGTTCATATTCCAGAGGGAAGATATTGGCAAGATATTTTATACCCATCCGTCTGAACCTCCGGTGAAACGTTATCTCATGCAAGTCAACCCTATACTGCGTCATATTAAACAAATGACGAACCATAAAATAAGAATAAAATAATTTATGCTGCGGTTCCGCATATGCCACATAATTAGAAAAATGAGGTGTTTCAATATACAAGAAACCTCCCTGCTTAAGTATCCTATGACATTCACCGACAAAACCCCCAGGGTCACCCAGATGCTCAATAATATGCCTGGCAAAAATACCGTCTACACTGCCCGCTTCAAAAGGATAAGGGTATTCACTTAGATCATGTAGCACATCCGGATTAACTCCCGGGTCAATATCCACGCCTATTGCACCATTGACCCTTTCTGTCTTACATCCAAAGTCAAGGTACTTCTTATCTTTATCAACTACCGCCAAATTCCTATAATTAAACCTATCCTTCTTTTTAAACATCCTTTGCCCTGTTTTAAAGATTATTTTTATCAACAAGGCAAATTATATCACCAAAAGAGTTTGGTGTAAAGAATTAGGTTAGATTATTTGGATAGAGAAAGAAATAATATCTCTAACGTAGGCCCCTAGTTTGCTATACTTAGCGATTCCTTTTTCTTTAAAATTTCTGTCTGTATATCATCAGCCAACTTCGCTAACAATTCTTTATCGCCGATAACACAATCAAGGACTTTCATCGTCATCCGGATCGTCGTCGTTTCCTGTGTGACACTTTCAACACTGGCAACTATATACAGATCTTCTTTTTCATCAGCCGCGGCGATCATTCCCATCTGATAATCAGAATCTTTTATAACATACCCTCTATCAGAAAAAACCGAGACAACCGCATCCAATACATCTTCTCTATTCGCCTGGAACTCATAGAGCTCATTAGCACGCCTTCTCAACTCATCAAGTTCCGAATCATCGTCTGTTACTTCATACAGCACCGCACCGGTACCGGCCACCAACAACGGCACACACCCCTGCTCTATAAACAGAGATACAAACAAAACAAAAAATAAAACTTCTCTTCCCTTAAACATAAAAACCTTTTAAATTAAACTCACCAACAATCTTACCTTAAACTATAAATATTTTTACGATGGAGTTGCTGAAGCATTAGCGAATGAACCTTTGCCAAAAGAACCAGTTGCCCCCTTAGGAGTAGAGCCGCAAACAAACATATTTAATACACCAAAAACACACGCTCCATTTGCCACAAGCAGATAAACTCCACCTACCTGGCAAGTAGCCAATATCGCCTGATCAGGACAAAGCTCAACTGCTGTAATTTTAGGTTTACAATACTTCTTTCCCGTACTCATAACCATAATCATACTATATATCAGACCTAAATCAATATATAAAGACATCAACACTTTCCCAGATTATGAGTCTGATGCACTATCTCATTTAGCTGTTTGTTATCAATAGCTTTTTGGTTTGATGAATTCTGGAGTGCCAAATTCATGCCGAAAATAGCCATCAACCTTCTATTTTTCTTCATATTGCTGTAATGCCAATGACAATACAACCAACCGAAACAAATAATTAACATTAAGCACAGGAAATGTATTCATACCCTTCTTAACCATAAAAGCCTTCATACATCCCTTCAAGTATTCTGATTTACCAATT
>Ga0265294_10009334_pt1 | contig 11325 bp, 3 predicted proteins | sample MunlanPumphouse3_FD_192504 | JGI IMG/M metagenome (GOLD analysis project Ga0265294, IMG submission 192504) | Groundwater microbial communities from a municipal landfill in Southern Ontario, Canada - Pumphouse #3 | ecosystem: Environmental > Aquatic > Deep subsurface > Groundwater | place...
CTGACACCGGCCAAGTGGCTTGCAGCCCGCCAATCACAGTCCATGACCGGTTAACACTACCGGCCCAGCTTACAATAGGTCAAAGTTAAGACGCTTACACCAAAAGTAAAACTTAGCCCATCTGGAGCGTCGCCTTCTGCAAAACCTACATAAGGAGTGTCAATAACGTTGTATCCTCCTTCAGCAGCATGATCTAATACGTATGGTCCTAAAGTTCCTCCCATTAGCAATTTCCGTACATAACGGCTAACTTCAACAGTATTACAACATTTTCTATGGTTTTTAGGGAGAGTATACGAAATAACAACCACCACCTCTTCTGAATACGGAGCCCAAGTAGCTGAATACTCCCAAGGTCCTTCTTTGCCTTTCGAAACACCAGATGACGGAGGTGAAAGAGGAACAACTAGACCCAAATAGTCCCACTTGTTTACCGCGTCATTCTTTAAAAACAGGTACAGTCCCGGGCCGTCTGCTTCCTCGATCGGGTCTTTGGACAGCCACCTGCAAAACATAGAATCATAATAGCGCCGTTGATATACAACAAACCCAGTCTCTTTATCAAACGGTTTCGAACTAAACCAATGCGTAAAATCATCCTTCATTGCTCCTGAGAACTTTGCTTCTCCGAAAGCGTTATGCTCTCCGTGTGCAGCTGTTGTTCCTGAAACAACCAAATATTCAGTTACATTTCCATTCGCATCTCCAACAGCGAAATATGTGTTGGTTACTGGACTAACAACTTTTGTCTCACTTAAAAGCCCGCCGACACCGCCTGCACCTTGAATAGTGCCGCTGAGGTCGAGACCCCACGTGTAATAATTGACATTGGTTGTGAAGATGGTTTGATCTATGATGATTTCTGCCGCGATGTTCCAACCATCCCAAATGTATTTAGTGGTTAGGGAGCTATAAGGGTTGGGGGTTAAGGTTGTCTTGGAGATGCGCCTTGATTGATGATCATAGGCATATTCGCAGAGAACACCACTGGTGAAATTGGATGAGCTGATGAGGCGGTTTTCAGCATCCCAACCATGAGACCAATGAATGCCATCCCATGTGAGGTTTCCGTCAAGGTCGTGAGTTGGAGTGATGGACATGTCACCGTTAATTGCTGTGTATTGGTTGAGTTGATTTGCTGTGTAGGAGTTGGTGAGGGCATTATACACAGATATTTGTCGGTTGCCTATAGGATCAAAAGCACAATTATATTCATCACCGTTCATTGTCGCATTTATAATCTCCGAGTTTTGGTTATAGATAAAAGCGTTGGTTATAGTCGATATGTTGAAGTAATCGGTGCGTTTAGTCCGGCGGCCATGCGGATCATTGATATAATCAAACGCTGAGATCGTAGCGGCGTTCCATGAGTTTGAAACGGCAATTATTAAATTTCGTTCCGATTCATATTGGCGAGTCCACTGAACGCCTGAATTCGAACTCATGGCGTTTACAAGATCTGTTCCTGGCAAGTAAGCATAAGTGAATGTGTTGGTTTCTGAACCGATGATTGAAGTAACGGTGCTGAGGCGATTAAAGCTGTCATAGCCATATATAATTTTTTTGACGGGATTTACAGGATCTACAGGATCAAAAAGTTCGTAACCGATATTCCGCCCTAAAGAGTTCTGTCTGCGTTTGATGATATAGCCGTTCTGGGTTTCGTAGTCGAGGGTTAAACCATCATAATGAAAGGTGCTGGTTGAGGCCAAGCTAGTTGCCGAAGTTATTCGGCCTAAGCGGTCATGGGTGTACGTAACATCCGGTGTCGAATCACTGTAGTCAACTTTTGTAATCTGTCCGAGATCGCCGTAAGTGTAAGTTGTAGTTTTACCACGCGCCCATGTGCGGGTATAAAGTTTGCCGGATGATGTATAAGTATATGAGGGGCCGTTACCGTCGGCGTAAATCTTTTGGGTCAGCAAACCTGTATTATCGTCATAAATCCATTGGGTTATGTCCAATGCGGGAATATTGCAGTCGCTGAGTATTTCCCCATCCGTTAACAAGGTGATGAGGTTGACGTTCGCATATTCATTGCTGCGGGTTGTAGCCATCGCGATCATGCGGCCAGCCGTATTGAGTTGATATGCAACGGGGTAGCTCGTGCCCCATGTGGCAACGATTTGGCCCAATGGATCATAAGCAGTATGACTGACCTGACCGAGAGCATTACTAACCATCGTTCGCTGACCGAGACTGTTGTAGAATAAATACGTTTTATTCGTGGAGCTTTGTGTATAACTCACCTGCCCAAGATCGTTGTAAGCAGTAACGGTGGTATTGCTCCGTCCATCTGTTGCGGAGAGCTGCCGAGAAAATCCATCGTAGGTGTAGTTGTTGGTGACACTTGTTGATGAAACGCTCTGCACTGGATACCCAGCTACAGATTTCTGTACTACATCAACATCTGATTCCGGCGTGTCTGTTATAGTCCAGCTCGTGGCGTTGCTGGCATCAGTGTAGGTCGACGTTCTGGTAACATTTCCCAGCCAGTCCTCGGTTTCACTTTGAGCGGTTAAAATCGCGCCATTATAAGTATCCCCGCCAAGGCCGGTCATGCGCACTCTGGATATTGGACTGGTGATACAGGTTGTCGAGTTTGTCTCTGCCCATATCATGTTGTATGTCACTTGCCACCAGTCATTAGAGCGCAGCTCATAAATCCTGTCAATCCTGTTAATCCTGTCTAAACCTGCAGAGTCAACCCCTCCGTTAGTGTTCACATCCAGACAAGTTACACTCTGTTCACCGAGGCTGTTATATTCATAAAGCGTGTCCGCTGATCCTGTGCGACTCACTTTAATCAGTTTGCCTTTCGTGCTTTTATAATAAAGGAGCTTCATCTTTTTACGAAAATCCGTTTCACTTATTAATTATCTTAATGTGATTTGTCCTGTGATCTTCAACACATTCATGATTTTTTTTTGAAACCCAATCATTATTGTCTCTGATATAATGATCCGGCAATGTCATCAAAATGTTTTCATTAAACCCCCAAGAACGCTCACTTTGTCCGCAAATTTCATCAAGCACGGTAAGAAACGTAGTATTTTTCATAATAAGAGTAATGGTTTTGTTTGTTGTGGAAGAAAAATCACTATGCGTATTGAAATCTAAATAGCTAATGGTTTGTTGTCCGCTATAGGCAAGCCAATCAATTGCCTCAAGAACAGGTGTGTCATCAAATTCTACAGATGAGATCTTTATAGTTTCTAACAGTTTTACATTTTTAAATCTCACAGTGTCATCATAATTTTTTATATAAATAATCTCATGATTGAATGTATAATTTTGGCATTTCATACACCCATTAAATAAAGCTATAAATGCAAAAATAATGAGCACATTTGTTTTTACAGTCATTGAAGAATCTCCTTATATTCAAGAACATGTGTCTCTTTTGCTTGAGGCACCTTTTTCTCAGGTCCACAGGTTTTCCCCTTTTTACAACACCCACAAGTTTTAACATTCGTAATCGTAAGTTTTAGTTGCCAAACAAAAACTTCCGCTTTTATTTTTTTTATCGAGATCGGCCCATCAATATCCATTCCATATAATTGAGTAGGATCATTTGATGACGTTGCAAAAAAATAAATATTGTTTCCAATTAATTTTCTGATTGATTGTGTACGCATCCCATATGTTTTCATCAAAACGTCATAGTGTTTTTCATAATTGATCATATCCATATTTCCCTCAGATTTACAATGGGGGAAATGCCCTTCATGTATTCGTCCTAAAACTTGATATTTAACAGTCGCCGTGCTGTAAGGAGGTACTGTTAGTGGATTTGGCTTCGATTCTTTTTGCATCCCGTGCACATCCCAATAATTAACCGCATCATTATCAACAAATAAATGCAAATTGATTATAAGAATATCGCTGGGGTTATTCTGTTCCGCAATGGGATCGGCAGATGTAAATATTCCTAAATCTGGTAAGTACAACCGCAATTCATATTGCACCAAACCAGTCTTAGCATCAAGAGGCTTGGAACTGAACCAATGCGTAAAGCCATCCTTCATAGAGCCGGATAGTTCTGTTTCTCCGAAAGAGTTATGTTCACCATGTGCAACGATTGTTCCTGAAACATCAACATATTCCGTGATATTTCCGTTTGCGTCTCCAACAGCAAAATGGGTGTTGGTTCCCAGATTTGTAACCTTTGTATCACACAACAAACCGCCGACACCGCCTGCGCCTTGGAGGGTTCCGCTGAGATCAAGGCCCCAAGTGTAGTAGCTGATGTTCGTTGTGAAAAGCGTTTGGTCGATGATGATTTCCGCCGCGATGTTCCAACCATCCCAGATGTAATTGCGGGTTTCCACGGTATCCCATGTTCCCTCACCGGATGGATCGAAAGGGTAGGATGGGCTTCTGCCGCTGAGCTGTTTCTTGGTTTTTCCCACACGCAAATTCTTGTAATTGTAGCGGTACTCGAACATGACGGAGCCGTTGGTCGCACTGTGTGGTTCAGATTTGAGCAATCTGTTTTCACCGTCATAGGTGTGATGCCACTCAGAACCATTAAAAGTTAAGTTCCCGTCGTCATCGTAAGATATGGACCTCGTAGCACCTCCAGCGTTTACAGAGGTGTATTGGTTGATGTTATTGGCAGTGTACACGCTGGAAATGGAGTTGACAGTGGAGGTCTGCCGGTTTCCTATGTCATCATAGACAAGGCACTGTTCGCTTGCATTCATCACGGCGTTGGTTAGTTCATCGCGGATATTATAATCAAATGTATTGGTGACGGACGAGCCGTTATAATAATCAATACGGCTGGTCCGCTTTCCGGTGCTGCCATTGGAGTAATTAAAAGATGAAACCACAGAGGGCACAGGGACCACAAAGGAATTAGTAACGGCTGAAATGAGGTCGCGGTTGGGTTCGTATGTACGTGTAACGATGAGATTTGTAGTGCCTGCTTCGGGGTTTGTGACTGTATAGCCGCTGATGATTTGTGTGCCTAAAAGGTAACTGTACGTGAATGTGTTGATCTCAGTCCCAACGATTGAGGTAATGGAGTTAAGACGGTTGAGAGTGTCATAACCGAATACAATTTTTTGGGCAGGATAAACAGGATTTACAGGATTTAAAATGAATTCAGCATAACGCCCGTATGTATCGTAGCTGCGGGTTATGACTGCGAAGGCGTTGGTTTCGGTGATTAGCCGACCTCTCAAATCATAGCCAAAGGTGGTCGTTCCAGTGCCGTCCTCGACTTTAACGAGCTGGCCGATGAGGTTATAATAGTTAGTGACACTTGGCGTGGTGTCGTTGTAATCCGTGGTGCGAATGCTCCCAGTGGCTGTATCGGCATATCCGTATGTCGTAATGATGTTACGCGCCCAGTTGCGAGAAGCGACTCGCCCATCATTGAGATAAGTGTATGCCGTGCCTTTTCCATCGGCATAGAGTTTGTTTGTCACAGCGCCGGTGAATAAATCGTAGTACCAGCGGGTGATGTCGGGGTTTCCTGTTGCATCACGCCAAGTGTGAAGCTGAACCATACGGCCTGCTGCGTCAAAAGCTGTCTCGGTTGGATAGGTCGCGCCTTCGCTACGGTAAAGTTGCCCGTTCCCAGAATAATAGTTCACAGTTTGATTGCCCTGCGGATCGGTGACGGTGATTTCGTACGCTCCGGGTTTTCCCTCAACCGTTTGTTGTGTGCTGTAACTCGTTGTGTTCGTGCCACTTGTTGTAATCTCGCCGACCGTCGCCATGCTTCCGTCATCATGATAGGCAACAACACTCCTTAATTCGCGGCCATTCGCGTAATTCGTAGTTTTAGTTCTCCTGGAAAACCCGTTGTAAAGATGTTCCGTCACACCGCCGAGGCTGTTGCTTGAGCACGTCTCATGTCCCGCTACGTAATAATTGATATTGGTTGTGTTAAACGTAAGATCAACGCTCTTGGCGATCTTAGCAGCATTTGCTGGATCAATTGACTCCGTGTTAATAATTGTATTTCCATTGGCATCAATTGATATAGAGCAGCTGTTATTCTGGAGCGTCAAGCCTGTGAGTTGCGTTCTGTGGACTGATATTGTCAATGCGTTCTCACAAGGTTTATAGAATATTGAGGTCGTGCTCCTCCACCACTCCCCCTCTGTGTTCTCTGTACTACTATCATTCATATTCTTGTTTTTTTTGTACGTTTATTATCTCTCACAGAGGCACAGAGAACACAGAGAGTAGCTGAACTTTTCGCAGCACTGAGAGAATATTTTAAGGTGAAAAATCTTAGAGGTGAAAAATGTGGAAAACTGGGAACGTCGAGCCCGAACTTTACGCCTTTGAGTCTTTGCTGGTGGAAACTCTGAAACAACTCAGAGAACTCTGTGCCTCTGTGAGAGATAAAGAATTGGTTGCGGCTATGCTGCGCTAGGCTCTCTGTGGTTAAATTTATTACATATTTATCCAATAGAACGACATTCGCCAGTGTGAAACTCAGCGGATCAAAATCAAGCGTTTGGCCAGCTGCTATGCTAATTGTCGCAGTTCTTTCTCCAAGTTCATTGTAATCCAAAACCGTTGACGATCCGTCGTGGCTGATTGTCCGTACAAGCAATCCCGCATTATTGTAGAGATTGGATGTCGTTAGCATTGCTCCGCCTGTTCCGGCTCTTGAACTGGCCACAACCCGCCCCAGAAAATCATGTGTTGTCTCCGACTGTGTGAGCCACTCGCCATCGTCATATTTCACATAGGAGGTTGTTTTCTTCCAGCCGTTCGGCTGGATATCAGATTCCGTCTTCGTCATTTTTTTCAACTGTTCGCCTGAAACGGAATCTGTCCATTCAATGGTTGTCTCCGGTTCGCCATTGTCCAGCCGTACGGCTGTGGTTGTCACCCCAGCGCGTATGGTTTCATCCTTGATTATACAAGGTCTCCCAGAATAATTAATTGAGGTGCGATTGGTTGTCACAACCCCGAGCGGGTCGGTGGTGACTCTGAAATGGCTGGCATACTCAGGATACTCGGTGGTGGTGACCTGCTTCGCATAGTCAGTGCTGTGCACAGCCCCGTTCCCGACTGCCTGATAACTGTTGGTTGTGCGACCCATCAGATCAACCACACTCCCATTGATTGGGAACAAGCCGTTCGCGCCGGGGAGTGCGCCGAGCGATGAGTTGTAGCTTTCGCTCTCAAGCGGTGTGCCGGGAATTTCCCAATACTCGGTGGCACTACCGTCGCGGGCAATGCTTTCCAGTAAACGGCAGCAGCTCCAGAGATTGAACCTTGAAGTGCCGTCGGAGTACTCCGTGGAGGTCAGCCGGCCTTTGTCATCATAGTAATTTTGTTCAGAGCTGAGCAGAATATCTTCCTGCGCTCCGCAATAGAGCGCGGTTCCACGGCTGAGGGTGTGACCATAATAGAGGTCTGCCACTTCGACTTCATAGGTGCTCCTTCCGGCAATACCCTTGGGGTTGGACTCTGTGCCGGTATACGTGACAACCGTAAACTCGCCTTCAGTGTTATCAAGCTCATACTCCCAGGTCGTGGTTGAGCCATCCTCGTTTTTCTGATAAAGGGGCCGCCCGTCAAGGTAGCGGCTGCCGCTGTAGGTTTCAATAAATGATGTCTCAACTGAGATTCGGTTGGCCGGGTCGGTTATCGCGGAGTTCTGAGAAGCGGCGCGTATGGCGGTGTGGGTTATGATGGAGCAGGTTGTTCCGAGAAGGTTGGTTGTGCCACGCTGATATTTATGCCAGGTGCGGGCGGTAAGCACAGGGGTTCCGTTGCTGACCCGATAGGCTGCGACCGTGCGCGGCTGCGCGGCATCACGCCAGTTGCCGCCATCTCCGGCGTGGGTGGTGTAGGAGTACTGCGTTATCTTCGCATCGAGATCAGGGTAACTGCCACCCGGGTTGAAGTTAAAATCCGGTGCCCACTCTTTGAGATATGCGGGGGCAACACACCCGTCCATCGCGACAACGCTGAGTGTTTCCCGCCCGGAGCTCTCCCATAGATAGTACTCCCAGCTGCAGTCAGGATTCTTCTGCACCTTGATTTTACCGTTGACCTGCGGGTTCAAATTGTCGGCATGGTAGTAGTAGGAGGTCGTATACCATCCATCGCCATATTCACCATAAACGCTGCGACTCTCAACCCTTTCGACAGCAGCAGTGCCGTTGCCGATGGTCGTGTACTCCTGCTGAATGCCGTAATGGATGTTGCCATCAATGTCTTTTGTTTTCAGCCAGGTTTTTTTCGAGTTCTGCCCCGAGTCACGCTCAAGAAGGTTTCGAACCTTGCCCGTAAGGGTGTCGGTCTCCCGCCACCTGCGATCAGCGCGGGTCCCGCTGTCAATCCAGAGATCCACATCATAGCTGTATGTCAGATGGCGACGGGGATTGTTATTCGCGTCTTTTCCCACAAAGCTCAGGGCCGCGCCGCCCCGAGTGATCTCCCAGCTCCCTTCGAGGTTAGCCTCCTGCTTGCTGCCATAGCGGTAGATCGTGAGCTTCACCCCATCCGGATTGGAGAGGGTGCTCACATCAATGCACCGCCCATTGACAGCAGGGTTGTCAACCTGCGTGACAGCAGTTGCGTTGCTGGTGATGTTCACCGAGGGAAGTGCGGTCACATTGAAGAGCTCCGGCGTGATAGTGGCAGGCAGGGTCTCGCACTTAAACCAGATAAAGCCGCCGCTTTGATCAAAACCGTTCTGCCCCAGCGATAGCCGGAATTTGAGCGAACCCAGATCCGGGCCGTCGTTACCGTTGCAGTCGCCATCCACGCACCCATCGTCGCAGCCGCAGCGATCATCCTCGGTTGTCACTGAGGCGGCAGGGCCGTTGCCCCAGTAACCCGCGCCGCGATCAGTCATTTCGAGCCGTATAAGACCAGAGCTCCAGAGCTCATCAGAGGAAAGGCTGACCGTGGCATTGGCGGCAATATCACTATCCTTCCAGTTGTAAACAGCACCCTTCTCGTTATTGACGAAGATGCCGAATTTTTCCGCCTCCGCATCGGAGAGCCCGAGCGTCACCTCGACACCCTCGTGCCCACCCTCCGAGCAGACATTAGTGGGGTAAGAGGAGTAGAGCCACTGTTTTTTGAGGCAGGCAGTATCGAACGGGTAAGCGTTGCCACACTCACAAAAATTATTGCCGGAGCTGCCGCTGTTGTAGTAATTTATTACCGGGGTTATGCGGTAGAGCGTCAGCGGGCCTTGACCAGCTGTGCCAGGGTTGCCCTGTCCAGCTCCGCCCTCGCCACCTGCTGCTCCAGCAGCCGACTCTCCGCTGGGTGGCACGAGCGGCAGCACACCGGAAGCACCGGAAATAAAAGAGCCGCCAGTAATTAATCCAGACGCATCGGTCTGCAAGTTGAAGGAGTCTCCGCCATCACCAAAGGGATCATTCAGAGCGGCCTGCTGGTCAGCGGTCAGCGCGGCTCTTGACGGACAGCCCTTGGTATTGACAGAAAACGATGACTCCGTGGAGCCGCCCTGCTGATTGGAGATAAGCACCATCGCGCTGCCCTCCTCGGTGACGATCAGTGTGGCGTTGGTGTCGATGGTCACGGTGGGTGTCCACTCAATCAGATAGAGCGGCCCGATGCAGCGCGCCAACCCGTTGCTCCCAGTTGTGCGCAGGGCGACTGTGATGGCAGCCGCGTTGGTGCCAGTGTCCAGCAACAGGGTGTCGTTGATCGGCGAGGCGTTGGTCACGCCTGCCGCGCCGGTGCTGTCGGACCACTCCAGCGTCAGACCTTCGAGCGCCCAATCGCCGGCAAGATCGTCGGGGCCGGCATTGACATCCGAGGCGATGTAATACTGGTTATAGGCGCGGGTGCGGTTAACGCTAAAGGTGCGCTCGATCACGGTCATGCCCTTTGACGGTGATTGCAGAGCGAAGGTTGGGGTGATGCTGTAAACAGTGCGGTTCGGCTGGACCGGCTGCTCAAACATGACCGGCCCTGTGATATGATAGGCCTTGTTGGCGGAGTCAACAGCGGCGCAGGCATAGAGCGCATACATCCCGTTGGTGAAGCCGCAACCTGTGACCAGTATGGAGCAGGAATTGGTGGCAGCGGCAATCACGTTGGTCTGCGTTCCGTCATCTCCAACCGCGTAAAAGCTGTAGTTCGTTGCGCCCGGCAGCGAGGTGCAGGAGAAGAGGTTCGCGCCGTGGGTGGTGGTGACCGCATAGGCGGCGAAAGCCGCGTTGTTGCCAGCGAGCAGATCCGCAAGATCAGAACGCCCATTGCCATTTGAATCATTGGCACCGCTGTCAGTGACATTGGTTGAACCGAACCAATAGATCTCCCAGTTATCATCAAGACCGTCGTGATCAAGATCGAGCTTGGTGCCGATAAGCGGAAAAGGGTCCGAGCCGTCCGGTATGCCATCGCCATCGGTATCTCTGTTGTTCGGATCTGTGCCAGCCGCGATTTCCTCCCCGTCGCTGAGGCCGTCGAGGTCTGAATCAGCCATGTGCGGATTGGTGTGATGTACCAGCACCTCAAGGGCGCTTGAGAGGCCGTCATTATCGTGATCCGAAATTGCGGGGTCGAGATAGCCGAAATTTTTAAATAGAAGTTCGGAGTTTTCGAAGACCGCATTCGTAAGCGCGAAGCTATAACTCGATCCACCGGTTTGATTCTGAATACCAACCACGTAGTTGGTCAGGGCGAAATTATTTGTCGGCAGGCAGTAGCGGCAGAAGATGTCACCGGATGACATAATTTCAGCCTGCGCAGTGGCCAATGAATTGGCATTTGTTTCGCGTCCAAGCTGGAGGTTGTGCCAGCTCACAAGCAGCGAATTGGAGGAGGTGAAAGCGGCTGTCACCCTGCCGGCGGGAGGGATCAGCCCTGACGGTCCCTGCAGCACGGCTAGAAATGATTGGTCGCTGGCAGTGCCCTCCAGCGGGAGAGCTCGCGCAACCGGCGAGCTTTTCGGGACAGAAAAACCAATCAGCCCTGTGCTGCCAATGTGAACGCCCTCTGTGATTAAATTTGTTCCGACAGTGAGTGCCGCGCCCGCCGGAAATGGATACCACCATGTATCCTCCGCAACTCCCATCTTTGACCAACGCTCACATTCAGCCAGAGTCAGCCCGTTTGTATTGCTTGTCCAGCCTGATGAAATCTGACGATAAGAGACAACCGCGTAGCCAGAGACAAGCTGATTGCTCGATAAAAACGCGGTTTCCGCCTGGGCCGCTCCTGGAAGATCCAGTGCAAAGCCAGTGCTGGAGTACGAAATAACTGGTTCTTGCTGTGGTGGGGTGCGCGGAAACTTTGCCCCGCCATAATTTGTGAACAGAGATAGAACACAGAGGACTAACACTTGCATCATCTTTGTCA
>Ga0265294_10009335_pt1 | contig 11325 bp, 6 predicted proteins | sample MunlanPumphouse3_FD_192504 | JGI IMG/M metagenome (GOLD analysis project Ga0265294, IMG submission 192504) | Groundwater microbial communities from a municipal landfill in Southern Ontario, Canada - Pumphouse #3 | ecosystem: Environmental > Aquatic > Deep subsurface > Groundwater | place...
CCGAAAACGGGGTTCCAGTATTTTTCTCACCTCCTCCAGCAATTCCTCATCCATGGGTTCTTCAATCCAACGAATATTATCAAGTACAGCCGAAGACCGTGTGGTACTGAACAGGGTAGTGGTTATCCTTGGATTGGAAACAGCATATTGAATGGCCAGTTTTTCGATACTTTTCCCTTTGCTCTTACAATATTCCACCGCTTTTCTGCATACTGCCTTCAAGGGTTCGGGAGCCGGATGCCATGGGGGCGCTCCACGTTCGGTCAACAATCCCATCGCAAAAGGAGAAGCGTTGATCACGCCCACCTTGTGTTTCTCAAAAAAATCAAGATAATCAACCAGAGAATCGTCCTGCAGAGTATAATGGCAGAAGGATAAAACACTTTCCACCGTACCGGCAGGTACATGATTGATGACATAAACAAAATGACGAAGCGTCAGATTGGTAATCCCCACATGCTTAACAATGCCTTCGTCTCTTAATTCTACCAAAGCAGGGAGGGTTTCGTTGCAGACCTCATCCAAATCGGCAAACTCGATATCGTGCACGTTGATCAAATCGATATAGTCGACGTGAAGTCTTTCCATGCTCTCGTACACACTTTCCCGAGCTCTTTTAGCAGAATAATCCCAGTTGTTTTTGCCGTCTTTACCGTAACGGCCAACCTTGGTGGAAAGATAATAGCGTGAGCGATCGATATCCTTCAAGGCTCTACCCAATACTTGTTCCGCTTTATAATAGCCATAATAGGGCGAAACATCGATAAAATTTATTCCATTATCGATTGCCGTATGAACGGCATTTATACCCTCTTCTTCCTTCAATGCATGAAAAACTCCCCCCAATGAAGAGGCACCGAATCCCAATACCGAAAGTTTCATTCCTGTATTGCCCAATGACCTGTATTCCATAAAGTATTTTCTTATGCTATTTACCGTTATCTTTTTTGAATTTACTTTATACTACTATTCTCTTACTATGAAAATCATTATCTTGGAGGAAATTTTCCAATTATTATTCTAAGTATGATTCCCCGAGAAAAAGAACTTAAATTAATCGCAGTCTATCTTATTTTTTTTAAATCCTGATTCACATTGCCAATAAACCTTAAATACCACAGCTATTTCGTTAGGTATTACTGATGGTTTCCCGATTTTCAGGTAATCAACATTTTGTTGCCATTTTATTTTCTCGCTACACCCTAATAGTTCGATTTTCGATATCTTATTGGGACAAAGAGAAGATCCAAGATTTTTAATAATAATGTCCTCCTCTGGAATTCCCATAATAGTAACATAAACAACATTCCCTTTTTGATTAAATCGGATATCTTTCGAAGTAAATTTTATTTTATTTTCGTTGAAACCCTGTGCCTTAATCGGATTGGAAGCTTCAGCGCTAGGTCCTTCTCCAAAAACTTTATATGGACGCGTACCAAATATACTTTCTTTATTGATATCCATCCATCCAGCAATTGCCTCAAGCACTGCGATTTCTTTTTCATCGATAGTACCATCACCTTTCACTGGAATACTTAAAAGCAAATTACCGTTTTTACTTACTATATCAATCAACATATGAATGACTTCTTTAGCGGATTTGTATCCATTGTTTTCATAAATCGAATTTTTATAATGCCATTCACCAATGCAGGTACAAGTTTGCCATGGTAGATTTTGAATTTCATCAGGAATGCCTCGTTCAACATCCCAAACCATGCATTCTTTTTGCTCCGAGGTAAGAACTTTACCAAATAATACTGCTTCCAATTTACCATTATGAAGTGTCATATTAGTATTATAAAAATGAGATGCTATTTTCAAACCCGCATCACTTATAGGGTATAAAGGCAATGCGGTATCATCAAAATATAACAGATCGGGATGAAACAAATTAATCATATCAATAGTACGATTGTAAAACTTCTCACAATATTCTTGTGAGGGAGTAATAGCACCATTTCCCCACTCCCATTGACTGTGAATGGTGGATATATCATCGCTACCTCTACTTAAAGGATGATTTTGGGCATATAACTCCTGGGGATCTAATCCTTCCCACCACATACCTTTCCCGTCTTCTTTTCTAAGCGTCCCATCATAAGGAATACCTGCATATTCACCATCCTTATCGCATAGTTGAGATGTTTCGTACCATAACCAGGCATGAGACGCATGAACGCTTAATCCAAAAGGCAAATTATACTTGATTGCAGCTTTTGACCAGCCACTCAATATATCTTTATGCGGACCTATCGTTACTGAATTCCATTCTTGATATTTACTATTCCACATATCAAAATTATCATGGTGATTGGCCAAAGCAATGAAATATTGAGCACCTGCCCGTTTATACAAGGCTATCAACTTTTCAGGATCCCATTTATCCGCTTTCCAACTATGAATCACATCCTTGAAACCCACCTTGGAAGGATGCCCATAATGTTCTGTATGCCAATTATATTGTTGTGATCCTTGCCAGTACATATTTCGTGCATACCAATCACCTTGTCCTGGTTGACATTGAGGCCCCCAATGTGCCCATATTCCAAACTTTGCATCACGAAACCATTCAGGCACTTTATATTGTCTTAAGGATTCCCATGTTGGTTCAAATTTTCCTTCTACAATAGACTCGTTGTTTTCTTGTATGGGGATCGAATAACTTACTTGAGCCACAAGAGTATAATGGCACAAGATAAAAAGGGTAAATATTATTATTTTTATCATTGTATTAATTTTTTTATTTTTGAATTTATCCAAATGCGCGATGGAGACCATAATTTATTATTTTTTAATATTAATTATACCCTGAATTTTGTACCAAACTCTTATTAATATTCAAATCATATTGAGGAATAGGAAAATACCTATTATGCTTACTCCAGCTACGCTTTTCAAATTGATAATACATATTTTCATCAACTGGAGAAGCGGTTGCTCCTGAACCTCTATAATTTGGAGCATTGGGATCATCTGATAATTTCACTCCAGTAAAAAAATGATTGAGCTCCTCTTCAGCGATCCCCCATCGAAGAACATCAAAATAACGGAATCCTTCAAAGGCCAATTCAATTCGCCTTTCTTTTCTGACAGCTTGACGAATTGCCTTCTGAGAGGGAACGTCTGACAATTGGATAGACGATAAATTAACCCGATTTCTTATATCATTTATTGTCAAATTTAACAATTCTTGAGTTACTTTGCCAGGCATTGCTTCATTAACAGCTTCAAGATAGCTTAGAAGGACTTCCGCATAGCGCATAAGGGGAGTATAGGTATAAGTTGATCCTAAATTTGAAGTAACTGAAGGATCAGTGCCTTTTTTAGGGCAATAACCATTGAACAAAGGGAACTTGTTGTAAGCATCAGGTGTATTTGCTCCCCCATAACAATTATAAGTAACGCTGTTAAATTTCGTTCCCGGATAAGTCCCTAATGGGGGTAAAAACACCGATGCATATAAACGTAATTCTCTATTTGCATAAGGATCGTCATCGCTATAAATTACAGAAGTATAAATATCTTTCCCATCACTGCAGAAATAATCTTTAACTAATTCATTATAAACAGCAAACTGATGCCACCCCCCAAGACATTCTGGATATAAATACTGATATCGAGAAGTAGTAATTTTATCTTTCAAATATTGAACACATAATTGTCAAGTTTCACTAGGTTGTTTATGAAAACTTGGATTTTTATTTGGCTTCAAATGTAAAATTTTATTTTTAAATTCACAAGGATTTTTTTAAAAATTTCAGGTTTGTAGAGTCAACCGGCAAGTGCGAATTTACAAGTGAACAAAAAACTAAAATATAGAATGAGAATATTAACGAATAAATTATCTTTGCAACTGATGCACTATTGTTACTAAAAATGCTGCATTATTGTTACCGAAAGTGTTGCAGTGTTGTTACTAAAAATGCTGCATTCTTATTTACCGTTTACATCTAAAAATACTCCATTTTTGTAGAAATAAAAAAAAACAGTAAAAGTGTTGTACTCCTAATTCGAACTTAATGGTTAGGTTGACTTTTAAAGCCGGTTCTAAAATCAGGAAAGCAATTGTTTTCCTGATTTATATTTGAACATAACTGCAGAGTTTTTGATACAAATTTACTCAAAACATTACCCGTTTATAAGAAAAACTATTATTGACAATTTCACGGTTTGTGATTTATGGCAAACCTTGATTTAATTTTTAAAAATCTCTAAATTTATTGTTCAAAATTTTTTTCGAAGCAATGCACTCCATTTCTATAACCCACTTTGGTCTACAAATTGACGCTGAAAGTATTAATTTGGGTATTTTTGGAAATTTTATTTCAAAAAGGTTTTTTACATAATTATAATCTGCTATATCACGTAAATATATAATAATAAGTAATACATCATTAAATGAGCAGTCAGCTTCATGTAATAAAGCACTCACATTTTCCATCATCTTTGTACACTGCAATTTTATATTGCCTTCATGGACAACACGCCCTTCTTTATCGATACTAGCAGTACCACTAATATAAACATTTCTCCGATCTCCGAAATCGATCATTACCCCTCTTTCAAAGGTAACTCCATATTGGCTAGTAGGACATAAATACTCCTTTGCTTGTAAATACCTAACTTGTTCATTATCGAGTCCTTTGATCGCATAGGTATCCAGCATCACCTTTTCACAGGCATATTCAGAACGTCCTTCTATCCCTGTGCTTGCAATATAATGAGTATCACTTCTTAAACCGATTTCTTGAAATTTTTCTCTTCGAGCCCTAGCAACATCTTGATAATTTGCATCTATATCTCTAACGAAGAACCATGTGCGTAAGCAATTTTTAGCTAAAGTACAATTTTTTTCTTTTAATTTATTTTCATAAGATTCAAGCAAATAAATAGTCTGATCATATACATTGAGACTCTGATCTATTAGATTAACCCTCTCAACAGCATAATAGTGAGTATACCCATTACGGTCAAAACCAATAATACTTTCGTTTTCTACTGCCACATCTGTTTGCATATTCACCCATAAAGCTAATTTACTACCATCCAATAATGGTTGTTCAATAAAACTTATTTCACATTTCAACAAATAGGATAGATTTAAGACATTTTCTTTTTGATTGGCAATATCAGTAAGAAAACAGCGGGCAAATACAGGTGTAACATTTGAATTCATATTCAAGTAATAGGGATCAGCTAAGACATTTTTTAAAACTTTAAATAATGACTCCCATTGTTCTTCAAAAGTTCGATCTAACGGTACAACATGGAAAATGAGATGATAGTCTTTCGTTTTACGAGGAATCTCTAAATTTGAAATTCTCACTACAATTCCTTCATTTTCAAAATTCTTAATTAAATAATTCATACTCTATCTGTTTAATTCAACTGTATATGTAATATCTATTTATACAACTTATTATTATTTAAGTATTTAATACAAAAGAACTATTAACATGAATAAAAATTCATATATTTATATGGTTATCAATTAAATAAATATTATTGGCGACTTTAGTGCAAGCTATAAAAAAAATCTCGACCAATATTAAACTTACAAATTGAACAATTTGGAATTCATTGCAAACAGGAAATAGGAATGAAGTGATTCGAAAAAACAGACTACAGCAATTTTGGGAATAATCAGTACTCCAATTGTTCCTCAACAAATAACTATTTTTACTGTAAAACATCAACTTTTTTCCCATCTATGTTGTATGCTTTTTCCATTTCTTTTACTGAAAAAAAAACTTTACTATCAACAAATTCAGGAATATTAAATGAATAAAAAGTGTTCAAATAAAAGTCAGGATCCTTTTGGGGAAGCATAAATGGTTTTTCAGCCTTCCCATCCTGTCCTATCCATGCAAAAAAAGGTATAGTGTATAAACCATCAACACGTCGGCTGCTAAATACTATCCAACGAGAATTGGAAGACCATGCATGATAACTTTCCGTATTATCACTGTTAACTTCACGAAGGGGCCAATATTTTCCTGTCATTAAATTAAGAAGATAAAGATCAGCTTCTTGATGCCAAATAGAAAAATTCCCATAATCTGAAAGAGTAAACAATAAAAATTTACCATCAGGAGAAATTCTTGGAAAACTCACACTTGCATTATTTTCAACAACTCGCACCAAGGTATCAACTTCTATACCAAATTTACCTCCCCCTTCATCAAATTCAATCCTACAAAGGTTATATTTTACTTTATCGAATTCAGCCGGCATTTCTCTTGCCTGGGCGGAACAAAAATATAAAAACTTCCCATCAGGAGAAAAAGTTGGAAAAGTTTCAAACCAATCAGGTGACATTAATTTACTATCAATGATTACTTTGTTATCCCTTGTATCATAAACAACTATGTCTGATTTGGAATCAAAAACCTCAATTCGCTTATCTTTAACAGCATGAAAAACTTGGGCGGTTTGATTTATTGAAAATGCAATATATCTCCCTCCCGGATGCCAATACGGATACTGGAAAGCTGAATAAAGCTCATCAGGTTTTGAATTAATTTTGACTAACTTCGAATCGTTGGAAATAAAAGTTCCTCCCTTTTCTCCCCGCACATGCAAAGCCATTCGCTTATGATCTCTTTCTCTAAACGAATGACAATTCATGCAAGTACCTGGAAAAAGTCGGTTGGTTAGTATCTCTTTTTCTTTAAAGTTTTCCAATGAACGCTGGTAAATTCCCATACTACTCCATACTTGATACCCAGGAGCGATCAAACGGTAAACAAGATAAGGGTCAATAGGATCTTCTTTAATAAAAATCGAAAAAGGTTTGAATTTAATCCACCCCTTATCACTCTTTGCATAGACAGTAATATCGATTTTTCCACCCGCATTTTCATGTAATAACTTCTTCCATTGTGATAAACCAAAATCAGCGTATCTTTTGTTTTTGGAAGTCAATAAGATATTTCCCCCTTTAACCTCTACATACATCTTTTTAAAACTTCCATTCAATTTAAAATTTAATGGTGCAATATTATAAGGAACTGTCACATTAATATAATCAGGAAATATGACAGGATAATCAGATACGTTAATAGCATTATTAGGTTTTTTGCTACAGGCTCCCACCAACAGAATAATAGTTATCGTAAAAATAAATCTTTTCATAATTTATCCTTTCAAGACATGACGAAAAAGTTATTTGTAATGGTAGTAATACCAAAAAGTATGAGAAAAATCTCTTTTTAATAATTCTCTAGCATTTGGATATTGGGTATAAATGGCTATATAGCGATATAGTCTATCTTTTGTTGTTTTTTCAATCGGAAAGGTGGTTTTTTCGATAGCTTCACGCGAGTCAAGCGACAACGCATATAAAACAGCTTCCTGAAATGCTAAAGGAAGATATTCATAATGAAGATTATATCCCAGAGAAACATATTTCATAAATGATCGTATATCCTTATTTAATAAATAGTAGGACATCAAATATTCATAGGCCATTTTATGTTGAGGATGATCGTTGAGCAAAGCAAGCAAAATCTGATCTATGTTTTCAACTGAAAAGAAATAATCATGAAGAGGTCTTAATCGTCGCTTTTCTCCCCAATCCGGATGATTATTTATTTTGTCTTCATCATAAAGGTAAGTTTCAGCTTCTTTAGCCCAATTTTTATAAAATAACGTTTTCTTAAGTAATTGAATATATTTATTCGCCAATTCATAATAACCATTGATAATTGCTACATCAGTTAATCTTTTTAAACAACGCGTTGATTTCCTTAAATCGGGCATAGCTTCATTTGCTTCAAAAATATATTGTTGCGAAACATTCACTAACCCAATTTGATAATAAGTTTCATTCCCCAACATAGCACTCAGCATTTCTCTCTCATAAGGAAGGAACAATCCCACTGTTCCCATCTGTTCAAAATGAAACAATCGATCTCCTAATTGATTGGTTTTAGCTAAGGCAAGATTTAGATAATCAACGGCAAAAGCATTATATGGAAGTTGTTTTTCTGCAAGAGAAATCACCTCCAACCAATTTTTATGCCGCACACTGTAATCAAATTTTTTAATGTATTCAGCCTTTGGATTTGCAAATAAGGTATAACCCCTATAACCAACTAAAAACAATAATAAGACTTGAATCGCATATAAAATGATTTTTTTCGTTTTTTTTATTTCTCTGACACCAATCCAAAATACCAATATAATGAGAAGAGGTATAAACAACCATACCACTACCACCGGAAATGGGAAAACAGTGAAAATTTTATGAAAATGTTCTGTAATATAGGCCTGTAAAAGAGGAACAGGATCGAAATACATACGATAAAATAAAGGTAAAACAATTGCAATAAGAAAATCAAAAAATAAACTTACCCAATATATCCCTCTTATAGCAATATCTTTTTTACGAAATACCACTAATTCATAAACAAAAATTGATAATGTAAACAGTATATAACTCCCTCCTGCAACAAAATAAATCAGCGGAATCAATAAAATGCCTACCAAAGATCGAACCTTAAAATTTTTAATACTTACATAAAACAAAACCCCAACCATTGCTATTACAACTGAAATTAGCCCACTTAAAAGATAAAATTCTTCACTTAAAATGACGCCATACCACAGTGAAGGTAAAAAACTCAATAAATAAAAATGATTATCTTTAAAACTTGCTTTCTGGAAAAGAAGCCATGTCAGTTGTTGTAAAGCAATAAGCCAAAGCAATAAAACCAAGGGCCCACCTAGTGGTAAAACATAGAATTGCGTGAAAAATTCTCCAAGATATCCTGATAATCCACCTGCAGTACTAATCGACCGAATCAAATAATTACTCGTGCATAAAAAGAGTTGAAGTGGCTCCTGGAAAAATAACGTATAAGGAAATCCAAACTGCCAATAGCAAAATACCAATAAACTAAACAAAAGAAGCAAATATTGTTTAGAATATTTTTTAAAATGACAATACCACACGTTTTGCTGAATTTTCATTGGTAAAAATTGATTTTTTGCTTTTTATTATTATACATTTAGTACAAATAAAATGATCGCATTTAAATAATTTATCTTTCCCCAATACAGGTCACTTTTTCTGCCGGTTTTCTGAAAATTCTTTCAATATCCGCTACCTCAAAATTCGGCTGATTAGCAAAAAGTTCTGGAATATTAAAAGATTTATAAAAGTAATCATAAAATTCGGGATTTCGTTGAGGAAGAACAAAAGATTTATGTCCTTGTCCATCCTTGTCAATATAAGCAAAATAAGGCATTCCATAAAGCCCATTCTCGCGCTTACTTGCAAAAACAATCCATCTGCTATTTGATGACCAACAATGATAAGAATTTGAATATATCTTATTATTATTGACCTCTGGCAAGGGATTAATTTTCCCTGTTTTAAGTTCAATCAAGTTCAATTTTGCTTCACAATGCCAAATGGGAAAAGTTCCATAATCAAAAACAGTAACCAAAATATATTTTCCATCAGGTGAAACGCGAGGCTCACTTACCGTTTTATTATAACAATTCGCTGAAAAAACCGTGTCTACCTTCTTCCCAAAAGTACGACTCCCAGCATCAAAATCAACAGCACAAAGATTATACTTGAGAGATTTATAATCGTCCGGCAACTTAACTGAGTCGGCTACACAAAAAAACAACCTTTTCCCATCAGCTGAAAATTCCGGGAATGTTTCAAATTTCCCTTCCTGACTGATAGCTTCTCCGGAAAAGATTTCGTTTCGTTTTAAGTCCAATACTACCAAATTAGAAGTCACATCATATACTTCCATCCTTTTATGAGGCACAGAATAAAATGCAGGGATGATGATATTGGTTGAAAATACAATAAATCTTCCTTCAGGATGCCAACTACCATATACTCCTGACGAAATTGTTTGATCGCTAGAAGTATCAATTTTCCGCAAATGTCCCCTTTCATTGATAATGGTACCACCTTTTTTAGAATGTCTTATATGAAAAAAAGACATATCGGGGTTTTGCTTGTTTGCTATATGGCAATTCATACAGGCATTACCCACCATATTATTGTCAGCTATCACTTTCTCTTGAAAATTGGTCACATTTCGCAAATTAATACTAATCTTATTCCAAACTTCATAACCCGGTTCAATCAGTCGATAAGTCAACCACGGATCGATGGGTTCATTAGCTACAAACCAAAAAAAAGGTAAATATTTTATCCATTCCCCATCTTTTCTGGCAGCAACTTCAATCCAAATGGTATCACCCTTATTTTCTTCTAAAAAAACCCTAAAGAAATGGCTTTTAAAAGAAATTTTTCTCCCACCTTTCACTTTCATTTCACCTTTTGTTCCTTTCAGAGTTACAATAACTCTATCAAAAGAATCGCTTACCATAAAATTAAGGGGAGCTATATTAGGTGGAATAACAATATCTGTGTAATCTGGATATATGAATGGTTTACAACTAGCTTGAATTGCTTTCGAAAAATCAGATTTCGAGCAACTAAAACTGACGATAATCAACAAGTAGCTATAAAAAACAGGCAATATCTTATTCATTCTCCACTTTTGCATAATGATAGTAAAACCAATACGTGTTTTTAAAATCTTTCTCTAATCTCCTTCCTTCACCCTGATAACGCACATACAAATTATTGTATTCTATAAACTTTTTTAAGATATTAGGTTCAACCGGTATCTGCGACCATATTCCCAGCTCGGGTTTGTTAATGTAATATATAACGAGTGCCTCTTGATATAGTTTTGGTATCCTTCCTCGAAGCAATATCTCACGATAGTCAAAAAAAGCATTTGCAAATACTTCAACCTCTTTGTCCAATAAATGATAACATAACTTATAATGAAGTGCATTCAGGTTTTCGGGATTTCGTTCAAGCAACAATTCAAAAGCTTTAACACAATCATTTGTTTGTCGCAAATCATCTTTTGTTGGTACTTTAAGCCTCTTTTCCATCACCCACGGTATCCGGGAAATCTTTTCTTCATCATTTAGCATACACAATAAATTATAAGCCCATTTCTTGTGAAATAATGTTTTTGAAAGAATTTTTAGATATTTTTCTGCAACCTTATATTCCCCATTAATAATGTTTATTTGAACCAATCTTCTTAATAATCGCGAACTATAATGATTGGGTGAAAAAATCATCGCTATTAGAGCCCGATGCTGCGAAGCATTTGTATCTCCCAGAAAAAAATAAACTTCATTGCTGAAAATAATCGGCAAATAACTCCCTTTATCACTCATTGGCAGTATCAATCCTTGGGGGCCTGTTTGATAAACATCAAAAAATCTATCGCCTAACTCGCCTTTTGCTGCATGTGCCAAATTACA
>Ga0265294_10009337_pt1 | contig 11324 bp, 3 predicted proteins | sample MunlanPumphouse3_FD_192504 | JGI IMG/M metagenome (GOLD analysis project Ga0265294, IMG submission 192504) | Groundwater microbial communities from a municipal landfill in Southern Ontario, Canada - Pumphouse #3 | ecosystem: Environmental > Aquatic > Deep subsurface > Groundwater | place...
AACCTGTCCGTTAGCGGCAATGCCAATCTGAAAGTTCTTGCGGTCGCGCCACTCCTGATTGTCATTCAGGTCACTGGGTGGAAGCGACACAGAGCGCTCTAAAATCACTTGGTCCTTGTTGATAATCTCCGGGCGGGCCCAGCATTCAACGGTGAAGCTGCGGAGACTCCAGAGATCATGGCTGTGCCTTTCGATGGTTCTGGCAGCTGAATTCATGCCGCTGAACCAGATCGCCTGACGGCGGATCGGGTCATCGTGGTCACGCGGATCCGAGAGCGGATTACGCGAACCCACCAGCTCCGCTTTGTCTGAAAGACCGTCGTTATCGGTATCATAGCCCTCATTGATCTCAAACTCAAACATGGCGTAACCGGTCATCGCCACGAACATCCGGTTGTCAGCCGTGCCCGGCCAGAAGAACATGGAGCCACTATGATAGAACTTGCGCGTAAGGCTGTTCGGATTCAGATAATCGGTCATCCACAGCGGCGTGGGATCGGTATTGTAGTTGGGAGCAGCCGCGGAGTTGGCCAGCAGCATCTCCTCAAAGTTCACCAGACCGTCACCATCGCAGTCAGCCTGCGGCAGGCCAGCCAGCCAGGGATAGAGCTGGAAGTTCATGGGAAGAGGGGCACTAAGGGCATTGTAAAAGGAGTTAATACGGGCTGAAGTACTGTAATCATAGGCTACGGCAATGAGATCGCCGTCTCGCCCCAAGCCCAGAATCGGATTCAAACCGTGATAGACCTCGTAGTAATCATCCATGCCGTCAAAGTCAGAGTCTGGATTCCGCGGGTCAGTTGATACATACATCGCGGTCACAGGCATCATCAACCAGGAGGCTGGTTCAGCCACGCCCCAGGGATAGCGGGCGACATCCCACGGGTCAGTGATCTCTTCAAAGAAGACTGAGACATCGAAGGTCCCATCCATCGGCGCCTCTGTCAGCGACACATCATAGCGGTAGCTGCGCACCGCCTGGGTCCAGTACTCCTGATAGTTTTTCAGGCCGTCTTTATCCCAATCCTGATTCCAGTCGGAGACGGTGCCGTTCATACCGTTGGTGATCACCATCGCGACTGGCGTGGAGGGCTGACCCGGCAGGACAGGCGGCAGAGTGACAGAGCCGTCATTCGCCACCGGTGTTCCGGCGAACTGCGCCTCCCAGCCGTCAGGCAGAGCGTCGCGGTCGGTGTCCTTGGAGTTGGGGTTCAAACCGCCGCCGGGGGTACACACAAGTCCGCTATCAACAGGATTGCCATAGATAAAGGCTCTCTCAGCCGAATCGCTGAGACCATCACCATCCGTATCCGCGTTCCAGGGGTCGGTGGGCCAGAATTTATTGACCCACTGCTGATCCACCTCGCTCGGTGTGATAGAAACAACGCCCATGAAATTAGTGTTGCCGTACAGTGCGGGATCCGCATACTGCGCACTGGAATAAACACCTGCGTACTCGCGCCGCGTAATCAAACCGTCACCCGTTGTCGCTCCCGAATCCATATCATAATTACCGTCCAGTATTGTCCAGGGTGAGATCACAACCTCGCGGGTTCCCGGCCTTGTCATCACATAAAGCTCCCAGCCGTCAGGCAAGCTGTCAACACCCACAAGACTGGCATCGGTGTCCGGTGTCAAAGGATCCGTGGAGCATGACGACCAGGCGTCTGGCGTGGGCGGAACATTGGCGCCGACTCCGTTCAGCCGGTTTTCAGAGATGAACTTCATCAGCAGATACTCATCCACTGAGGTGAAAGGTTTGGTGTTGGGTGCCGCGCCCTCAACGCCAGTACCGTCAAAACGATCCACATCAATCGCATCGGTCCATGCGGTGCGCGGATCAAAACCAAACTCGTCACGCACTTGAAAGTGCATAATCAAAGCATTGGTACTCGCAACTATGATCGCGGTCACAGCCTCACCCGCCTGCAACTCGTAGGGGCGTCCCACTGCAATCAGAGCACTATCATCACCGTAGTGATACCACCGGCTGAATTCTCCTGTAGTATCGCCTACTGCGGCATTCACCGCAAGGACGTGAGTGGTCACGCCGCCAACGGCAACGGCGACCAACTGGCGGGCCACTGAGGCGTACGCCATGTAATCACCGTCAGGGTTGTTCCTGGTGGGAAGCAGGCCATCGCGGGCATCATTCGGATTCAAGCTGCGCAACACCTCCCAGCCATCCGCCATGCCGTCACCATCGGTATCCCAATGGACTGGGTTGGTTCCAATGACCAACTCCTCGAGATCGGTCAAACCGTCGTTATCGAGGTCGCGGTTGACAGCTGAGCCGACTGTCACAGGATCGACCGCCGGAGTCAGCGGGTCAAAGGCCAGCTCAATGACTTTCTTACCAATCGTGATCCCCTGCGCCACATTCTGCGGATTATAGGCCTCACCGGTCAAATTTTCGAATTTCGCTTTGTGCCAGAAATAGTACTCCCAGCCATCAGGGAAACCATCGCCATCAGTGTCCTCCATCAATGGATTGGTACCGCCGCGTTCGCCATCCGCGCCCGGTTCATCCTCGGGGCCATCGGTCTCGCTACCATAGGTATGGTTGTTCAACCCATGATCGAAGCCACGCACCTCCAGAAAGGCCGTGAACGGATCGCCCATCGGCACGAAGATATTCTGGAGTCTGCCATTGTTGATGATCGGCAGATAATCCTCATCGCCGTTGTAACCACTGGCATCAAGCAAATCATCAGGGATTCCGCCCGGATTGGCGACTGTGCCGGCAACTGCGGCGGGCAGGCCGTAGCTCTGGGCAATCTTGTCGGGAATACCATCGAGGTTGATATCACCCATGTTATCTTTGGTCCTCCACTCACGTGAGAAGATAGCCCTGACCTTGCGGGTATTAAGGCTATCGTCTCCTTGCTCGGAAAGCTTGATCGACGTGGTCGATGCGGTGGTTGATGGCACTAAATCGTCTTCAGGTAGCCCCGATTCTATGCCTGCCCAAACATAGAAAAAGCTGTCATGAATAAAACTTCTGCCATTGGACGGGACACCATTAGTATCATAATTAATCACGGTGTAGGAGGAGTTACCCGCTTTATACGGAATCGCCTCCAGCACGGCTGACTTAGTATCGGGGTCGTAAGTGAAGAAATAGACATTGTTGCGGATCTCCCGACTGATCGTACCCCTGGATGCAACGGTGCCATTGCCGATACCAGCCGCACCATAGTAGGAAGACTCAAGGCTAGGGCCGATCGGTATGACCATCACCTGTTTCGCCGCCTGAATCAACACGCTGAACTGCATCTCCGCACGTCCACCGTCTTTATCCACCGCGACAACCTTCACAACGGCCTCGCCAAGTCTTTCATAGATGTGAGAGATGGTGCCGCTGGCACCGGTTCGGGTCTCCTCTATTCCGTCACCCCAATTCCAGGTCACCTGCATGCCAGGTTGATCCGCGAGTACATCCTTGACATTCCAGTTGTAGCTCTTAGAGGTGTTTTGCGGGACTGTGTAAGATGGCCCTGGTGTAAGGGGGGCGACCGGATTGATGATCTCAGGATCAACGTTCCTAACACGCACATAACCAGGCTCGACGACATAGCGGGCCACCGAAGCCGGTGTGGCGACCACCTCTGGCGTAATCTTGACTCCCGGCGCCCTTGACGCGGCGGTGCCATCCAAGGGGGTGAAACCAACATCCACCGCGACTACACCGATGTCAAACACAACCTGAGTTCTTTCCAATGCAATTATATTGTTGGTACTCAGTCCTAGATTAACCACCACAGCGTTGGTGAAGGCCTCGGTCAGAAAAACCGTTATCTGGTTGTCTGAATCGGAGTTCTCATAGACCCACGAAGCCGGGGTGAGTACTCTGACCGTCGGCGGCGGCGGTGGTGCCACAACTGTGACTTTAAACTCAATCAGAGTGGAAATACCGCCATCTTTATCCTCGGCCTGCACACTGACAAACTTGTCACCCAGACTGCTGTAGGTATGTGTCGCGGTTCCATTCGCGCCGGTCACAACCTGAAACCCGCCATCGCCGAAATCCCAGGTGACCCGCATGGATGCGCGGTCTGGAACCACATCGAATACATTGTGGGCAAAGGCGAATGGCGTTCCCATCGGAATCCGGTCATAACCATATGTCGGGTCAGCCGGCAGCCCTAAGTTGGAGGCCTTAGGCCGGATGATAACCGGGGCGGCGTTGTCGACGAAGACGGTCGCCTCTTTGAGATCAGTGAAATACGCCGCGGCGGAGGCGTTTGTCACAACCGGCTTGAACGTGATGCCGGTCAGCTCGCTGAAGGAGGTGCCGTCAACCAGCGTGAAGGATATCGGTCTAGTGTATTCGCTGTTACCTTCCGAAATCTTGAAGGCGTTGGTGTTTGAAAGAATGATATTGTCCTGAATCAAAGGATCAGTCTCAATACATACCCAGACACCACCCACACCAGCGGCTTCAGAGAGCTTAACCGTCAGCATGCCTGTGGTGTTGGTCTCATTATAAACAAATTTGTCCGGCACAATTTGCACGCTCGGCTGCGGCATCGGAGGTTTGACACTCACATTAAACAGCAATTCAGCCGAAAGCGCGCCATCTTTATCCTGGGCCTGAACCTTGACCACCTTGTCGCCAGTGGTGGTATAGATGTGGAAGGCCTGCCCAACATGTCCGGTCTTAACCAGCTCCGGCGTTCCATCACCAAAGTTCCAGCGGGTGATCATGTTGGTGCCACCGTCAGCGGGAACATCAGCCACCGTGAACTCAAACGGCGTATTCGCACCGCGGGTCACAGTGAACAGATCAGTACTCACCGGGCGAGTGATCACAGGGGGCGTATTGTTCACATAAACTGTGCCCTCACGCACGCGCACATAGTGCGCCGCGGCGGCGGCCCCCTGGATCACAGGCGTGAGTGTCACACCTATCGCCTCGCTGAATATTGTGCCGTCAGGGACATTGAATCTATCGCCGAAGGGACTTTCGCTGGAGACGGTTTCTCCCTTGGGAATAGTGACAATAAACGGATTGGAGGCGAAGGTGACGCTGCTCTGTGGCGCGCCGGAGATCTTCGCGTCAATCCGGACTTGAATATCGGAGAGGGCATAGGGCTCGGAGAGTTCCACCCTGAATCCGCCGCCGCTTAAAGCGCCGCTCTCGTTCATGGTAATGCTGTCGCTGCCGTTATCAACCATCACAATTCTGATCGTTGGCGCTGGTGGAGCGGTGACGGCGATCGCACGCCGAATATAATTCGTGACACCTAAGCTAATATTATTATTGTAATCAACAGTGCGCTGCAGATAGATCTGGGTAGAGCCGACTGCCAGTCCACGGACTGGGAAATCAACCTCCGTTGAACCGCTGGGCATGCTGACCAGCAGTGGTTGGTTAGTGATTGCGCCCATCTGAACCACGCTGTAATCAGCTGGCCAGACGTAGAAATCGACCGCTGCGCTCTCAATCGGGTTGACGCTTGACACGCGCCAGTTGGCTGTCTCTGTTGCGGCCACTGAGATCGGGCTGAAAGCATCGACAAATTTCAACGTCTGCACCTTGACATTGGCCTTGGTGAAATCAGGGTCATAAACATCACCGGGCTCTCCGGCGCCGGTTTCAAAAATCCACTGAGCGATAATCGCGGAGTGGCCCACACGGGAGATCTTCCAGCCATTCCAGTTAAACTGGAATGAGTCACCCGGCATACCGCCAAACCCCGCGTTGCCGTACAGCCTCAAAGGCACGGCCATATCGCCTGGTTTAACTGTGTATCGGAACAAGACCTCCGTACGCGGCTTTACAATGTCCGCATTCGGGCTTATGCTAAAAAAGGAGGCCCAAGCTACGTTGCCGTTCACAACCATCCGAATTTGCGCTGGGCCGGTCGGAGTTGTTACAACTGGCAGCAACTCAAAGTGCCCAAGAAGCGTGATTTTGATATCCACTGTTTGGCCCGAGGCTGTGATAAGCTGATCCTTTTGATCAGAGCTTATGTTGACGATACCGTTGGTATACAACGGTGCTTGCGCCTGCGCACCCAAGCCAGCCAGCATGGCCGTAGCCACAATCAAAGGGAACACCAGTTTTTTGGTCACTTTTTTAATTCCACCCATGTTCATACTTTTTCTCCAGTTGTAACGTAAACTCTTTAAGATTGATCTCACTAAAAAGCCTTTTCACTTAACACTCAAATTTTATCTGCTATAAGCAGCAGCATCCGCCTGTTCTTTGATTAAACGCGCGCGGACAGTCTCACGCGCCGCACTCAGATCATCCTTCACCTTTTGATCAAGGGTCTCCTGATGTTCCTGAAAACTCCGCCACTCTTCATCTTTTTCCAGAGCCGCTTTAAAATCCTCTTCGCTGACGTCGCTGGCAAGCCCGGCTTTGACGCGTTCCGCACACGCTTTAAGTTTTGCTGCCAGCGCGGCGCGATCCTTAGCTATCACCTTCTGGCCTTCACGATGTTGATTGAGGGCCTCAAGATAACTCTTGTCATTCATCCGGCTGACCGCCACCGGAATTCCGTGCGGGGTGAGTTCAACCTCGGTTGGTTTCTTCTTGCGCCCGCAACCGCAACCACTGAGAACCATGCTCAAAACTAGAGCGACGCAGAACATCAATAGACAACGAACCCGCTTGTGAGAAAAACTCCCGCAGCAGGCGGACACAGTATTAATCATTTTTTTTAAATCCAAACACGCAAGCATTACAATCAATTCCTATCAAAACAGGTCACTCTGCTTTAATTAAAGATAATATTACGCAAAGATTGTTTAATAGTACCATGCTGAAATTGATACGGGCAAGGCGTTTTTATGAATATTTGCACAATTCTCTATTTATCACGGTTTTCAGGGGTCAAAGTGCAACAATGCAGCATTGCTTTGATGCTCGGTTTTTTAGAAGAGTGAAAAAGTAGCACAGGCGTCTCGGCTGTGAATTACGTGCCAAACACAGGCGGGATGCCTGTGCTACCTTTTTATAACCTTCAATGAAAACGAAAGGCTTCCGCACATAACATAAACTCAGCCGGTTGCGGCGAAAAGCTGCTTTAGTGAGATACAGAGTTTTTAACTACGAAACACTCGGAATACAAGAAAAATGGTTGAAAAAAAATTAGTTGCGGCTATGCCACGCTAAGTTCTGACGCGACCCCGTGAGAAATATTGCCTAAGTTGCTTGTTTTCCGCGACAGAAATTGAGAGAATGCCGCTTGAACCGCTTGAACCGACAACACAAATAAAAAGAAAGACTGAGAATGAATAATTATTGTGGATTCGCAACTGCAATCCTAGTAGCTGCCTCAACACTCCGCGCTGATGTGGTGGTGTTTAAATCCGGTGACAAGCTAACCGGCAAGGTTATCAGCGTTGCTGACGGCAAGATGACCTTTGACTCCGCAGCGGCCGGAAGCCTGAACCTCAAAATGGAGGACATCCAGACTTTCGCCACCGACGAGCCGATTACCATTGAGGGAGCTGACGGATCGCGCACGCACTCCGCCGCCGCAGCCGCCGCTGAAGCAGGCCGCGTGACACTGACCGATGGCTCCTCAATGCCGTTAACAGAGATGGCACTCGTTAATCCGAAAGCGCCAAAATGGAGCGGCAGTGTGATCATGGGCGCGACCTTCAACCGCGGCAACACCCACAACGACAGCGCCTCTATCGATGCCAACGCGCAGTTGCGCCGCAAGGACGACCGTATCCTGCTGGGAGCTGGATATCGCTTTGATAAACAACGTGACAAAAGCACGGGCAAGGATAACACAACCGAGGATAGCTGGTTTTTGAAAGGCAAATATGACTACTTTGTCAGCGAAAAGACCTACCTCTACGGCAACGCCCTCTATGAAAAAGACCATATCAGCCATCTGGATATGCGCCTGACCCCAGGTGTCGGTGCCGGTTATCAGTGGATTGAGCGCGCTAACCTCAACTTCAATACTGAGGGTGGTCTCTCCTATGTTCACGCGAAATACACCGATCCTGATGAGACACGTGAACACATGTCCGTCCGCCTGGCATACCATCTTGACAAAAAACTCAACGAGTATGTTAAGGCATTCCACAATGTGGAGTGCCTGCCCAGCCTTGAGAGTACCGACTACTATCTGATCAATGCCGATGCCGGCATCCAAACTAAAATCGTCGGACGTTGGGTCGTGGAGGCCAAAGCAGCCCTCGAACACGATGCCAAACCAGCAGAGGACCGGGATAAAACCGATTACCGTTACGTTCTCGGTCTTGGTCTGACATTCTAAGAATAATTCGGCTATGCCGAATTATATGATTCCGCCCCGCGGAATAGCATTGCAGGTGGTTAGGTTTTTAGGCTGTAGGCGTTTAGGGTTCCTCATCACAATCCTAATCGTAATCGTAATCCTAATCACAATCCTAATCAAAAAACGGTGATCTGGGATGGGCGAATAGACGAGGATTGAGATTAGGATAAAGATTGAACCACCAACAACATGTTTTTAAGTACCGACATGTTTGTCTTGCCCTTTAGTAAGGGACTAAATCCGCGCGCTGGGCGCGGAGTGAAGCAGGGCGCGAGTGCGTAAGTGTGCGAATGCGTAAGTGTGCGAGTGAAGAGGCGCGCCTTTAGCGCGGGAGCAACGTAGGTCCGATTTCCAATCGGACATGTCCGGTTGGAAACCGGACCTACAAGAGGTTGGCTCCGCAGTCAATATGTGGTGCTCCGCAACTCGGAGTCGGGGTCGGAATCGGCATCGGGGTCGATTTTATGCGCTTTTCGATACCGATACCGACCCCGATACCGACCCTGGGCAATAGGCCGGCTTTGTCGCGAACTTTGTCTCGCACTTAGTCTGGCTTGACAAGGTGCGAGACAAGGAAATCTTTCGCTATACAGTTGACTACGGTGGTACGCGAATGATCGGATTACGCAATCTGGTCAGCCGCGCCTCCGGTTTAGATAACGGCGACGATGCTGGTCGACGAGCTCCGCATGATCCCAATCGTCCACCAACATCGCTTGCCACGCCGAACGACTGGAAGGCGGGTCGCACAGCATCGTCGGCCAGCATCCAGATCTCTGGACATTGAATGTTTTTTCACTTCTTACATTGGTGTGATTCCTCCACTTCAAAAACCATCACGGTTTTTGTGCCAGGATAGCAAACCTGGTAGTCTGTCAGTGCTGAACAAATATGTGCAAGAAGGCGGGTATGTTTTGGTGTAAATTGGCTCTGAAGCCTGATAATTAATTTAGCGTCAACGATCTCTAAACTGCCGGTAGTCTGCATGAAGCTCCCAACAATTCCCCGTTCGTTTCCATTGACTCCATTCCATTCACTGCGTACAAGATTAGCTAGCTGTCCCTCTGCGTCCCATGCGGCCATTTTCACGATGTTGCCGATGAGCCGGGTCTCTGATTCAAGCATTTGGTAGTCTGCTGCGGTTTCGCGTTTAGCGGTGACTGCGAGGGCTTCATTGACAAGTTTAAGTTGATCCGACAGCGCTTTAAATTTTTCCCCTGTTTCTCCCTTTTTTCGTGAGTGTAGTTCTAATAGGTTATCCAATTTATTAGCCGCTATGTTGTCGAGTTCCTTTCCCAGTAAAACTGCGATTTTATGACGAATTTTCTTTTTGCTCCTCGTTAGCTGGGTGTATTCAGGATTTGGATGGTCAATATCGTCAGGAACGTTTTTAGCTTTATATGTGTAGAGATGGTCGAGATTGTAAGTGGCGATCATATACTTGAAAAAGTTCTCTTGGGTCCAACGGGAGAAGAGCGTGCCGCACGTGGCGGCCATATCCAGATCCCGTCGGGTGGTTATGACATGGGTGAAACCGCCATCCTCCCGGCGTATGATTATTTCACGCAGCTTGACAACCTGACCGCTTTTAGAGCGCCTTCCGCTCTCTGCGGTTTTGTACACCGGCACTTCGCATTCACGCTCATGCGGAGCGTATTTGTACGTCCGTTTGTTGATCACATACTCCTGTTCTTTAAAGACAGAGGCATCGATTTTTTCCGGGTTCTTGTGGTAGGCAATGAAGTCGCAACCCATTTTTATAAGCATCTCGTATGCGGCTGCATCTGCTCCGCCTCTATCGAAAACTACGGTTATCCTGCGTCCTTTACAGGATTTAGCTGCCTCCATCACGATTTTCGGCAAGACTTTGTTCAACCTGTCGTTGAACGCGGTGGGAATGCACAGCAATGGCGTTCCATCCTTCAAGTTCACCCAATAATCAGTCACACCTTTCACGACCTGGTTTTTGTTGTTTGAGAATGTCTTACCCACTTTTTTGTCGCCATGGTAGCACATCACATGCCCGTCGACATACAACACGGCATCGAGCAGAATATTGCCAGCAACCATTTCCTTGCTACGCAGGTTCATCAAATTCACCGCCTGCTGCCTTCCAGCCAGGGCTTTGATTTTTCGGCGGATGGTTTTTACCGCAGGCGCACGGTCAAGTCCGAGCAAACGCCCCAGTTTGTGTGGGTGGGTTTTCAGCATCTCCTCTGGGCTTTTCACCCGTAGAACCGCCATTAGAAAAAAGGTCATGAATATGCTTCGCAATCCGTAAAAGGCCGGTCCAAGTGTTCGGTAAACCGCTTGTGCCGATTCGAGGAATCCGCCCTTCGCCAGCACTGCGACGGCGAGTAGCGCCCCCGCCCCCTCTACATGCAGAGAGTTGGCGAAGATAGGCTCGGCATCCTCCAATAACCCCGCAACCGCCAGCACACGATCTGAGGTGCGGTTCAGGGGATCAATCCCGCTCTCTGCCGCCTCCGCTTCCAGCTCGATAAGCTCGGCCTGTTCCGCGTCCGCCGAGCTGGTTTGCTCCTCAAAAAGATCCAGTTGCGTTGAATCGGTCTCATTAACGATCGTAGTCACAGACCGGGGTGACAGCTTCAACATCCTGGCGATTTCGGTGATTGTACGGCGTTGTCTTCTTAATTCCAAAGCCCGCTTTTTAACCTGCGGTGTCAGCTTGACCGGACAACCCTGTTCCTTCATCCTCAAGCCCTCCACCCCTTTTTCGCGGTAGGCTGCCACCCACATGCCAATACACCGTGTGGTGACTCCCCACGCATTCGCAATGGATCTCTGCTTGACTCCGTGTGTCAGGTAAAGTTGGACTGCGATGTGTCTATCGTTTGTAACATCAGCAGTTTCCACACTGTAAACCAATTGGCCGGACAAATAAACATTGCGCACACCTTCGCTGTTAAGCGTTGTTATTTCACATACCGGCAGTGGTTTAACGTCGTTAAGAATTTCGTTCATTTTGTTCATAACCTATCTGTTTTAAAAATATGGCTATATTATAACACGCGTGCGTACGCGCGCGCAAGC
>Ga0265294_10009338_pt1 | contig 11324 bp, 11 predicted proteins | sample MunlanPumphouse3_FD_192504 | JGI IMG/M metagenome (GOLD analysis project Ga0265294, IMG submission 192504) | Groundwater microbial communities from a municipal landfill in Southern Ontario, Canada - Pumphouse #3 | ecosystem: Environmental > Aquatic > Deep subsurface > Groundwater | place...
TTAATTCAACTTGCTGATTATAATCTGTTGCGAATACAGCAAATGCTGCTACTAATAATACTAATAAAATTGTAATTGTCTTTTTCATTTTTTTCCCCTTCGGATAAAAGTTTTTTTTGTTTATTTATAAGGTCTTGTTTACCTTATGTTGATATAATACACAAACTTCATTCACATGTCAATAGTTTTGTTTATTTTTTTTATATTTTTTTTATATTTTTCTTATTACTTATCTATTTTATTATATTATATATATTTAACTACTTTTTTATATTTTCAAACTTGTGACATGTTTAATGCTTATGTCATTAATATTAGAAATAACCCTTCATTTAAAGCAACTCCAATACATAAAACCCCTTTTACTTATGTCATTAATAGATCCTACGATATTATTATTATTAAATGAAAACGTTAAAATACCTTTTAAAATCACTCTAAAGATAATGAAAAAATAAAGACTTCACTTTCTTAATTAATTAGTATAGAATATAAAAGTTAATTTGTGTCAAAATAATTGATTGTATAAAATAACATTATTATTAAGAGACAGCAGGAGTTAGTATAATGCCAGAGAAAACAAAATCTTCAATCATTGCTGGACAATTAGAGCAAATGATACTAAATAAAGAGTATGAAGCGGGAGAAGCTCTTCCCTCACAGAGAGATTTAGCCAACCGCTTTAATGCTAGCCCACGTTCTGTTAGAGAAGCCTTTAACAGCCTGGAAGTTAAAGGGTTAGTTACAGTTGTTCAAGGAAAAAGAACAATTGTAAACGAAACTAGTCTAGACAGATTTATTGAATCTCTATCTTTCTCCTTGTTAAACGAAATGGACATTGACAAAAAATTACTTATGGATCTATTACAAGTAAGAATTACCATTGAAACAGCAGCATCTAGAGAATTGTCCAGAGATATTGGAAGAAAAAAAACAGTCAATCAATTAGCAAAAATTTTAACAGAATTAAAAGATATGAATGAAATTAGTAGAGGGTATTATGGATCTGACATAGCCGAAAAGGATATGGACTTCCATAGAGTAATAATAAACTCTAACGACAACCAAATTCTAAGCTCAATTCATGAAAGTCTTTCTCCTTTAATTCTTAAATATCTTAAGATGCTAACCTACACCAAAGAAGAAATGACAAAAAGACTTGACCGCTACAGTTATCTAGTAGAAGGTTTCCAATCTGGAAGAACAGATTTGGTCGTTGCTCTTACTTTAGTTATACTAAATGATACTAAGAGTAAATGTGAACTTTTAGATTTAAATTAAATCTCATTATAAAAAATGGCGAGTTATGACATATTTAAAAAAAGAGTTATGTCATCACTAAAACCCTATTGACTTTTTACCCAATAAGGAGTTATATTTTAGATAGGTTAAAATACTAAATTAAATATATTACTTGTGACAACATTTAACCTTTTAGATTGTAACAAGTTAAGGGGAGACAAAATGGCTATTTTTAGTTCAATATCTAATTCCAGAGAAACAAAGTCATCTAGAATTGCTTCCAAATTAGAAGAGCAAATTTTATCAAAAAAATATACAGCAGGTGAATTTTTACCTTCGCAACAGGAACTAGCCGATCAATTTGATGCAAGTTCTAGATCAATACGTGAAGCTTTTAAACAACTTGAGGCAAAAGGACTACTTATAGTAAGTCAAGGACGTAGAGCACAGGTAAAATCAAATAATCTTGACCAGTTTGTTGAATCTTTATCCACCTCAATTATTAGAAATCATTCTTCAAACAAGAAATTAATTCTTGATCTTGTTTCTGTAAGAACAACACTAACAGTTTCTGCAGCAAGAGAATTTTCTAGAATGCCTGACAGACAAGCAACGGTAAAAGACTTAAAAAGATTAACTGACCAGATGTTTAACCTTCTTCCTTTGATTCAACAAAGAAATATATCAGCCATGGAAAAATTCATGACTCTTGAATCCCAGTTCAATAGGAACCTTATAAAATCAAACAACAACTCCATTCTAAATGCAATTTATGATAACCTTCTTCCTCTTCTAGAATCAAACATTAGAACTTTAAGATACACTTATCATGAAATTGAAAAAAGAATTAGAGAGTATACTTACATCTGTGAAGCCCTTCAGAACGGTCAAACAGATTTAGCGGTTGCGCTTGTTCTTGTTACTCTTACAACTCTTCGTCAGAAAGTTGAAGAGAAATTTGAAGCAGAAGCAATTTAATAACTTTTTTTAACCTCCTTTATAGAGCCATCCAGCACGGCTCTATTTTTTTTATTTTAAATTTGCAAAAAACACCTTACTAGTTTATATTGTAATTAGGTAGTTAGGAGGTTAACTAATGAATAGAGTCTCTATTATCATCCACAGTATCAATGGGAATTGTTTTATTATGGGCGACCATTTAAGAAAATTACTCGAAGAAAGAAAAGTTGAAGTTCGTCTTTACAGAGTTAAAGATGAAGATTTACATATTCAAGCCAACAAAAGCGAAGCTACAAATGAATATTATGAAGATATTTTAAATCTTCCAACTGTGAAAAACGAAAAGCTCCTTAAAAGCAAAATGATTATTTTAGCCAGTCCTTCAGTTTTTTCTAATATAACAGCTGAAATGACAGACTTCTTAGATAACACAAATGAATTAAGTGAAAAAGATGCATTAAAAGGTAAACTCTTTACCTGTTTTACTTCTTCTCAGAAGGATATCGAAGACGGAGAAGGTTGTATAAAAGCAATGGAAAACTGGGCACAAGCAATGGGAATGGAAGTTGCGAAACTTCCTAAAATAATACATATTTCTGGAGATGAAGGACGAATAAGACCTTCAGTAGAAATAGCCAATCAACTTGAAAAAATGGCAAATCAAATCGAAGAAATAGTATAATAAGGTTTTATTTTCTGGAAAATTTGGTTTTTATAGTTTTAAACCATCTTTTCAGAAATCCTTTACTAAATTTTTCTTTATAATCTTCACTGGCAACCTTTATAGGAATATCATTCTGTTTTTGCTCATGTTTCATATTGTCCCAATGTCGAACAATCCAAAGATAAGCATCTGCTTCAGTATTTCCAGGATAAGCCTTTAAAAGATTAGAAGACTTTACATAATTCACAATTGGCAGAAATACATTTTTCTGCCAAGATTTTGCCGCTGATTCAAAGGAAATTTCATAATCTTTGTCCTGATTAATGTAATACTTATGAACTTTAATATGATTAACTAATTCAGGATAAGCTCCTGGACTGGTAAAGACAATTCTATCCATGTCCAAAAAGGCTTCTGGATGATAATTTGCTAAAAACCTTTTACGTTCGTACTCAACGACTTCATGCTTAATTTTATTAATCGTCATTCCACTTTCAAGCTTTATTTCGCTATCAAGTTCTACCACTTCAGCATCAATGAATTCAATACCTAAACTTTTAGCGACCGAAACCCTATGATTTCCATCTCGTACAAAATACTTATCTCCAAGTTTATAAACACTTATAGAAGGAAGAATAATATTACTTTTATTTGCTCTATCAATACGTTGCCACCTAGAACTTAACTCCTGTCTTTTTGGATAGAACTTAGAAGAAAAATCTCTATGACGACCCTCTGAGCCAATGATATCTTTAATTGGAATTGTTTTCATTCCCAAATAAGATTGTTTAGTAGGCTTGATTAAATCAGTTACCTCATAAAAAGATAATAATTCGGGCTTCTCCCATTGCAAGGTAGATAAAATCGTCTGCAACTTTGCTTTGTGCATAGCCCTCTCAAAATCACTCCCTGTATCCAATAACATAAAACTCACACCTCTATAACATAACTCTTATAAACATTAATAACAGTAGTTTTGTCAATTACTGTTAAAGGCCTTCTATTTAAATCAACTAAATGAATATGCCCATGAAGCAAATATTTGGGCTTATATCTTGAAATAAAATCATTAAAACAATCAAATCCAGTATGACACATATCAGTATCATCATGAATTCCCTTTGGGGAAGCATGTGTAACTAATATGTCCAAGTATCTTCCATATTTTCTTTTATTATAAAGTAAAGAAGGAACCATCCTATTTATTCGACGTCTCATTTGGCGTTCGGAGTACTGATTTGGTCCTCCATTGTATAGCATACTTCCACCCAAACCAGCAATTATTATATCCCTAGATTTATCATAAACTACTTTACCATCAATGAACTCACCATAATATTTTGAACCATAATTATTGTGAAAAACTCCATAAGAAGACCTTTTAAAAGGAACTCCTTTATGATTTCCATTTACAAAATATAAGGGTTGATTTAAAGCAGAAATAATAAATTCATTGTAGTTTACATCTAAATCCCCACAAGATATAACCAATTCAATATCAGAAAATCTTTTCTTAACATTTTGAGAATATACCAAGGGGTCTTTAGTGTCTGCTACACATAGTATCTTCATTTACATAGCTTCTAAAATAGCTTTAATCAAAGCTGAAAATGAAGTTTTAACTTTCATTCCAGTCTCTAAAACTTCTTTATGATTCAAAGGTTGCTCCAAAATTCCTGCAGCCATATTCGTAAGGCAACTTATTCCAAGGACTTTCATTCCCATATGATTAGCTGCAATAGTTTCTGGAACAGTTGACATTCCAACTGCATCAGCACCACAAATACGTGCAAATTTCACTTCTGCCGGAGTTTCAAAAGAAGGACCTGTAAATAACTGATAAACACCTTCTTTTATATCAAGACCTAATTCACTTGCTTCTTTCTTGGCTAATTCTCTCAAGTCTGGATCATAAGCGCGAGACATATCAAAAAATCTAAGCCCAAGCTTATCCTCATTTGGACCTCTCAAAGGATTTTCTGGAATTAGTTTTATATGGTCCTTGATTATCATCAAATCTCCAGGTTTCCAATCCGTATTAACACAACCAGCCGCATTAGTTAGAATCAGTTTTTCAATACCTAACATATGCATAACTTGAATTGGAAAAACAACCAAACCCATATCATAGCCTTCGTAAAAATGGAATCTTCCCTGCATACAACAAACTACTTTATTTTTCAGTTTTCCAATAACTAATTGCCCAGCATGACCTGGAACAGTTGATAAAGGGAAATTTGGTATGTCTTTATACTTAATAACAACTGGGTTTTCTATCTCATCAGCAAGAGATCCTAAACCACTTCCTAAAACCATTCCTACTTCAATTTTAGTAGGAAAGAAGTTCTTAATATAAGAAGCACTTTCATTCAATTTTTCCATTAAAGGCTTATCTTTCACAGCTTACTCCTTACCTTTAGAAAGGTTGTCCATCAGCTCTTGGAGCTGCAGATGTCTTTGAGAATATAACCAATGCAATTAAAGTGACAACAAATGGGAAAGTCTTTAATGCAATTGTTGGAATTGTTTGTAGCTGAGGTATTACCTGAGAAACATTGGCAATAGTAGTAGCAAATCCAAAGAAGAATGTAGCTCCCAATATACCAAAAGGTTTCCACTGTCCAAAAATCAAAGCTGCAATAGCCAAGAAACCAAGCCCTGCTACTCCACCATTAAATTCATTTGCATAAGTTAAAAGCATACATGCACCACCAAGTCCTGATAATGCTCCACTCATTAATACTCCGAAATATCTCATATGATAAACATTAACTCCAGCACTTGCTACAGCATGTGGATGTTCTCCACAAGCTCTTAGTCTCAAGCCAAAGCTAGTTTTATATAAAAGAACCCATGAAAGCAACAGAATTATTATTACAAGCCAACTAGACCAATAGCTTTTTGTAAACAATAAAGGTCCAATAATTGGAATCTTATGTAATAATGGAATATTCCTAGGAATTATACCTTGAATAATTCGAATATTACCTGAACCAGTAATAGTTCTTGCAAAATAAACTGTTAGAGCAGTAGCAAGCATGTTTATTGCAGTACCACTAATAATCTGATCAGCCTTTAAATTAATAGAGGCAAAGGCATGTAATAAAGAAAATATTGCACCACCAGCCATAGCTGCAACTACTCCCAAAATAGCGGGCATAGTAGAAAACATAAAAGAGCCTTCTGGGTAATTTGCATAAAAATATGGTGCATAATGTTTTATAACTAGAGCACTACAAAAGAATCCAATGGTCATTAAACCTTCAAGACCTAAGTTAGTAACTCCACTTCTTTCACAATAAACTCCACCCAAAGCTGCTGCCAGCATGGGAATCGTATAAATAATGGCATAAGGAAAAATGGCAACTAAAATATCCCACATACTACTTTTCCTCCTTTGATTTTTCTATTTCAATTTCAAGTTTTTCTTCTTTTCTTTTAAAAATTTTTCCCCAGAAATTCTTAAACAAAATACTAGTTGCAATAAAGTAAATAATAATAGCAATTATTGTATCACCAATCTCAGGTGGAATTTCCATATTTGCATTCATAAAACCTTTACCAGATTGAAGAATTCCAAAGAATATACCAGAAAACAAGACAGCAACAGGATTATTATTTCCTAGCAGAGCAACCGCAATTCCATCAAATCCGACATTCGGCATTACTCCGATTTGTATTCTATCAGAATATCCAAGATAGTAGGCAATTCCAGCAAGGCCTGCAATACCACCAGAAATCATCATAGAAAGCATAACATCTCTGTTAACCTTTATTCCTGCATACTCAGCGCAGTATCTATTAGAACCAACAGCTTTTAATTCAAATCCTAAAGTTGTTTTATCAAGTATGTATTTCAATGCAATAACGGTAACAATTACCAAAACTAATGTCATGTTTATCTGATTAGAACCTCCAAAAACTTTACTTATCCAGTCAGCTCTAAAAGTAAAATCAGATGGAACCGCCATAGATTCGGTTTGAAGTTGGGGACTTTCAATCCATAATGGAACTAGAGAATAAACAGACCAATAGGCTATCCAGTTCATCATAATAGTTGAAACTACTTCATGCACATTAAATTTAGCTTTTAAGAAACCAGGAATTAATCCCCAGATAGCTCCACCTAAAAATCCGATTAAAATTAAAAGAATTAACATTATAGGTCTAGGAAGAACAACATGCAAAGCAAATACAGAAGCCAAAAACCCTCCTGCTAGTATTTGTCCTGAAATTCCAATGTTAAACAAACCTGCTTTATCAGCAAAAGCAAATGAAAGACCAGCAAATATTAAAATTGTGGATGTAGCAAGGGTATCACCAATTCTTCTTGAATTCATAGTGGCCCCTCTAATTAAATAATTATAACCACTAAACCCATTTTCTCCGATTAAAAACATTAAAATCAAACCAGCAACAAGACCCAATAGAACCGCAGAAAGTGAAACTAAAAGAGAGTCTTTTTTCTGGAAAGCATTTAAAAAATCAAGTTTTTCTTTATTTGTTTTTTTCATTATTTAGCCTCTCTTACTTTTACGCCTGCCATCATTAGTCCAACTTCATCAACATTTGTATTTTTTGTATCTACAACATCAATAAGTTGACCACTATTAATGACCGCAATCCTATCAGAAAGATTAAAGATTTCATCAAGTTCAAAAGAAACCAAAAGAATCGCTTTTCCGTTTTCCCTTTGTTCTACTATTTGTTTATGAATAAACTCAATAGCTCCCACATCAAGACCTCTAGTTGGTTGAACTGCTATAAGAAGCTCAGAATTGTAGGAAATCTCTCGCCCAACAATAGCTTTTTGTTGATTTCCACCTGAAAGTTTTCCAGCAGGAGTTTCTACACCTTCTCCACTTCGAACATCAAATTTATCTATTATTTCTTCAGATTTTGCATTTATTTCATCAAACTGAAGGATTCCCTTCTTTGAATAAGGAGCCCTATAATAATCTCTAATTATAAAATTGGTAGAAAGACTACTATTCATAACCAATCCACGTTTTTGACGATCTTCCGGAATGTGGCCCATTCCAATTTCATTTCTTTCACGAATTGAAAAATGGGTAATATCTTTATCCATAAGTAAGATTTTTCCGCTTTCCACAGGTCTTAACCCTGTTATTGCTTCAATTAACTCAGTTTGTCCGTTACCATCAACACCTGCAATTCCAACTATTTCTCCACCTTTAACATCAAGAGAAAAATCTTTAACACCAAGAACCTTCTTGCTATTCATTACATTTAGGTTCTCAATTTCTAATACAACAGAACCTAATTTAACGGGTTTCTTTATAACTTTAAAACTAACTGGACGTCCTACCATCATACTAGCCATTTGTTGTTGTGAAACATCCTTAACATTTACAACATCAATTAATTTTCCTCTTCTTATGATAGTACAACGATCAGCTACTTCTTTAATTTCATCTAGTTTATGAGTAATCAATATTATTGATTTTCCTTCAGCCTTCAGACCTCTCATAATTTCCATCAGTTCATGTATTTCTTGAGGGGTTAAAACAGCCGTTGGTTCATCAAAAATAAGGATTTCAGCATTACGGTACAACATTTTTAGAATTTCAACTCTTTGTTGCATTCCAACGGTAATGTTTTCAATTATCATTTCTGGATCAATATTAAGACTGTATTTCTCACTTAATTCTTTTATTTTTTTTGCAGCACTTTTACGATCCAGGAAAAAATGCCCTTCTTTACCTAAGATTATATTTTCAGTAACAGTAAAATTCTGAACTAATTGGAAATGCTGATGAACCATCCCAATTCCCAAGTCATTGGCATCATTAGGAGAGTTAATATTTACCTCTTTCCCCCTAATCTTAATTATCCCCTTGTCTGCATGATATAGCCCAAACAAGATACTCATCAATGTAGATTTTCCCGCTCCATTTTCACCAAGAATAGCGTGAATCTCTCCAGGTTTTACTTGAAGGGTTACATCATCATTAGCGATAATACCTGGAAATTCTTTTCGAACATGCAGCATTTCAATTATATAATCCATTGCAATCTCCAAAAGCTTGTTTTGTGTTTGAAAATAGAGCCGCCCTATAACTCGAGCGGCCCTTTTTAATAATTTAAAAAATTTATTTAATTAAACCTGAACCTTCAGGATAGACACCATCAGAACCTAAAACAACAATATCTCCACTCTTAACTAGATTAAAAGCATCATTTGCAGCTTTGATAGCAGCATCATTCAAGTTAGGATTCTCTGCTGGAATTCCAAGTCCATCGTTTGCAGCAGAAAGAGTAATTGTACTTCCACCAGGGAAAGTTCCTTCTAACTCTGCCTTAATCATTTCGTATGAACCAACATCAAGTTTTTTCATAGCGGAAGTCAATGTAACTGATTTTCCATTAGGTAGAAGACCTTCACTATACTGGTCTACATCAACACCAACCATCCAAACTTCTTCACCAGCCTGAACTCTTGTTTTTGCTTCTGTGAAACATCCAACTCCAACTCCACCGGCAGCAGCGAAAATAGCTTTAATACCCTTGTCATACATTGAAGCAGCAATCTGTTGTCCAGCAGCTACATCACTGAAAGTTCCCTGATAAACTACATTTTCAGGATCAAGAGTAATTTTTGTTCCTAAGTTTTCGTTAGCATAGTTAATTCCCTGTTGGAAGCCCCAGTTAAACTTCTGAACAGCTGGAATTTCCATTCCACCAATAAATCCAACAGAAGCATCTTGAAGTTGAACAGCAGTAGCAACACCTGCAATAAATCCAGATTCATTTTCATACCAGAAAATAGAAACAACATTATCTTCCTGACGGAATTCAGAGTAATCTGTGCTATGAGGAGTTCCATCAAGAATTACGAATTTAGCATCAGGCCAACGGTCTTGTGCTTCGAAAATACTTGATTCAAACTTAAATCCAGGACAAACCACAAATTTATAACCAGAATCAATTAAGTTTCCAATTTCTTTAATGTAATCTGCATCTGTAGTTCCAGCAGGTTTTAAATACTTTATTTGAAGGTCAAACTCCTCTGCAGCTTCTTTAACTCCTTCCCAAGTACCCTGATTAAAAGATTTGTCATCAATAGAACCTGAATCGGTAACCATTCCAACTTTCAAAGTGGCTTTATCTGAAACATCCTCTCCCTGTCCTTCTGCAAAAACAAAAGTACAAGCCATGAACAATACCAACAATACAACAGTAATTTTTTTCATTTGTATCTCCTATTAATTTTGTAATTTATTTTACAACGTCAAGAAACTCAAGTCAATTGAAACTTTAAAATTTACATAAAATAAAAGAATTTAAATCAATTATGCGCTTTTACTTAAAAAACATAGAGCAAAATGCGCATTTCCACTTCTTATAGATATAAAATAGCTCTTAAGCAAAAAATGATTTAGCATTATTGAAACAAATGTCCTGAATCATGCCACCTAAAAGTTCCATATCGTTTGGAATTTGACCTTCTTCCACCCAATTTCCAATATAGTTACAAAGAATTCTTCTAAAATATTCATGCCTAGGATAGGACAAGAAAGAACGACTATCGGTTAACATTCCAACGAATTTACTTAAAAGTCCAAGATTCCCAAGAACTCCTAGTTGAGTTTCCATTCCATCCTTATGATCACAGAACCACCAACCACTACCCATTTGCATTTTTCCTGGAGTTTTACAATCCTGAAAACTTCCCATGATAGAAGCAATTGAATAATAATCCTTTGGATTCAATGAATAAATAATACACTTTGGAAGTTCATCACTCTTCTCCATTTCATCAAGAAGAAGCGCAAGTTTTTTTGCAACTGGAGCATCATAGACCGCATCATAACCGGTATCTGGTCCAAGTTCTTCAAACATTCGTGAATTAATATTTCTAATTGCATTAAAATGAAGTTGCATAATGATATTTCTCTTATGATATTCTTTTCCAAGAAAAACAAGAAGATTAGTTCTATAAGCTTCAGCTTCTTCCTCTGTTATAAATTCACCTTTTAAAGCTTTTTTGAAAATCTTTTGAATTTCCTTTTCATCTATTTTTCTGAAAGGAGGATAATAAAGCCCATGATCAGTAGCTTTACATCCCATCATAACAAAATAATCAAGTCGTTTCACAAGTGCTGTTTTGACACAATCAATATCTGTAATCTCAAAACCAACGCTTTCTCCAAGTTTTTCCAGATAAGAAACAAAATCCGGACTGTCAATATTCAAAGCTTTATCAGGTCTAAAAGAAGGAAGAATCTTAGTTTCAGTTAAAGCTTTTGCCTGTCCATGAAAGATTAAATCATCAGCAGGATCATCAGTTGTTCCCACAGCATAAACATTGAATTTCTTAAAAATTTCAAACACACATAGAGAAGGATCTTCTTTTAGCTTTCGATTAGTTTCTTCATATATTCTTTTTGCATTTTTTTCACTCAAAGGTTCTTTGATATCAAAATAACGTTGAAGT
>Ga0265294_10009339_pt1 | contig 11323 bp, 13 predicted proteins | sample MunlanPumphouse3_FD_192504 | JGI IMG/M metagenome (GOLD analysis project Ga0265294, IMG submission 192504) | Groundwater microbial communities from a municipal landfill in Southern Ontario, Canada - Pumphouse #3 | ecosystem: Environmental > Aquatic > Deep subsurface > Groundwater | place...
AGAAGCATACTAAATTAGTAACAGATCCACAGTGCTTATACAGTTATTATAGAACAAACCCTTGTGGGTAAGTCAAGGAAGTATATATAATTAATCCTGTAATTCTTACAGTTTTAATTATACGTGCCAATTTGTATTATATTCTCATTTTGATGTAAGACATCTCCCTCTTGTTGACATAAATCAATCCATAATATAAAATATCTATAAAGAAAAATTATAAAAAACATATAGTGGAGGTATCAAAATGCAAAAAGTATCAATACTATTTTGTATTCTATCGTTAATGATTCTATCGAGTTGTTCACAGATTAAAACCGATAACGCCCTTGAAGATTTAAAAAATCATAGTAATTTTACATATGACCTTAATACAACTGTAACAGATGAAATTAAATCTGAATTTTCAGTATTTGGAGGATTTGGTATGTATACATTAGTCGATCCAAGTATTGATGTGTATGAAGATGACATTAATGTATTTATGAGTGATAATCCTGTTACATATTATGATGTAAGTGGATATCCAGATTGTACGGATGAGTATGTGATTACAAGAATTTATACATCCGATCCATCAATAAATGTATATGACTATTCTGTTGGGGATATATATGACGAGGAAGAGATTATATCATTTATGAGCACTATAGGGTTTGATAAGTCAGATAATATAGGGAATGTATTTGAAAATGAAGATGTTCGTATCATATTATATTTAGATGATGAAAATATCATCTATAAAATAGTAGTAGGGTTAGTTTCAAGTTGCAGTGTTATTTTTTAAGAGTATTTCAAATCAACTTTTTGTCCTAATAATATAGAGATGCTAGTTCAAACCACCAATAATAAATTGATAGATGAATATCCATTGTGATACAAAGATTATATCTAAAAGCTGAAGTGAAGATAAAACCCTTTAATGAAGCCATAAATTAGGGGTGCGTAAAAATCACTAGGGGTGACTAACTATAATAAGTCAAGAACAATTTTCATTTCAAGACAAAACACCTCTTGAGACAAGAAGTAGGTTTTTCAAAAAGAAAATTAATCAGATGACTTCAGCCACTAAGTCAAAAGATCAAACTAGTTTAGTTTGGTTGAATTGTTGATTTGATTTAACAAGATAGAAGATAATACGGATAAGTTTTTTAGCCACGTGAGACAAAGCAACGCGATGGGGCTTGCCTTCATTCTTCTTTTTAAGATAATAGTCGTAAATGACGGGATTATGCATCATGAAAGGAATCGCCACGTTCATTAAGGTATCTCTTAGATATCCTGAGCCACGCTTTACCATATGACCTTGTTTATTTGAAGTGCCGGATTGAATTATTGAAGGCTCCATACCGGCAAAAGAAAGCATCTGAGCAGGGGAATCAAACGATGTGAAGTTTCCATATTCTGCGATGAGAGATAACGCAGATACGTTACCTATGCCTTTGATTGAAAAGACCGGAGAATCAATTTTGAGAGTCCAATCATTCAATAAGGACTCCAACGACTTAATTTCCTGGTTTATTCCTCTAAGCAGACGGATACAGGATTCCAATTCAAAGATAAGCAGATTGCTTGAGGAACCAATAGTATTCTTAGCCAAATCTTTTAAGCGCAAGAATTTTGCATAGGAAAAATGTCCTTTTGAAATAGAATGAAGTTTCTCGTAATTCTGATAAGACATTCTCGAGATTCTTCTAGGAGTCTGATAATGTTCCAGAATGAAATAGGAAGTCTGAGAGAACTTGTTTTGAAAAAACGGTTTGAACTCAGGAAAGATTAGATCTAGAGTGTTTGTGAGTTCTACCAGTTCTCTAGAGCGTTTCTTTACTAGAGTCTTGTAATAGCGTGTTAGTGACTTTAGCTCTTGAATATGATATGATTTAACTGGATAGGTTTTGTAATCTACGGACAGTAAAATCATGGACAAGAGTTTAGCATCAGCCTTATCGGTTTTGGTCTTTCTCAGTGAAAGTCCTGTGGAAAGTTTTTTCACTAAGATTGGATTGAGTTCCATATAATCGAAACCGTGCTGATCTAGAAAGACTTTCAAGTTATAGCCATAATGTCCAGTAGCTTCCAAACCTATCTTTTTTAATTGGGATTGATCAAGCGCTTGAAGAACATTGAGTAGTTGATCAAATCCCTTTGCATCATTATCGAAGGAAAATGAATCCTTGATAATTTCTCCCGCTTCTGTGGCTATGAAGCAGTCATGCTTGTACTTGGAGATGTCGATACCAATCAAGTACATATGAAACACCTCTTTCAAAGTTATTTAAGCCTGCGGTCTTAACAGTTTCTTATCCATGTAATCACGAAGATAAAAGATCTAGTCTTAGCTAACTGATTAACATTTAGAAAATAAAAAACTGTGGTCTGAGTCACCCCAAATGCTCGAAGCATACTAAATTAGTTACAGATCCACAGCGCTTATATAGTTATTATAGAACAAACCCTTCTGGGTAAGTCAAGAAGAAAGGATATATAATAATTAATCCTGTAATTCTTACAGTTTTAATTATACGTGCGTAATTGTATCAAAATAGGTTATGCAACACAGCCTGATTTGAAGTGGCTTCCAAAAGTTGGAGATATGGTATAATAACCATACCAATCTGTTGAAGGGAGCTTTTTTATTTTATTAGGCTAACACTATAATATATACTTCTTCTTAAAAATAACTAACATGATATAAAATAATACAAAGTTGATTGATTAAAAGTATTTTTTCAATACTAGTTTCAAATAGGAGAAAACTAAAAAATGTTTATGTGATACCTAATAACGTATGCTTAAATTATGGAGTTTAGTATAATTGTGATGGGTAATAATATAACGTTTTAAAAGATGATTGAGTAGATAATTTGTTTAGATTCGCAACAAACAAAACAATAGAATATTACTTGATTGATGGTAAAAGTATATATGAAAGAAATCTAAATTATGATATACTATGCAAATAAGATTGTGTTTGAAAACTTAAAAAATTTGAATACGATTGAGATTTACTTAAACATATTAAAATGATAAAATATAAGAAATAAAGATTGCACCTTGTGACTGTTTTGTTTAGTAAAGATCTTGTTTTTTACTAAATAATAACAAAGTAAAAAAACTGGGCCATGGCCAAGCGGTTAAGGCATCGGACTCTGACTCCGAGACCGAGAGTTCGAATCTCTCTGGCCCTGCCATTATAGGAGAAGTACCCAAGTGGCTGAAGGGGCTGGCTTGGAAAGCTAGTAGGTCTGTAAAAGGGCGCAGGGGTTCGAATCCCCTTTTCTCCGCCATAAAAGAACAATTACTTTGATACAATAAATTCGGTTGTATTAAGGGTTAAATAGCATAATACGGATTAAAATAAGGGTTTTTAACCCAATTTAAGGACTTTTTAATTGACAAAACTAATCTCATTAGTTATAATATTAATGTAATTAGTTGGGAGAATAACAATGGCTAAAATAAATATTGACGAAGAATTAATTGTTAAAACATCTGCAATCCTATCTAATAGGGTAGGACTCGAAAATCTATCACTAAAAATGATTGCTGATGAATTAAATATTAAATCGCCATCTCTATATAATCACATTAATAGCTTAGATGAGATAAAAGAAAAATTGATGATTTATGGATGGAAACAAATCGAAGAAAATGTTATTGATTCAGCGGTAGGCGTTTCTGGCTATGATGCTTTAAGAAGTATGTGTTATGCGTTCTATGATTATGGAATAAACAATAAAGGAATTTTTAATGCGATGCTTTGGTATAACAAATATGAAAATGATGATACTTTAAATACAACAACAAGATTATTTAATCTAACATTTAAGATTATGCGTTCTTTAAATATCAGTGATGTTAATATCAATCATATAATTAGAACATTAAGATCGTTCTTAGAAGGATTTGTTTTACTTGTCAATAATGATTCTTTTGGTAATCCTGTCTCAATAAAAGATAGTTTTGAAATATCATTAGATGTTATTTTAAATGGAATGAAAGTTTTAGTAGAGGTGAAGTAAAATGAATGAATATATAAATTTAACTTTAGAAAATATTGAGAAAGAACATATTTGTTGTGCCATTGGTGATAAGAAACATCAAAATGGTGTTGATAAAAAGAAAGAATGGATAAAAAGTAAATTAGAATGTGGTCATGTTTTTAGAAGACTAAATGCTAGAGGAAAAGTATTCATAGAATATGAACCGATTGATACAGCTTGGGTTCCAGTGAGTGGGACAAATTATGAATACATTTATTGCTTGTGGGTGGCAGGAAGCTTTAAAGGACAAGGCATTGCTCATGAGTTATTAGAGTACGCAATCAATGATGCTAAGAAAAAAGGAATGAATGGAATTTGTACATTATCTTCAAAAAAGAAAAAGCCATTCGTTGGAGAAAAACAATTCTTTCTACATTATGGCTTTAAAGTAGTTGACGAAATTGGCGATTATGAACTGCTAGCCTTACAGTTTAATGATGAAGATACACCAAAGTTTAATGATAATGCTCGAACTATGACAATAAATAATGATGAATTCACTATTTATTATAGTAATGAATGTCCTTATGTTGAATATGAAGTGCAGGAACTTACGAGTTATGCTGAGGAGAAAAATATTAAGATTAACTTCATAAAGATAGACACATTAGAAAAAGCAAAAAATGCTCCTTGTGTCTTTAATAATTGGGCTAATTTTTATAAAGGAAAGTTTATATCAAATACTATTTTAAATGCCAATTCATTTGAAAAATTAATTAATGATTAACTTGAGTTAATTAACAATCTATATTTCTAATTCGGAATGAAATCTGTCTTGGTATAAATTATTAATATTTCATTGAGTGGGTTTGCTGATTTTATGATATAATGGTTTCAAAGAAATGAAGTGAAATTATGGAATCTGAAATTGGTAAGAGATATGGAAAACTCACAGTCATTGAGGATACTGGTAAAAGGTATCACCAAACAAAGCTTTATAAATGTCTTTGCGATTGTGGTAATTATAAAGAGGTAAATACAAATCAACTTCATAGTGGTCATGTCACTTCCTGTGGATGTGCTAAACATAAAATTAAAGATTTAACTGGATTAAAGTTTGGTAGATTAACTGTTATTTCATTCAAAGAAAGAATTAATCATAAAACTTTATGGAACTGTAAATGCGATTGTGGTAACACTTATGTTGCTTCAACTTCAGGCTTAACAATGAAATCAACTACGTCATGTGGTTGCAGAAATAGAGAGAATAAAGCAAATATTGATAACTTGAGATTTGGATTTGTTGATGGAACCTTACTCAGTAGTATTAAAGAAGATAGAAAGATAAACAAAAATAACTCTTCAGGCGTTACAGGAGTCAGTTGGGATAAGAGCAGAAATATGTGGACTGCTCAAATAATGTTTAAAGGTGAGCATTATCAATTAGGACGTTTTAAAAATAAAGAGGATGCCATAGCTGCTAGAAAACAAGCTGAGGTTGATTACTTTGGAAAATATAGAAAAAAGTGAAATAATTTTATTTGATGTTTTGAAACAAATTTTATAAAAATAGAGCCTTATTTGGTATGTAGGAATGAATGGTTTAAACTGTTCATTCTTTTTTTATAAAACTTCTCAAAAACAGTAAGATACATCATTTGACTTATATAAAATATCGAGTAAAATACTCATGAAATCGATAGGATTTTAGAGAGGTGTTAATGATGGAAGATAGGAGTATGACTTAAAAAGGAAGCTGTAATTTTTGCTATGGCGGTTTCAAATAAGTTATTAGGATTGAGTGGAGTCGAATATGAATTTAAACCAGCATCATTCTTTCCAACCCCAGATACTGCAGCTACTAGTAATTTTCAAATTTATACGTTTTTCATAAACAAAGATTGGCATAAGAAAGCACCACCAATGGAAGTGATGTATACAATATTTCATGAAATGAGACATATGTATCAAGCAGTACAGATTGAATTTAGAAATAAGAAAGATTGCCTTTTTTATGAAGAAGATAAAGCTAGGGTAGATTTATGGAAGAAGGAACTGAAGTCGTATACAAAGCCAAGTATGGAAGAAGAGGAAAATGACCAAGCATATTATTCTCAGGATATTGAAATAGATGCTGTTGCATTTTGCGAATTGTTAGCTAGAGTATTATTTAAGTCAAACATTTATATTCCAGATCTAATTAAGGCAAGAGTTGAAGAACGGATTAAGGAAATTGATGAAGTTATAAAATTGACTGAACTTATCAACAACTAAAGATTAAATGTAGTCAATTGATAAAGTTTTTAAATTAATTTTAGTAAAAATCAGGAAAACCTCTTTATATATACTATGGAGGGCTTTACTTCCAATTATGAAAGGAGGGAATTATGACGACTAGGAAAATTAAAATCTATAAGCAATCAAGTGGTACAAGCTATAGACAAGTTCCAACAATCATTATAAAAGGTCAATGGTTAAAAGATGCTGGTTTTGTAAGTGGTGAATATGTTGAGGTTGAATGTGTTGATGATAAGATTACGTTAACAAAAACAACTCCGCCAGAAGCACCTAGAAAATCACTTGAAGAAAAGATTAATGGCTTTATTTTCCCTGTTTACACTTTTTAATTATTCCCTAGTAATATATTAAAAGTGATAGAACTCTTTGCAGAAGTCGGAGCACATGGTGATATGTAATTATTAAAAAATACATTGAGAATTTTAATTATATTATACATATAATATAATGTACGTAAATAAATACGCATTCATATTGACGTACGTTTAAACGTATGATATAATGTATATAAAGTGAGGTATTATAATGAATTATAATGTTAATATAACTAATGCGAGAAAAGAATTATATAAATTAACAGATATGGTTATCGATAATGGTGCTGTTGTAAATATTAGCACTAAAAATGGCAATGCAGTGTTAATTAGTGCTGATGAATACAATTCTTTAATAGAAACTCTTTATTTATCTGAAAATACTGATTATAAGAAAACATTGATTGATGGTAAAAATGAAAGTATCGAGAATTTAATTGATGAGAAAGATGTTAAATGGTAAAGTATGTATAAAATCATGTTTACTAAACTTGCAATTAAGGATAATGAAAAATTAAAGGAAGTTGGTTTGTCTGAAATAGTTAGAAAATTAATTGAATTAATTAAGAATAATCCTTTTCAAACTCCACCTCCTTATGAAAAATTAGTTGGTGATTTGGTAGGACTATATTCAAGAAGAATAAATATCAAGCATAGATTAGTCTATGAAATGATTAAAAAAGAAAAGATAATTAAAGTTATTAGAATGTGGACACACTATGAAAAGTAATTGTTAAAAATGTCGCACGCAAATTTTAGAGAAATCAAAAGTGTACGCATTGTATTAAAATTGGTGTTCTTATTCACATTTAAAATAAGGGTGCGTAAAACTAGTCAAGGGTGCGTAATTTTAGCTAGGGGTGCGTAAAATTACCTCAAGGGTGCGTGATTTTTGCTAGGGGTGCGTTGTTGTATCAAAATAGGTCAACAAACACATTTAACAAGCATAGGTTTGATACAATCGTATCAGACCTTTTTTGTTGGCAGAAAGGGACATTTTCCCCTATCTGCCAAAATAGTAGACCACCTATGAAGGTTCAAATATGGATTTTTGAGGGCTTTTTTATTTTTAGGTTTTAACTTTTTAACGATTACCTAACAATTTAACGATTATCTTTTAATACAATTAAATAATGATAGTATTTAATTTCTAAAAGAAGATGGTATCAATTCAGACGATAATAAAGTCTTCTAGAAAACATAATGATTTCTATATGTATAAAATATGTTTCTTACACTACACAATATAATGAAGTCGACATTTTAATTAAAATAGGTGTCGTTTTTTTATTAGCAGTACTGTACGACGTTTAAGTAATCTGTTTATATTTTACTAAAACGTTTTCACTGCTAAAACGTATTGACTCTCCCCTTATGGGAGACAGTAAAATTAAATCATAAGGAGGATTTGAAAATGAAAAAAATAATTTTGTGGAGTATTGGTGTTGTTATTGTTATTGGAGGAGTTTTTCTCGGATTATATTTAAACAGAGTTAGCAATTATCGTGAAGCTATTGAAGAAATAATAATTGAAAATGAGGATATTGCATCCTTAGAAAATGGAGTTTACCCAGGTGAATGCGACGTTGATTTTATTCATGTTAAATTAGAGGTTACTATCCTAGATGGGGTAATAACTAAAATTGAAATACTAGAACACTATAATGGACAAGGCACACCGGCAGAAGCGATAATTGATGATATATTAGATCAACAATCATTAGAAGTTGATGCAATTGCAGGTGCGACTAATTCATCGCTTGTAATTAAGAAAGCTGTTGAACTAGCTTTGAAAAGCCAACCCAAATAGTCATAATAATCTAATAAAAATGTATATGAAGAATGGTATGGAAAGATATGTATTATTTATTGCTAAATGGACAAGTATTTTGGGCATTGTGTTAGGTTTAGTTGAATCTGTTTTTGGTAATCAAATATTAATCTTTATTGGTAACAAAAGTTCATATGTTGTACTAGGTTTTATCACAATGATTTTAAGCTCGATGATATTAATTACTGTGTTGTATGCAAAAACCCACTCATCATTAAATAACGACCAGAAAGTAGGTGTGATTTTTGGAATAATTCTGCCTACGGGAATCTGTTTTACTACAATTGGGATGCTTTGGTATTTCCCTGGAACACTACTTATATTATCGGCCTTAGGTTTATCTTATAACTATTGGGGTAAATCACTAAAACTTGGATTGAGTTATAAAAAAAAGAAATTAACTCTTTCAGGGTTATTAAGTTTTGTGGGTATAAGCTTAATATTAGTATCTCTATTGTTCGGAATAATAAATCAATCTATTAGCCTTTTTCACTCGAACGTTCTGTTATCAAACCATAGGGTCTCTTATGATATTTTGCCAATTGATTTCATACGTGTTATTGATACATCAAATATGAGTAATCCGATTATTTATAACGAATCACTTCCAGTAATGTTTGCATATATATTTTTTATAATAGGAGAGGTCATTTTTATTTTTTCAAGTTTTTTGCATTCCGTTGTATTTAAAAAAGTTGCATTGATTATCATACTAATGGGTCTTCTTGAATTTGTGGTGTTACTACCAAAAGAACTAAAAGAACTTAACTTTCCAATATCGTCCCTTCTTAGTATCTATAGTAACTTGGGATTGGGTTATTGGATAATCGTTTTAGGATTCATAATCATATGGACATCGACATTTCAAATGAAAAGTATAAAGCAAAAAAAATGTAGCTATTAATAGCTACAAATTTTCGTTCTCTTTCACAGGTATTTGAAGTTCCACAACAGCATCTTTTACTAATTTTCCGTTGATATGGGCTTTTCCTGAAATATGCAATTCACGAAGTTCTCCGTCCAATTGAAAGTTGTTACTTTCAATCCAACTTAGCAACTCGATGATTGGATTGAACAGGTCATGATAGTCACCGGCAAACTTCAATGATGCAGTTAAGTTCTTATCTTGTATCTCTCTATAACTTAAATTGGATTGTGATAATTTTTCAATCTCTTCAGGAGTACCTGAAATTCCAACCGCAAATTCCATCTCCAAGTTTGTTTCTACATATTCAGTATTGTGATATAGGTTCATTTCTGGCCCAATATATCGGACATTGATTCTATCTAATTCACTGTATAAGTTGTGATAAAACAGATTACTATAGTGTGTAATGTCTTTTATGGTTGGGATTATAACCTTACCAAAAGCTATATTATAGTGTTGTGGCTCTATTAATTTAATTTCATAATTTGGTTGGGATTCGATTTTATCAATTTGATGAATACGTTGATGAAGAGTATCAAGACTATTTTGAATCGTTGAAATATCTGATTCGAGTCTTTTTATATTCTGTTGTAAGTATTTTTTCATTTGATTAACAGGTAGATCTTGATTAATTATTTCCAAAATTTGTTTTAATGAAAACCCAATGTCTTTATAAAAAAGAATCCGATTTAGCCTATTAATTTGAAGAACTGAATATTTTCTATATCCTGTATAATGATCTACGATTTCAGGTTTTAATAGACCGATTCGATCATAATACCGTAAGGTTTTAATCGAAACCTTTGCTATTTTTGAAAAATCCCCAATATTTAACATAACCTTATCACCCAGCCAATCAACCTCTATGTTATTTTTCATTATATCACGACATTCGAATTTCATTGTATTTGATTTTGATTATGTATTTTAATTATTCTCGCACATAGAAGATGAAACTAGGGAATACTGAGATATCGATGATACACAACGGTATAGTCAATCTTAATTTCTCACATAGTTAATGGCGAACCTCGATTTGCACACTATCGATGATATTATGGAAAAAAGATTAAAAAAATAATAAGAAAGGAGTTTTAACACTATGACTATTTCAGAAGCAGTAAATACGCGTCATGTGGTAAGAAAATACATAAACAAGCCGATTTCGATTGAGACTATTGGACTACTAAATGCCAGAATTTCAGAAAACAACAAGAACTACGCACTTGCGATTCAATTGGTGGTGAATGACGAGAGTGCTTTTACAACTGTCACAAAACTAATACGTGCTAAAGGCATCAAAAACTATCTAATTCTTGCGGGAAATGACACACCTGATTTGGACGAAAAGCTTGGTTACAGTGGTGCGGATTTGATGCTCTATGCACAGACGCTTGGACTTAATACTTGGTGGGTTGGTGACACTTTCAACCGAAAAACGATTAACAAAGTTGCAAAAGGAGAAAAAGTGATTGGTATCATTGCAGTTGGTTATGGTGCTTTGCAAGGCGTGCCCCATAAAACCAAGAATCCAAATGACGTAAGTCTATATAGCAATAAAGCCCCAGAATGGTTTAAAAACGGTGTAAGTGCAGCGCTTCTTTCTCCAACAGCATATAATAAGCAAAAATTTATGATTAAAGGTAGTGAAAATAAAGTCTCTTTGGTTTGTACAAATGGCATTTTTTCAGGTGTAGAATTTGGACTTTTAAAATACCACTTTGAAGTTGGAGCAGGGAAAGAAAACTTTGAATGGGTGCTCTAGTCAATATAATTTATTGGTCGGACTGTATAGGGTAAATACAACAGTCATTTTCAAAATTTATCTTTGTTAAGCCATTTTATAGGGGTGCTAAAAAAATACACGATTTGTGTGGGGGTGCTAAAAATTTACACGATTTGGGCAGGGGTGCTAAAATTGTATTATAACTCTTTACCTCACACATTTAACAAGCATAGGTTTGATACA
>Ga0265294_10009341_pt1 | contig 11321 bp, 7 predicted proteins | sample MunlanPumphouse3_FD_192504 | JGI IMG/M metagenome (GOLD analysis project Ga0265294, IMG submission 192504) | Groundwater microbial communities from a municipal landfill in Southern Ontario, Canada - Pumphouse #3 | ecosystem: Environmental > Aquatic > Deep subsurface > Groundwater | place...
CAAAAAGAAAAAAGTGAAAAATTTTCTCATAGAATAAAGTTAAAAAAAGAGAGCAAAATGGCTAATTATCAATAAAACAGTGCTCTCATTTCTGTTCACAAAGACGCGTCAAATATACAAAAAATTTATGTACATTCACAGCGATAAAATTTATTTTGATCAAAAAAATTTCATCGTTTTCTTGATCATTTCATCTTTATCAAACCATAAAGTTTATTATAATTTATTATATATCAATTACTTATAATAAAATGGCAGGATAATCCATTCACTTTTATCAATCTTTAAAAAAAATATTGAGACAAAGTTCTTTTTGTATAAAAAAAGTTGTATTTTTGCAGCCCGAAATTTAAAGAAACAAAATAATGAAAAAAGAGATTCATCCAAAAGATTACAGAACGGTTGTTTTTAAAGATATGTCCAATGAAACTGCGTTTTTGACAAAGTCAACCGTAAAAACGAAAGACACAATTGTATGGGAAGATGGTAAAGAATATCCGTTAATTAAATTGGAAATTTCGAATACATCTCATCCATTTTTTACCGGAAAAATGAAATTGGTGGATACAGCAGGACGTGTGGATAAATTCCGCAACAAATATGCAAAACATTCTACCCAAAAAGAAAATTAATAAAATTTTTTTTTATTTTTGCGGAGGCTTTTTTTAATAAAAAAGAGCCTCTTTTTTTTAATTTTTTGAAGAATATGAATCTTATTTTATTTGACAACGAAGCGCGAAATCACTTATTACCGTTTACTTTTACCCGACCGGCAACGGACATTCGTTGTGGAGTTCTTACGATTCGCGAAAAATGGGAAAAAAGACTTCACCTTTCCTCTTTTTCACTGACAGAAAACTATCTCCAAACAAAATTCCCTTTTCATTCGGACGATGACAATTTATTTGTGTTGGGAAATCTTCTGCCCAATAATGATTTGGTTCATGCTATTCAAGAATTGCAAAAAGGCGAGTTATTATTGGACTCCGACCAAACGCTGCTTGCACTCAGGTGCAACCAAGAAAATGCGCAAAACTTAAAACTGTCGGATTTATCATCGATAAATGCAACTTTTCCTTCTTTTTCTTCCATTTTTTATAAAAAAGAGATCACTATTCTGAAGCATACCTTTGATATTTTTCAATACAACGAGCAGGAAATCGGACTTGATTTTGAGATAATAACCCACGGGCGAAATTCTTGTCCGTTAGGAAAGAGCAATGTACTCATTGGTGAGGCGGACAAATTGTTTATTGAGGAAGGTGCCCAGATTGCGAATGCGACCTTGAACACTCGAACCGGTTATATATATATAGGTAAAGATGCGGAAGTGATGGAAGGCAGTATGATTCGGGGACCGTTTGCTTTATGTGAGCACTCCTCCACAAAGATGGGCGCGAAAATTTACGGAGCAACAACCATTGGTCCACACAGCAAAGTGGGTGGTGAATTAAGCAATGTCGTCATTTTCGGTTACAGCAACAAAGCACACGACGGTTTTTTAGGCAATTCTATTCTGGGGGAATGGTGCAATATTGGTGCCGACAGCAACGCTTCCAACCTCAAAAACAACTACTCCAACGTTCGTTTATGGGACTATGGCGAGCAAAAAAAGATAGATACCGGATTACAATTCTGCGGGTTGATAATGGGCGACCATTCCAAATGCGGAATCAACACTATGTTTAATACGGGAACCGTAATCGGAGTATTTGCAGCTCTTTTTGGGGGTGATTACCACCACACTTTTGTTCCCTCTTTCTCTTTCGGAAATCCTGCCAGCGGCTATGAGCCATACAACTTTGACAAAGCCATTCAAACTGCCCAACGTGTTTTTCACAGAAGAAATAAAAATTTAGACGAAACTGAACAAAATATCCTTCGCAAAGTTTACGATAATACATTTGGTAAAGATTGAAAGATTGAAATAATGAAAAGAATGAAAAACGAAATTTCACTTAACGACTTGATAAACAACGAATCAAATTTTATTCCTCTTTTTTCGAGTGATGATGAAGAGAAGTTGTTTAATGAAGTGGTTCCCGATACAATAGCTCTTTTGCCGCTCCGCAATACCGTTTTATATCCTGGGATTGTCATTCCCATTACAGTTGGACGGTCTAAATCTATCCGATTAGCGCAAGAATATGCCCATAATGACCTTCCCATCGGAGTAATTACACAGCGATCCGACGATGTTGAAGAACCGCAATTAAGTGACCTCTATCCTGTTGGCACGATGGCACGCATTTTAAAATATGTTGCCATGCCCGATGGGAATGTTACCATTATTGTTCAAGGGATTAAACGTTTTTCATTGATTGATTTGGTTCAAACGGAGCCGTTCCTTCGCGCATCCATTGCGGAATTTTACTGCGATGACTACGAAAAGACGAGACAACCGAACAAAATTTTCAAGGCTTTAATCAGTTCCGTGCGCGATTTGGCAACGAACATGATTAAACTTTCGTCACAAATCCCCAATGAAGCCATTTTTGCCGTTAAGAATATTGAAAGTCCCGGATTTCTTATCCATTTTATTGCCTCTAACCTTCCCCTTATCGTTGAGCAAAAACAAACACTGCTGAATGTTCCGGAGATAGAAACGCGCGCGCGAATGGTTCTTCGCTCCCTTAACAACGAAATCCAATTATTGGAATTAAAAGCGCAAATTCAGAATAAGTCAAAGCAAGAAATTGACCGCCAACAACGTGAATACTACCTGAACGAGCAAATTAAGACCATTCAGAAAGAGTTAGGAGAATCGCCCACGGAACAAGCTTTCGAGGAAATCAAGAAGAAAGCCATCAACAAGAAATGGGGAAAAGAGGTACAAGCCGTCTTTGATAAAGAACTCCAGAAACTACAACGCACCAATTCCATGTCACCGGATTTCTCAATACAGGTGAACTACTTGGAATTGATGGTTGAACTGCCTTGGAATGAATTTACGGAAGATGATTTTGATTTGAAAAAGGCACGCAATATTTTAGATAAAGAGCACTTTGGCTTGGACAAAGTAAAACAAAGAATTATAGAATATATTGCTGTTTTGAAGCTCAAAAAAGACATGAAATCTCCGATTTTATGTCTGGTGGGACCTCCGGGGGTCGGTAAAACTTCTCTGGGACGTTCCATTGCCAATGCGTTGAAACGGAAATATGTTCGGATTTCATTAGGGGGTTTGCGCGATGAGTCCGAAATTCGCGGACACCGCAAAACCTATATCGGAGCCATGCCCGGCAGAATCATCCAAAGCATGAAAAAAGTCGGCTCTTCCAATCCTGTATTTGTCTTAGACGAAATCGATAAAGTATTGGGAATGACCGTGCAAGGAGACCCATCAGCCGCACTGCTGGAAGTACTTGACCCCGAACAAAACATATCATTTTACGATAACTATCTGGAAGTTGGTTACGATTTATCCAAAGTCTTGTTCATCGCCACTGCCAACAGTCTGAACGAAATTCCTCACGCGCTGCTCGACAGAATGGAAGTAATTGATATTTCCGGCTATTTTATTGAAGAAAAGATTAACATTGCCAAGAAGCATCTTGTTCCTAAACAATTAAAAGAGAATGGGTTAAAAAGATCTGATTTATTATTCAGCGATAAGATATTAGAGAGTATCATCAGTGATTACACGCGCGAATCGGGGGTTCGTAATTTGGAACGCACCATCGCGAAAATCATTCGCCATCGCGCAGCACTTTTGGTTCAAGATGGGACAATGGAGAAACGGATAACGCAAGACGATTTGACCAAAATATTGGGAGCTCCCATTTTCCAGAAAGAGCGTTCACTTGACAGCAACCTTTGCGGAATTGCGACGGGTTTGGCGTGGACTTCTGTCGGTGGCGAAATTCTTTTCATTGAATCAGTGATCAGCGAAGGGAAGGGCAACCTGACCATCACCGGAAACTTAGGAAATGTAATGAAGGAATCGGCGACGATAGCTTTTGAGTTTTTGAAGTCGCATGCCGAAGATTACGGCATTGATGCCAAAATTTTCCAAGAGAAAAACATCCACATTCACGTGCCGGAAGGGGCAACGCCTAAAGACGGACCTTCTGCCGGAATTACCCTTCTCGCTGCCATTATTTCCTCTTTTACCAAACGTAAAATTCGCGAAAAAATCGCTATGACGGGCGAAATAACCCTCCGCGGAAAATTATTGCCGGTCGGCGGACTCAATGAAAAAGTGCTGGCAGCAAAACGCGCCGGCATCTACGACATCGTCCTTTCTGCCGAAAATAAAAAAGACATTGACGACCTCAACAAGGATTATATCCATGATATGAATTTTCACTATTTTTCCTATATGCGAGATGCTATTGACTATATCGTACTAAAATAATGTTATTAGAAGATTTAAAACACCACCCTATATATTTAGCGTCCAAATCACCCAGACGCCAAGAGCTGCTTCGCGGCATGGGCTTCAATTTTGAAGTAATGCCTACCGATGTGCCGGAGATTTATCCAGCTGACTTACCCCCCGAACAAGTAGTTGAATACTTGTCAAAACTCAAATTATCTACCCTTGACTTTGCAAAATTTCCGAATGACAGCATCTTTATTGCATGCGACACCATTGTGGTATTAGGAAATAAGATTATTGAAAAACCGAATGATGCTGCAGACGCACTGCGCATGTTGCACGAATTGACTGACAACGAGCATACTGTCATGAGCGGCTTGACTGTTGCTACACAACACCATCAAGAAACCTGCCACAAAAAAACAAAAGTTCGCTTTAAGAAATTTACGGATGAGGAGTTGGAGTATTATGTCAAAAACTATATGCCGCTTGACAAAGCCGGTGCTTACGGTGTTCAGGAGTGGATTGGCTACGTAGGAATTGATTATATTGAAGGCTCTTTTTACAACGTGATGGGATTGCCCACGAAACTGCTTTGGGACATGTTGTCACGAGTTCCGCTAAAAAGATAGTTCCCTAATTTTATTTCTTTTATTTTTTTACAAAACGAATTTGCCAATTTGTGAAAAACATGTAATTTTGTCCTTTCAAAAAAAGAATACTAATTACAAAATCAAATTTTATGGAATTACCAAAAAATGAAATGCCTCAACAGGAAGAGAATGAGGTAAAAATGCCGGATAATGCTTATTCCGAGCTAAAAAATGGGGAAACGTACAAGCCCATCTTAATCTCAGACAAGAAGTATCCTGAGATTAATGCGTGGACGGTTACTTGGGGAATTTTAATGGCAATTATTTTTTCGGCTGCCACTGCTTATTCCGGTTTACGTTTTGGGCAGGTATTTGAAGCTGCCATTCCGATTGCGATTATTGCTGTGGGTGCCTCAACCATTGCCAAACGGAAAAGTGCTTTATCAGAAAACGTTATCATTCAATCAATTGGAGCAAGTTCAGGGGTAATTGTTGCCGGTGCCATTTTTACCTTACCGGCAATATACATCATTCAGGAAAAGAATCCGGGCATTGCCTTGGACGTTAACTTTCTGCAAATCTTCTTAGCCTCTCTTTTTGGAGGTTTCTTGGGCATTTTATTCCTGATTCCGTTCAGAAAATATTTTGTTTCCGACATGCACGGGAAATATCCATTCCCCGAAGCTACTGCCACCACCGAAATTATTGTATCGGGTGCCAAGGGCGGAAATCAACTTAAATTATTATTAATAAGTGGTTTAATTGGAGGTTTGTATGACTTTTTTATGTCCACTTTCAAGTTTTGGTCAGAAACCATTTCCTCAACGATGTGCAATTTTGGGGCTAAAATAGCATCAACCCATAAGTTTGTATTCGATATGAGCGGAAGTGCGATTTTATTGGGTACCGGTTATCTGATTGGATTAAAATATGCCATGGTTATCTGTGCCGGTTCATTTTTATCTTGGTGGTTCATCGTTCCGCTATTAGGACAATACGGGATAACCGAAGCGGGAGTATTGATGAATACGATGGAACCGGGCGTAATTTTCAAAGATTTTGTCAGATACATCGGCATTGGCGGTATTGCTATGGCAGGCATTTTAGGAGTTATCAAATCTGCCGGCGTTATCAAAACATCTTTTGGTACCATTTTTAGAAAGAATACGAATGTAAGCAGTGAAGAGCAACAAATCATTAGAACACAACGCGATATATCCATGAAGATTATTCTTTTCGGATTGCTTGGGGTTCTTGTTTTGATGTCCATCTTCTTCTTTTTCGGAGGAATGAATATGAGTTTTACGCAAGTATTGGTGGGCATTCTTGTCGTGTTTGCCTTTGCATTCTTATTTACAACCGTTGCTGCCACAGCCATTGCCACAGTCGGAACCAACCCTGTTTCCGGCATGACCATGATGACATTGATTTTGTCTTCATTTATTCTGTCGGCAGTTGGATTGAGCGGCGGCACCGGCATTATCACGGCATTGATCGTTGGAGGTATTGTTTGCTCGGCATTAGCTATGGCAGGTGGTTTTATTACGGATTTAAAAATCGGTTATTGGATTGGAACATCTCCATATAAACAACAATCACTCAAATTCTTAGGCACTTTTGTATCTGCATTGACCGTAGGCGGAGTCATTATTATTTTATCAAAAACTTATGGTTATACAGGTAATGATGCGTTAGTGGCACCGCAAGCCAATGCCATGGCAGCTATCATTGAACCGTTGATGTTTGGCGGAAGTACCCCGTGGTTATTGTACATCATTGGTGCTATTTTGGCACTTCTGTTAGATAGAATCGGCATACCGGCATTAGCTTTCTCGTTAGGAATGTTCATTCCATTGCAGTTAAATATTCCGTTGCTATTCGGTGGTGCCATCGCTTGGTTCGTTGGTTCAAGAAACAAATCAGAGGAAATCAACAAGAAAAGAAAAGAAAAAGGAACGCTGTTGGCTTCCGGTTTATTAGCCGGTGCTGCCATTATGGGCGTCGTGAGTGCGATTTTGAGATACTTTGATGTCAATATGTCAATGCCTGAAACATGGATAGCTTCTCCGGCATTTAGCATATTGGCGATCATCATGTTTGTAGCACTTTGCACCTATCTTATCCTTCACTCTATCAAACTGAAAAAAGAAGAATAACCTGACAATTTGTCATATTTTTGAGTTTGGAATATCTTTTGCATTGTCTGTTGCGAATCAGTCAAAAAAAATAAAAGATTCAAATACAAACAATTAAAAAAAATAGGAGGACTTAATCATGACAACATTAGTTAGAAGAAATCAAAATTGGTTACCATCTATTTTCAATGAAATTTTCGACAATGAATGGATGGAAGACGCGAAAAAGGTTCCGGCAGTAAACATCAAAGAATCAAAAAACGAATATACAGTTGATGTAGCTGCTCTCGGGATGGAAAAAGAAGATTGCAAAATCTCCATTGATGAACACAATAATTTGGTTATATCCATGGAAAAGAGCAAGGAGAACAAAACGGAAGACAAAGAATATTGCTATTTACGGAAGGAGTTTTCATATTCCAAATATCAAAAATCCTTTATCTTACCGGAAGATGTAGATGTCGATAAAATTGAAGCGAAGGTACAACACGGCATTTTATCGGTTACATTACCAAAAATTTCCGAAACCGAACGTCGAAACCCGCAAAGGGTGATTGACATCCAATAAGATTTTTACATTGAATAAAAAAGGGAAATGGGAAACTATTTCCCTTTTTTATTGCTTATTATTACTGCTTGATGAACTTGATATTGTAAAGTACGATATTCCCATCACTCAGTTGAATGAAATACATTCCGGAAGACCATTCATGAACATCAATTTTGGCAGCTCCCAATGAGAGGTATTCTGTCTTTAACAAGTGTCCGTATAAATCAAATATTCTTACGGTCATCAACTTTTCATCCATTAATTGCAACTTTTCTCCGCTCACGCTTTCATCTAAAGACAAACTGATCATCAAATAGTCATGGGCAGGATTGGGATACAGATTCATTTTGAGATGATGATTCAAATCAAGAATGGTGAGATGGTCCGCAGGGCGATACACAAATCCGTCGGATTGGACGAAATTGGAGAGTAAGCCGGCACTATTTCTGGCACGAACTTTTACTATATAACGTTCATTTTCCACTAATCTCATTCGTTCTGAAAAATGGGTACTCAGCCCGACAGATGTCCATCTCGCCAAATCAGACGAAGGGACGTTAGTGATTTGATATTCATAAGATTGCACATCGGAGTGTAGCTCGTCGGCAGCAAGCCAATTTGCCGAAACTACGTCAGTGGTCAATACATCCAAATCTTGGTCCGGACCATCATTTACCACGCGCAGTATGGAAGGCGGTGTATAATCGACTTTTAAAGATTTTTCTGCTAGAAGCGAAAAATTCAAGGCATCGTCAATGACAATCGATTTAATTTTAGTTTTGGGCGTTCCATTCTCTGCTTGGTAAATTGCATCACTGTTCACACCTGCCCCGGCAGTAATTTGTATCACCGCATCTCTGGAGCGATAGACCCTAAAATTATCCATCATTACATTCGCTTGATTGCTATGAAATGAGAAGAATGAACTGCGAGTGGTCAAAGGCGAAGTGTCACGCCATTGTCCCAAACAAATTCCGTCTCTAAAGAACCATATCTCTCCGCTTTGCCGATCGTGTATGATTCGATAAAAAAAGTTTGTGCCAATCGTGGTTGTAACATTGTGACAACGATACATTTCCGTTTTAACACCTTGTATTACCTTATAGAAACAGACACAGCCATCATTCGGGAAAACAGCAATGTAATATGCACTTTCACTATTTTCAAAGAGATTAGTGTCACTGTGGAAATAGATGCCCAATTCATCTTGTGCTGAATTTGTTTGAAGGAATTTTCCATAAAAATCATACATATAAACGTCGCTCAAATCGCCCTTCAAGGCAGTGGCAAGGTTTGCACTAACCATATCATTCTGAAATAATTGCGAGTTATTAATAGACCACGTGCCGCTGTTTATCCGCCAAGCATTCAGGTTTAAGTCATCGAAATTATCACAAAAGAAACCGCGGTTAGGATTGGCAGTCCATCGTGTCCCATCATTTCCCATGACTTGGTAGAAGCGATAGAGGAGATAATGGTCGTCTTCATCTTGAAAATTAAGGTTAAAACTGCTCGTAACCCATTGATTTTCATCGAAGGCGATATAAGTAGTGGGAGGATTATCAATAACAGGAATAATGGCGTTCCATTCTGCGTGCCAGCCGGCATCATTGGTACCGCAATCGGAGCGGAACTCTACCAATAAAGAATTACCGGAAGATACGACAGTGCCGGGAGATTGGGTGTTCCAACGTCCCAATAATGGAGCAAAAACCGAACTACCATCGTATATCCACATAAAATCATAATCATCTTCCAATTCAAACTCCGAGAAAGAGAGGGTAATTGTTTCAGCATCGGGAACAGAGATGAGGAATAATTGCCTTTCGTCGTCTCCATAGTTTGCCACATCTCCGCCGGAGTCGGTCAAGATTCCGGTGGGAGTATGATAAGAAATCACGGGGGAATCGTCATTCACTAATTTAAAATAATAGTTCCAATTCCAATAAGGACCGGGGTCGGTATGCGATTGATCGGGGTAATGTTGATGTCCCCGAATTTTGATGCATGCTCCTTCGCCGCCAAGGTCATGTAATCCCGAATTAAGCACGGTTCCGTTATCTAATGTATCTCTGTAGAACATGCGCAACGGGGAGATTCCGTTTCTATTGCAAATATCGCGGGTTAGATCAGCCGAAGCCTGATACATTTCCGGTGTAAAGTAACTCTGAATGTCTCCATAAGCCTCGTGTTCCAGGCCGACCGTATAAGGATTAGCAGAGCGGACGTGCCACGCTTTATCCGATTCTCTTACCATTTGCGTAATTTGTCCGTCTATCGAACGAATGACATAGTGAGCGGACGCTTCCGCCCCTACCCCATTATAGGTACAATCTTGAAACCAAGCGATGGCACCTGCATACGTTCCTGCCGTATAATGTATGGTAACGGATGAAATGGGTGTTCCATTGCGTCCGGAATAATTACAAACGCCTGCAGGTGACCAAATTGCTCCACTATAATCCGGTACCACATCGCGCGACTCCGCGGCATCAACAGGAGGTATTTCCCGGTATGGCACACTCCTATCGGGAAGATAAATTCTCTCTTCGTCCAAGAAGAGAACGGAAGATTCCAAAAAGGGTAAATGATCGCCAAAAATCCCTTGCCAATCGATTTCATAAGGCAAAATTTCCAATTGGCGACATAGATTGCGATCATCTAAAAATTTATAAATGGCATACAGATTACTTTCGGAAGCAAAATTGAAAGTTTGGTCACAATTGCGCGGCAATTCCGACAATTCGTCGAGAATCAATCGCTGTTCAACAAGGGTAGAACCGATATTCCACCTTTGCTGAAGTTGGGAATATGCCGCTGCATAAGCCAGAATATTGGCACGCGGAGACGCGATGATTTCTTCCTGACTAACCCCCGATAAATCAGAAACATAGATCAGATTATCCCGAAAAACACCTTTTCCGTCAAGGGTAAGTCCCATTACGCCATAAGTTGCCGGCAGTGAACTCGAATCTGCATCCGTGATATCCGGCATCAGGTGACAAAACCGTGAATAAGTGAAAGCAACCGCTTCCAAAATACCCTTGGGAATAGTCGGATAATGTTCATACGCCTCCGCAAAATAGGGCTGCACCCTATCATAATGATTCAAAACAGAGCGGCTAATCTGCTCTTCCACAGCAAAATCAATACGCTCAGGCCCTTGAGACTGACTATAAATACATTTAACAAAAGTTAGAAGAAGTAAAAAGAAAATAAGTTTTTTCATAAAATAGATAATGATTAGGTAGATGAGTCATAGTGAACTAATGAGGTTGCAAATATACATTCATGCTTAAGCGATTTCAATAGCTGTTAGCACTTTTAACTTTCTTTAACATATTAATAAAATATTGACAAACAAAAGGAATAAGTATCATTTTATGATTTTGTACTTTTGCGCCTCAAAAAAATTGACGAAATGGTGGGAGAAATTATGGCAATAGGTGTGGCAGCGATGTGGGCAAGCAGCGCGCTTTTTTTTGATTTTGCGAATCGAAAATTACTGCCCATCAACACCAATTTTATTCGAATGGTTTTTGCATTTATTCCCATTAGTTTACTATTATATATAGTCAGCGGGAATTTGTTTTTAAGTCACACCAACTTAGAGACGTGGTTATGGATTGGCGCATCCGGCTTTGTGGGATTTGTTTTTGGCGACTACTTCCTCTTTGCCTCCTACAAGGAAATTCACGCCACTTATACGCAACTTATCATGA
>Ga0265294_10009342_pt1 | contig 11320 bp, 5 predicted proteins | sample MunlanPumphouse3_FD_192504 | JGI IMG/M metagenome (GOLD analysis project Ga0265294, IMG submission 192504) | Groundwater microbial communities from a municipal landfill in Southern Ontario, Canada - Pumphouse #3 | ecosystem: Environmental > Aquatic > Deep subsurface > Groundwater | place...
TCACAGCCCAGGCTCGGATAGGCCGTCAATAAGGCCAGACTGTGCCCGGGAAAATCAAGCTCCGGCACAATGGTGATGCCCAGTTCTGAGGCATAAGCGATTACTTCACGCACCTCCTCCTGAGTGTAAAAGCCACCATAGCGGCTGCCATCCTCTTCTGTGCGCCAGGCGGCTATTTCGGCCAGCAGGGGAAAGCGTTTGCTCTCCAGACGCCAACCCTGATCGTCACTTAAATGCCAATGCAAATAGTTCAGCTTCAGATCCGCCATGTAATCCAGATAGCTTTTCACGGTGCTGACGCCGAAGAAATGGCGACTTTCATCCAGATGCAGACCGCGGTAGTCATGAGCGGGGTAATCTATGATGCGGCCGCAGTTTAGCTTACCGCCTTGTTCTTTAATAGCCAGATGAATAAGCTGTTTCAGAGTGGCCAGGGCATAGCGGAAGCCATCTGTGCTTTTGGCGGAAAGGGTGATTTCGCCAGGCTCAATGCTAAGCAGGTGCATATCCTTGTGGCTGGCAGCAACGCGGGGCATCTGCAACAGGCGCAGTCTCATAGGCTCCGCGGTAAAAAGCTCTGGTCTGGCTGCCTTCTGCTGTTCATAAAAGGCCAGGAAGCGGGAGAGCTCCAGCTCCGTAAAGCTTTTGGGCAGTATGACCTCAAAGCTCTGCGGCAGCGGGATCTGCTGCTCTCTCAGAAGAATTTCACGAGAATAGGGTATCATCTTTCAACTCCAAACGTAGGGTTATGATTTCAAAGGGATGCACGGGGAAGTCTTCATCCATAAAGATCTCTTGCTCAGGCTCTTCTAGCAGATTGCACTTGTAGATCTTCTGGATGGGCAGCATGGTAAAGAGGGATTCTACACAGTGCCGTCCCAAGGGCTCATAGAGCCGGAGGATGATGGCCCGGCCCTGCTCGGCCGGTTTGATGGTGTTCAGAACGAGGGTATCGTGCCTAAAGTGCAGATCCAGGGGCTTTAGAGGGGACTTGCCTTCTGTGAGAATGAGCTCTGCCTCAAGGCTTTGCGAGACTTCTGCAAGATGGGCTTCGGTGATATCGCAGGTGTCGCAGAAGAAGCCATAGGAATAGCTTTGTTGTCCGAGATCGGCCTGTGGATCTACATCAGCGGGACTACGCAGGAGCGCGAGCTCCAGGCGGTTTTCAAGGGCCGAATAGCCGTATTTGCTGGCGGCCAGGATGGCGCAGGTACGTCCCGCTTCGCTCTGTGCCACAAAGCCTTGAGCGGGGAAATCGAAGCGAGCGGCTTCCCAGGCGTTTTGCGGCCTGGCACTGCGGGAGAGCAGGCCCATCTGAATGCCGCAGTCCACCTTCTGCGAAAAGACCTTGCTGCAAAAGGCTACACGCAGCATCTGGTGCTGCTCCTGCCAATCTACCTCGTGATGGATGCTGAGGTGTTTGGCTCCGGGCAGCAGCTCGATGGTCTGTTTAAGGGTGGATTTACCGATCTTCAGTTCATGCACAATGCGTGAGTAATCTCCAATGCTAAAAGCCTCTATGACCTTGGTTTCGCTTGCTTCCAGAGGCCTGGTTTCACGATAATAATGGTTGATATCCCAGGCACCCCAGTTGTTGGGTTCATCCTCCCAAAGCTGGATGAGGTTGGATTCACTTTCCAAGAACTCAATGCCATTATTCTCTATACTGAGGAGGCTTCCTCTGGGGCTAACTTTCACCTTAAGATCGCTTCCTTGAAGCAGATAGCCATCCTGTTCGGGGACGATCTCTTCCCGCTCGATCAGCATGGGCTCAAGCTGTGTATAAAAGCTGAAACTGCCCTTGCTGTAAGGCTCCAGGCGCACTAAGACCTTGATCTCCTGCTCTTCCTGAATTACATGGGCTATCTCACCGTGATCCAGAATTGCCGCGTAATCCTTGCAGGCGATGGGGAAGCTCAGCCAGCTCTGCACTGCTGTGGGCGCGGGATTGAAGATGCTGTAGGTCAATTCACTAAGCTCCGGAATCAGGCTTTCCTGAATATAGGCCTTTAGCGCACTATGGTTCTTTCCGCTCAGCTCATGGGCATCGCTGTAAACTTGGGTGATGGAGCTACCCGGCAGGATATCGTGAAATTGCAGCAGCAGGGTATCTTGCCAGATGGGATGCAGCAGCGCAGGATATGTGAAGCTGCCGCCTGCCAGCGCTCTCAGCACTGCAATCCACTCTGCCGCATGCAGAAGGCGTTCACTTTGCAGATTATCCTTCTTCATCCTGGCCTGGGTGGTGTAGGTGCCGCGGTGAAACTCCAAATATAGCTCTGTATAGCACTTAGGCAGTTTGTCTTCCGGAATCTGCCCATATTCTGCAAAGAAGTCTGCCGCTGTGCTAAAGACAAAGTTCGGACTGCCTTCCAGGTCTTTTTGCCTGAGGCCGTATTCAATGTGATTGCGCGTAGGTCCACCTCCCCCATCCCCGATGCCATATAGGTTCAGAAAGCTCTCTGCCAGTTCAGCTTGGGCGAATCTGCCTTCTGTAGCGATAAAGGCGGAAGGGTTGTTTGAGAAGTTATAGTCATTAGTGGGAAGCTGATGCGCACGCACTTCAGAACCATCAATGCCTTGCCAGATAAAGAGATGCTTGTCAAAGACATTGCTCTCGTTCCAGGACAGCTTCTGCGTGATGAAGTAATCCACTTTGCAGCCCTTCATGAGTTGGGGCAGATTACCGGAAAAGCCAAAGCAATCCGGCAACCACAGGCAGTTTGGGATGATGCCAAACTCCTGATCAAAGAAGCTACGGCCATAGCTGAATTGCCTGATGATGGATTCTCCGCAGGGGAGATTGGTATCAAACTCCACCCAGGAGGCTCCTTGAATCTCCCATCGCCCTTGTTTCACAGCAGCTTGAACCTCTGCATAGAGGGCAGGATAGTCTTCCTTCATCCACTGATAAAGCTGGGCCTGCGAGGCTCCGAAGATGTAGTCTGGATAGCGCTCCAAGAGACGCAGAGCATTGGCAAAAGTCCTGCCCCCTTTGCGCCTGCTTTCCCGGATGGGCCACAGCCAGGCCAGATCCAGATGCGCATGACCCACGCTATAGGCCTTTAGTGCACTGGCCTGAGCAGGCTTGGCCAGTAGCTCTTTGGCGATCTTACGTGCTTCCGAGGAATCACTGCCCCAGATATTACAGATTTCATTCAATCCATAGATGATCTTAGCGCGGCGCACAGAGCCTGCAGGCAAAGCTACCGCCAGGTCATTGAGCAGTTCCAGATCCAGCGTAAACTGATAGTTCTCCTCATCAAAGAGGCTGAGCGAGCACACAGCCAGGCGATACTCTTCCTTACCCGCTCCAAAGAGATCATTTGCCGCAGCTTCTATAAAGAGCTCAAAGCAGCCCTCAGAGTCCGCCAGATCTGCCAGTGGGACATAGTGTTTGGCCGCATTGTGATACCAATCCACCTTGGGCGTGAGCCCCATCCAGGGTTTGCCGCTTTGCATCACGCAGGCTTCTCCCTCACAATCGAAGCACAGGCCTTGCCTTGAGGCCGGATGCTCTTTGCTGAGCTGGCCGCAGACCTTGAACCAGGCCGAACCCCAGACTTCGCTCCAGATTTCGCCGCACTTAATCTTTTGCCACTTAGCACTCTGTAAAGCCTCCCAGGGTATGGGTTTCAGGTCATGGATATACTCTGTGCAGAGCGGCTGAAGCTGCGTATAAAGTGCATCTTTTTGACGTTGAAGGAAGCGTTTAATGCGCTCCAAATGAATCTTTTCGTTTTGCATCTATTTCTCCATTGGGACTACAATCCCTTTGATAATAATGTTTTGGAAGAAGATAAAGACCAGCAAAGTGGGAATGGCCGCGATCACCAAGGCCGCATAGCCCACGGAGCTGCTGGCACGCTGCATGAGCTCGTAAATATGCACCATCAGGGTCCACATGGATTGATCCTGGCAGACCAAAAAGGCAAAGAGGAAATTGCGATAGGCGGCGTTGAAGGCACCCAGGGCAATCACAGCCAGGATGGGCTTGCTGAGGTATAAGGTGAACTGCCAGAAGAGTCTGAACTCCCCCGCTCCATCCAGACGCGCGCTTTCGTAAAGCTCTCGCGGCAGGCTATCAAAGAAGCCTTTGAGCAGAAAGATGAAATAGCCATCCGCCGCCGCAGGCAAGACCAAAGCCCAGAAGGTATTGAGCAGATTGAGTCGCTTGAGCATCAAGAAGTTCGGGATGCCCATCACCATCGCTGGAAAAGCCATAGTGAGCATAAAAAGCATGATGATCTGATAAGAATATGAAGGCTTGAAGCGGCTGAGTGCATAGGCGGCCAGGGGATTGACTATAAGCGACAGCAGGATGCTGAGCAGCACATAGATAGCGGTATTGCGCAGAGAGCGGGCATCGGAAAGCATCTGCTCCAGTGCCATGGCATAATTGCGCCCCAAAAACTCCTTCCTGATGGCAGATTTGCGCTGACTAAAGTAGTGATAATCCAAGTGATCCGTGGGAAAGTTGATCTCGCTAAAGCTGCCGTAGTTTACGCCCCAATCCCTGTTCAGGCTTTGAATATCCGCATACTGCCCCTCGCAATAGTCCCTGAAATCCTGGGCAATATTCACGATCCTGAGCTGCTGGGGCCGGGCATGATTCTGCAGGAAGAAACTGATATCTTCGATGATGGCGCCGGAAAATTCCTCCGGCACCGTGATCTGTTCGAAGCTCTCAAAATCACTCTGCCAGGCCTGATTCAGCATTCCGATCCCGTCATACTTTTGCCGCAGCATGTCCCTGAAATCCGTCATGGCCGCACCGCCGATCTGCAAGTGATGCACATTCAGCACTTCTTTGGCATAGTGCAACCAATACTCACTCAAGGGATTACCGGCTCCAAGGTAGCTCACGGGCAGGTGAATATCCTCCCAACTTTGGTAAGTCGTGCCCCAGGCGGTATTCAGTGAATCCAGTTTACCGGCAAAGGCCGGGACCAATTCCGCATTCACAAAAGCGCCTTCGGGATTGATGTAATAGCGCATCCAGGGCGGACTTTCTTCTTTGAACTCGCGGAACCGCCCCAGATAGCCCTCTTTTGAGCTCACGAAGTTTCGGCGCAGGATTTCCTTTTCCTCCACCATGATTTCTTCCCAGAAGCGGGCACCGGTATTGTATTTACGGTTAAAAACCAAGAGATCACCATCGTTTTCGGCCCGAATCTGCTTTCTGTAGATGCGTTGCGCCAGCGGGTAAACTCCTCTGCCATAATGCTCTGCCAGATAGTAATGATAGACCCCGTAATCGCTTTCATGCTTTGCCAAAAAGGCTTCCCAGCTCTGGGCTATTTCAGGAATGTATCTATCCGGTGTATGCACCTCGCGGAAGGAAATCCAGCTTCCGGGATAGTTATCCATCAGGCGGCTGCTTTCCTCATTGTACCGGCTTTCCAGATACTTCTGATACAGCACTTCCTCATCATAAAAATAGGCCGGAATCAGATCCATACTGTGGCTATCCACAGAGCTTTTTACCGAGGAGGATATCATCAACAAAAACGGATAAACCATGGTGATGGCGCCTACGATCAAGACCACATGGATGATGCCATCCAGGAGCCTGTATTTGCCGCGTTTGCGCCCAACTCTGCCGATGATGCTCATTTTTCGTCCGCCTTCACACTGCGGAACTCCATGCGCGAGATATACTTGATCTGCATCACGGTGAAGCCCATGAGCAGCAAAGACAGCATCCAGGCCATGGTGGTGGCCAGGCCGAAGTTCAGGTACAAATAGGCCTTTTCGAAGATCATGAGGTCTGCCACCCGCGTGGCTTCATTGGGCCCGCCAAAGGTCATGATCAGGATAAAATCGCTGGATTGTGCGGCCACAATGAAGGCTGAAATCAGTTGAATGATGATCAGGGCTTTCAGGCTGGGAAAGACGATGTGGCGGATCTTACCCAAAAAGCCAGCGCCATCGATATCTGCAGCCTCATAAAGCTCATTGGGAATGCACTTTAACGCAGCCAGGTAGATCAAACTGCCCGGACCCATGCCCGCCCAGACCGCCGGCAAAACCACACAGAGCATGGCCAGCTTTTCATTCTGAATCCACATGCTCTTCGGCAGGCCAAAAGCCATCAGAATCTGATTCAGCGCGCCGGAATCTCCGGGATGGTAAAGCAGCTTCCACAAATAAATTACGATCACGCCACTGATCACCGCCGGCAGATAAAACAGCACGCGATAGAGCATCTTGCCCCGCGATACTTCCTGAAGCAGGATAGCCAGGATGATGGGGCTGAAAAAGCCTAAACCGAGACTAAGTGCCATATAATAAAAGGTTCGTCCCACCGAAGCCCACCAGGAGGAATCGTAGAGCAATTCCGCCAGATTCGCCAGGCCCACAAAGGGACTGTGCCCCACCAGATGAAAATCCTGCACGGCCATCACGCTGCCGCTAATCAAGGGCACGTATTTCCACATAAAGATGCTGATTACAGCGGGTGCCAGCAGGAAAAGAGTCCAGGTGCGCGCACTGCCCGTCATCCGTTTGGGCACCTTGAGCTGCGGACTTAAGATCTTGAATACCCGCCATATACTGAAGGCAAAGACGAAGAGGATGAGTGCGGCAAAGACCGCGGCAATACGCTCGCGCTTGAGCTTTTCTTTTTGGCTGAGCACGCCGATCATTTCCTGATTCGTGCGATCCTGTGCGCTCTGCAGCACCTTCAAAATCTGCTGATGCCGCGCCTTGGGCTCCTGGGATAGCTTGCCCGCAAGCTCCATCCCCACAAGTTGTTCAAGGGGATAGGTCATGTATTCATAGACCTTCTGGCAATTGTCCCCATAGGGCTCCGGCTTACCTTCACGCATGGCTTTTTCGAAGGTTTCCAGCCAGCCCGCCGGCGCATATCTTAGATAATCTTCATAGCCGTAACGCTTCAGAAACACAGGGTTTTGCATGCGCCCATAGCCGCTTTCCACCATCACCTTAAGGCGGATCTGCCGGGCCTCTTCACTATCATAAAACCGGATGTATTGCCAGGCCGCTTCACGCACAGCCTGCGCATCCCGCTTGCCCAGACCGCCGTTATTATAGGTTCCCGCGCCGGAAAAGATGCCCATCATGCGGCAATTGATTTCGCTGCCCCCGCGTCCGGAAGGCCCTGCCGGACTGGGCGCAAAACCGTATAGATTGGGATCGTACTTCCCGCCCATATTCTGCTGCGAAAGGTAATCCATGCGCATGCCGATCTTGCCATCGCTCCACATCTGCCCCCAATCCCCATCCCGCATGGCGTTTCCACGCTGGGTGCGTCCCTCTTTATCTACCCACTTTTTCGTAGCCAGGCTGAGATAATAGTCCATGGCCAGTACTCCCGCTGCGCTGGCAAAACTGGCCTCCCAGCGGTCCAAAGCGGGATCGTAAACCACAGCATCCCCACCTGCCGCCCAGAGCAAAGGCAGCCAATCATAAGCCGCCTGAGTGCCGATGGCAAACATCGTGCCATAAACGCCCGCTTCAGGATCCGTAATACTCTGAGCATAATCCTTGAATTCTTCCCAATTCTGAGGGGGACGATTCGGGTCCAAACCCGCTTTGCGAAACATATCCTTGCGATACATCAGCACCCGCACCAGGGTCTCATAAGGCAAAGCCCAGACCTGCTCCTGGCTCTCCCCTTTGCGCCTGCGCTTAATCACCTGCCACACTGGCTTTTCCACCCTCAGATCCAGCAAAGCGGGGTCTTCACGCGCCAGGAATTCATCCAGCGGATACAAGAGGTTATTCTGGATATAAGTATCGCTCTGACGGAAGTTTACATAGATCACATCCGGTGCCACACCTCCGGCGATAGCCAAAAGCGGACCGGAATCCATTTCCATACCCTCGATCCTGATTCCAGAAAAGGCGCGCAGTTCAATATGCGGGTACTTTTCGCGGAAAGCCTGAACCACGGCGAGATTGGCCTTGGAATTGGCGTCCGTGTGCCGGGGATCTGGAAGTTCGAAGACTTTCAGGATCACCGGTTCGGTCTGGGCAGCCAAGCCTAAGGCGCAAATCAGCAGCAGGATACATATTGCAGAGCGGCTAAAATAGTTCATGGATCACATAGGGGAGATTTGGAATAATTTGTCAAGAGGGATTTGGCGTTTTGGGGTTTTAACGTTTTAGGGTTTTAACGTTTTAGCGTTTTAACGTTTTAGCGTTTAGCGGAGGAGTGCTGGATTCGATACGTCTCGTGTCGAACAAGGCTGGAGGCCTTGATAAGGGAGAAGTGGGAAAAGAGGAGGAGGGGGGAGGGGAGGCTTGAAAAAGGGGAGTGGACTTGAAAAAGGGGAGTGGACTTGAAAAAGGGAGCACGTGCCGTGCTCTGCAGACGAGACGTCTGCAATCCAGCAGCCTCCTTCGCCTCCATTAGTGATTTTGCTCTTTACCCGTGTAAATCCGTTTGATCCGCACAATCCGTGTGACGATTCTTTTGCCCGCTGCACGCACCAGCTGAAGCTGATTGGGCGGCCGGATAAATACAGCGTTACGGTATTCAGGCCAGCCAGAAGCATTGACCGGGCTGGCCTGAAAGCTATTATCTACTATTCACTTTTAACGTTTAACGTTTAACTCCTAACTCATAACTCATAACTTGTAACTCCCAACTCCCTACAATTCACTCATATACTTCAGCAGATCCGTCACGCGGCAGGAATAGGCCCACTCGTTGTCATACCAGCTCAGGACTTTCGCCATATTGCCTTTCACGTAGGTAGATCCGCTATCAAAGATGGAAGAGTGCGGATTGCCCACGATATCGATGGACACGATGGGTTCATCGGAATACATCAGGAAGCCTTTGAGATGGCTATTTGCAGCTTCTTTCATGGCCTCATTGATCTCTTCTTTATTGGCTTCACGATTCAGAGTGACAACGAGGTCCACCAACGAGCCATCTGGGGTGGGTACGCGCACTGCCAGGCCGTCCAGGACTCCATTGAGTTCAGGGATTACCAGGCCGATGGCTTTTGCAGCACCGGTGGTGGTGGGGATCATGCTCATAGCCGCAGCTCTGGCCCGGCGCAGGTCTCTGTGAGGCAGATCCAGGATGTTCTGATCGTTAGTATAAGAGTGGATGGTGGTCATCAGTCCGCCCACAATCCCGAATTTATCGTGCAAGACCTTGCATACGGGAGCCAGGCAGTTTGTGGTGCAGGAGGCATTGGAGACGATGAGGTCGGTAGCCTTGAGTTGAAGGTGGTTTACGCCCATCACGATGGTGGCATCCACTTCATCTTTGGCTGGTGCGGTGAGGATCACCTTTTGGGCTCCGGCTATCAGGTGTTTGCTGGCTTTTTCTTTGGTATTGAAGAATCCGGTGGCTTCCACCACATACTGCACTCCCAAATCCTTCCAGGGCAGGGTCTGAGGGTCTTTTTGCGAGAATATCTTGATGTTTTTGCCATTGATGGTGATGTGGTCTTCCCCGTAGGAGACTTCGCCATCAAATATCTTATGAACACTGTCGTATTTAAAGAGATAGGCCAGGGTCTTGGCATCGGTAAGATCGTTGATCGCCACCACTTGTATATCTGGATGGTATTTCAGAAAGGCACGCAGCACGAGGCGTCCGATACGGCCAAAACCATTAATTGCTACTTTTGTCATAGGTATCTCCTTTGTAATGAGTTATAGTAATATGCTGTTATTGGCACTGCCCGAAACGAGGCAGAAATCCTTCACAGTCTGTTGCATTCTGTTTTCCCCTTTGATCAGCCATTTGCGGGGGTCAAATTTGCCCTTATTGGGGATATAATCCTTGTGGTCCATCTCCGGTGGGCAAACTATGGCATACTTTTCTTTTTCCCAATAGGCTTGAATTTCTTCGGCCATATCCATTTGATAATGGGTGTCTTTGTTGATCTTAACCACCCCGTTTTTGATGGATTTGCGCAGTTGCTCGTCTGTGAGCCCGGAAGCTCCGTGCAGCACCAGTCCGCGCTCCACATTGTTCTTGATCAGCAGTTCGTCGATTTCCTTGATCAGATCCAGGCGCAAGACGATGTTCTCACCTTTGGAAACCCCGTGATTGGTGCCCACGGAGGCGGCAAAGAGATCCACATTGGTCTTTTTCACAAATTCCAGCGCTTCCTGGGGACGGGTGTAAAGCTCAGTCTCGGAGACGATTTCATCTTCCGTGCCTTTGATATGGCCGATTTCGCCTTCCACCAGAATGCCGTATTTGTGCGCCACGGCCACCACTTCTTTGGTGACGCGGATGTTTTCGGCCAGCTCTTCTGCGGAGGCATCGATCATTACCGAGGTAACGAGATTATTCTCCAGACAAAACACGATAAAATCAAAGTAATTAGGGGTGGCGTGATCGATATGCAGACCGATCCCGCTCTTGGGGAATTGGGCGGCAAAGGTCTTGATCATGGTGGAGATCAGCCGCGCCCCCACCTGCATATCTTTAGATTCTCCGGCTGCAAATTTGACGGCACCAGAGCTCATCTGCATCAGACCATCCGAGCCTGCACTATTGTAACCTTGGATGATCGCCCTGATCTGAGTATCAAATACGACGTTTGATGCGATGATGCCAAAGCGATTTTTCTTCGCCTTGTGAAATACTTCCATTAGCTGTGTTCCAGTTAAAAACATGATAATTCCTCCTTGTATATTTTGGATCATATTCTATAATTCATTTTATTGAAAGGGCAGTTTATCAGTCAAGAGATATATTAAGCATTTATCAGAAAAAGAGTAGAAAAATCGCTACAAAACCGCTGAAGGCCTTTGCAGACAGCAAAGAATGTCCATTAATAAATCGTCAAGAGAGGCCGTGGTTTATTTGGGTGATATGCTTTGGTTTGCCGCACGCACAAGCTGAAGCTGATTGAGAGCTTTCAGGCTATCTTCCCCCTTTGATGTAGTAGAGATAGCAGAAAAAATTCTCTTATCCCTATGTCATTTGTAGCATAAGCAAGGCGGAAGGGCACTGCAATTCACGGGATGAGAAGGCTGAAGAAAAAATCAAAATCAGCTTCGACAATTGTTTTTCGAGCTTATATTCTTAGTTTCTGATCCGTGTTGATCCGTTAAATCCGCCCCATCCCTGTGACTATTCAATAAACTACAGCACCAAGTACTGCCCCCATAAAATTGGGGGGAGGCCTGGAAGGTTTTACAGGCATTCCCTTAGAATATCTATATATCATATTTATAATACCCATGAAGATAACCTCTTAGCTCTCATCCATGTCTATTTATTCCTTTTTTTGAATTTGCGCATAAAGGCTCATAATTTCGGTTCAATACTCGATTCAATACCTTATCAAAACGAGTCCTGTAGGGACGATATTTTTAC
>Ga0265294_10009343_pt1 | contig 11320 bp, 4 predicted proteins | sample MunlanPumphouse3_FD_192504 | JGI IMG/M metagenome (GOLD analysis project Ga0265294, IMG submission 192504) | Groundwater microbial communities from a municipal landfill in Southern Ontario, Canada - Pumphouse #3 | ecosystem: Environmental > Aquatic > Deep subsurface > Groundwater | place...
GATTTACAAAATTTAAAACCTGCAAATCCTAGTGAAAATTCATCTAGAAATAATAGATACTACGATGACATTTCCGTTGGAGGAGTCTCTTATGAACCTAGAGATGAAGTTAAAGGTGACTTAGCTAGAATTTTATTATACATGTGGACAATGTATGATGAACTAGAATTAGTTAACACAAATCCTACCGTACATGAAATGGCTATGTTAGATAAAATATTAGAATGGCATGAATTAGACCCTGTAGATGATTTCGAAAGAAATAGAAATGATATAATTTTTGATTACCAAAAAAATAGAAATCCTTATATAGATTATCCTGAATTTGTAGATTTAATTTGGGGTTAATAAAAAATTAAGAGTAAGCAATTTATAGCGAACCCATAAAAGTAGACATTTTAAAAAAGAGTTCTACTTTTTTTGTTTTCTTCTACGAGTAGTATTATAAAAACTATCTGTTCATGCACTAGTTGTATATAATGTCTGATATATTTATTATTATTATTATTATTATTATTATTATTATTATTATTATTATAACAGAGGGTTTCCTTCTTAGAATGGATTGAAAGCTCTCTATAACTCCGTCTCAATATTGCATATTCTTACAAACAAAAAGATGATTGTCCTTTTGAACAATCATCTTAAAAACCAAAAACTAAATACTTTTTTATTTTGTCCTTGGCATAGGGTACACTTTATTATTACTAATGTCTCTCTTTTTTTTATGTATCCACTATTTGGGGTTCACTATAAATTTAGCTTCCTCTTTTTTTATGATGTATGTGACCCTAAATATGTTGTTGTATCTGCTTGATACTCTTCCCACTCATCTAAATTAAATTCATCGTTCGGATTGACATCACCTGATGTAATACCTGGTTTTCTTACTAAAGTTATATCTTTAGCAAAATCACTATCATTTCCAATTTTGCCAATACTATCAATGATTACACCGTTAAACAATAATACAATCACATCATTACCATTAAAATTAATAGCTGAACTATCAAATAAATCAGGACTGTATAAAGTGCCTTGAGGGTTACCTATAACAATAGTGTGTCCAGAAGCCAATGAACCACTTAATATGAGACTTCCCGTAGCTTCTAACTTACCATTAAAATATGTTTCTAAAGTATACTCACTTAAGTCTAATGTTTCTAGAGTAGGGTTATATAACTCCAAGTATTTGTTATATGAACTACCTTCAACATATTCAGAAATAATAAGTGTAGATCCTTCAATCACTTGAACTGCTTTTTTTATAGTAACATCAATTGTAACACTGCTTGTGTCATCTTTGTAGCTAAGCTCTATAACAATAACTCCAGTAGTATCAACGTCTGGTCTATTTACAGTGAATACGCCTTCTGAATAACTTAAATAATCTGAAATACTAGAAGATATAGTTACTGCGCCATATTCTGAATAAACAGGAGTAGGCAGAACAAATTCATTTTCAATCACATAACTTGATTCGATTATTTTTTCGTCTAATTCTAAATAATAACTTGCTGGGTAAGCTAAAACCACCAAATCATAGTCTTTTGTACTTTCTATCCCATTATAATTGAATGTAGCAGTTATAGTAATTGTTTGATTCAAATCTTCATATGAAGGTCTGGAAACACTAAACTCATAAACTAAATTATCTTCAAAAGTTGTTACATCCGGAGAAATCGACAAATAATCATTCGATGCCACAGAATAAGAAACACTTACACCGTTTATCATAAGTGGTAGATAAAAGTTTTCTTCAACTTCTGAAGGTATACCTAACCCATCAACTACGGACGATAAAAAATCAGTTGTTACTTCTTTTGATGTAGAGACGGTTGAAACAGTTGTAGGATTAGCTATTGTAGAATCAACTGTTGTTATGTTAGTGTCATTACTACAGGCAAAAAACATTATAACCAAAAAAAAGGTTGTTATAAATAAAATACTTTTCTTCATAAATACTCCTTAATCTATATATTATATTATACATTCCATATTCATTATATCATATCATAGCTTTATAATGTTAATTGCCAGGTAATTTACTATTTATTTTTGTGATTTTTGTGATATAATGATTGGGCTAAAATAAAATTTAATTAGGAGAAAATTATGAAATTATCAAAAAAATTAATTATAATTTCATTGACAGCTTTAATGAGCTTTGCTATGCTTGCTTGTCAATCCAATTATACAACGACTTGTAACACTACCGGAGCCAATACCTCCTCTAGCTTAACAACTACACTGACTGGTGAAGAAAATAGTTCTACTGAACTAAATCTAGATGTAGAAAGTATTGAAATAGTTAACAACACAAAAATCTTTTATAATCTAAACGAAGATTTTGATGTAACAAGCCTCGAAATCAAAGCTAATTTGAGCGATGGCTCTAATCTAATAATTAATAATGAAGAATTAACTATTAGAGGATTTGATTCCTCTATAGCTGGAGAAAAATTAATTTACATTATCTATGATAAAAAAGTCTTAGAAACAAATGTTTTTATCTTAGAAGAGTATGCCTTTGAAATCGAAATGGATTACTATCAAGACGCTATTAATTTGAATGGTGAAGTCTTAAGAATCGCGCTTAACACTATAATTAGCGAAAACTTTAAGCCTCTATTATACGCAGATGCAATCTGGGTTTTAGAAGAAGCAGATGTTGATCCTGAAAACTCTAACAATGTTATTTTAGTTTATCCTGGCGAATATGGAGAATCTGTTCCTACCGGTTATTCATCTGATATTAGCGGTTACTATTGGAATAGAGAACATGTGTGGCCACAATCAAGATTAGGTGTAAATGTTAGCTATGACAATGATTTTGCTAGTGTCGCTACTGACGTTCATAACATTAAGCCAGCTGATGAAGTACAAAACAGTTTAAGAAGCAATGATTATTTCGACAATATTAGTGTTTCCAACTCTACTTATGAACCTAATGAAAATGTAAAAGGTGATATAGCTAGAATCTTATTCTATATGAGCACAAGATACCTTGATTTAACTTTGAACGATGAACCAAGTACAGTTTCAGGTAGAAAAACTATGGGTTTATTATCTAGATTATTAGAATGGAACGAAACTGATCCAGTTGATGATTTTGAAAGAAACAGAAATGAAGTTATATATAAATATCAAGGAAACAGAAATCCTTTTATAGACTATCCTGAGTTCGCAGAACTAATATGGGGAGACTTATCAAATTAAGTATTTCTAAATAAATAAAAAAAGGCACAGCTTAAAGCTATGCCTTTTCTTTATTTTCTCAAATTAATTGGGAAAAAAATTAGTAAATTACGATGTCGTCAATGTTAACTTGTTGTTTATTTGGTGTAACTGAATGGTTAACAGTGAATCTAACATATAAAGCATCTACAACATCTGATACAACATCATGAACTGTGTCAGTAGTTGTTAAATTAATTGTAGTCCCTGTGCTCCAAGTTGTACCATCTAAAGAGAATTGTACTACTAATTCGAAGCCAGTTGATATATTACTATAAGTACTTAATCTAACATTATTAAAAGCAACTGTAGATAGATATTGTGTATAAGGGAAAGATTGTTCTGTTGTACTGTAATCTCTCATTTGAAGTTGTTGATCTGTAGCTGATGCGCCTGTAGTTGTTACTGTTCCTTCAACAACTGTCCAGTTTCCATATGTTTTAGTCCCATTATATACTGTACTAGGTTCAAAACCTTCAGCTGTTTCAAATCCTGTTTCATATAAAACAACTATTTGAGCTTTTACTGTTACTGCAATTACTACTTCTTCTGTTGTTGTTCCTTTAGTAACTGTTATTGTAACAGTTCCTGTAACGTCAGCAGCAGGAGCTGCATAAATTAATTTTCCTAAAGTTGTAGTTTCATCCACATAATTTTCAATTGTTGTTGAAACTGCTGTAACAGTAAATGTTGAACCAAACGCAGGAGTTGGTAATACATAATCTTCAGTCATTGTTAAAGTTTCAGGTAGTAAAGCACTATCATATCCTACTGATTCTGCATCTAAAAAATTAACTGAAACAACATCTAGTTGGATTAAATCAGATTTAAAATTATAAACTATAAATTCAACTTCTGGTAAAGTATCACCAATTGTATAGTTAGCAGCTATAGCTTTTAGATCGCTCCAGTTTGTATAATATAGAATGTTAACAGTACCTGTGGTAACTCCATCAGCTAATGTATAACCTAATTTCATAGTGCTTCCACTAATTTCAACTAAAGTAAATTCACCAAAACTATATAATGTGCCTGCATCAGCCATCGCAAATGCATCTATAGCATCAGCTGTCACACTGGTAACGATTAAATCGTTACCAGTTGAAACAACTTCAATTAATCCAGCACCTGATGCTAATTGTCTAGCACCATTATAAGAACTAATTGTGCCAAAATAAGTTACCTTGTCACCAACATTCATAGAGCTATCGAAAGCAGGTCTATATAAGAAGAACCCAACACCATTAGCATCTTGAATGAATAATCCATCATATGAATTACCAGTTACGACACCAGTCAATTTAACCATATCGCCTTCTGCTAAATCATAATTGATAGTATCAGTTTTAACATAAAAGTCAGTGAAATCTTCAACAACTGTAATTTCTTCTATGTCAACTGCTGCTCCCATGTAAATAAATACTGTATTATCGTTATAATATATTAATTCTACAGCAATTGTTTTTCCAACCATATCTTTGATTGCTGTAACAGAATCAGCTGGTGATTTGTAATAAATTTCGAATTTATCTGTTTCATTAATATAAATATAAGCATTATTGTAAGTTCCTTCAATAGCTACAGTTCCTACTATTGTATATGTTTCTCCTGAAACTAATTCAGTTTCTCCATGAACATAATCTAATGCAGTTTGAGTTACATCATTATCAGTAGTTAGAGCAGCTGGTTTTTCTAGTAGATTTGATAATTGATAAGAACCTTTATATACTGCAACTTTACCTGTTAAGAATACTTCATCTCCTAAATTGTATGAATGATTAGAATCATTAACATATAATTTTCCAGTTGCATCTTCAATAAAGAACCCAAATTCAATAATTCCAAAAACGTAACCTTTAACAACTACAATTTCACCAATAGTTTGATCTGCAAAATCACCTAAGTCAACAAGCGGATAAGCTTTTAAACTATAAGTAACAGTTGCTTGATCGCTTGCAGTGCCATAAGTAATAGTTGCAGTTAAAACTACAGTAGATTCTGCTTCAGTAGCATTTAAGAATGATACTACGTCTTTAGTTGTGTTTAATGTAGCCATTAAGTCAGCGTCAGTTGTAATCGCCCATGCAATCGTTGAGCCTTGAGAACCTGTTAGTGGTAACGTTCTGTCAGCAGCAACATATAAATCTTCATCTAATTCTAAATCGATTAATTCTTGTTTGTCAGCAGCAACTCTTTCAATATCTGTTGCGCCAACTAAATAGAATGTATAAAGTGATTTTTCAGTAACTTCACCTTTTGTAAATGTAGCTTCTATAACTACTGTTGCATCAGAGCTAACTGCGTTTAATGACAATACGTTAGTAGCTAATGTAGCGTTATCACCGTCATCAGTAATTTCTACCCAAGAAATAGTTGAACCATAAGCTCCAACTAATGGTAAAGTGATTTCAGCGTCAGCGTATACATATTGATCATAATCTAATGAAGAACGATCGATTCCAACAACTTCTGCATCAGTTAAAACAGGGTCATCAGTTGTATGTACGCCAATGTTTGTGATTGTGTCTAAAGGTAAAACATTCCATTCATCAGCTGTAAATACAGTGTTTCCAGCTATAACTGATTTATCTCTTACTAATGTAAATTCAGCTGTAGCTCCTGTACCAACTGTCCATGAAGTACCTGGGTCATCGCCAACTTCACCAATAACGTCAATTACTACTTCACCATTTAAAAATTCAACTGCATCGTCACCATTAAAGTGAACAACACTTGGATATGGTAAAATTGCATCAGCTAGAGCTTTAATTTCAGTTTTTGCTTGATCTGTTGTAATAACATAAACATCACCATTAGCTAAAACACCTGATAATTCAAATGTTACTGAAGCAGCTGTAGCTCCACCACTATAATATTTAAATGAATATCCAGTTAAGTTTACATCAGCACCTGTACCGTTATAAACTTCTAACCATTTATTATTTGAAGAACCTTCACCATATTCTGATATGAATAATTCAGAAATAATTGGTAATTCAGTTCCCGCAATTGAAACTTCTACGATAGATGTTTCGCTAACTGCGTTGCTTGTAAATTTAAGAGTCAAAGTACCAGTTACTAATTTACCTATAGGTTGAGTAACTTCTAAAGTACCAGCTGTTGTTGTGAAATCTAGGTAATTTACTGCGTTACCAAAGATATTTTCAACTGTGATTATACTTCCAAAGTCACCAATTAATGATAAATCTTCAGTAAGTTTCAATTCATCACCAAAGTACTTAACATCTAAATCCACAATTTCTTGATCTGTTAAAGCAGATACAGTAACATCAATTGTTGTAACTACTGCAAGTTGAGGTCCATTGTACCATGATAAAACAGTAACAACATCTACTTTGTCTCCAACTTCTAGTTCAGAAATCGATGTATTAACATCAGTAGGTAATGCATAACGAGAATCCCATTTTAATTTGATGATTTCGCCATCATTTAATCTTTCCAATGTAAATTCTAAGTTATTGTATTTATCTTTATAAACGTCAACAATAACCATATTTGTTAATTCCACTAACTTACCTTGATAAGCTTCTAAATCATCTGTGCCTAGAGTAGCAGCTGTATCAATATTAGTTGCATCAATAGTAATAGGTTCGTCAGTTGTTACAGTAAGTTGCTTAACTTTTAATTGATTCAAACCGTTGTAAACGTCTTTTGAACCAACTACGTTAACAACTTTACCAACATTAGCTTCTAATGTAGCTAAGTCATCACCACTTACATAAAGAGCTATATTTCCAGTTGAATCTTGGATAAAGAATAAGTTGTAATATCCACCAGCAACTACTGTACCATCTATATTAAATAAATATCCGCTTTCAGATTCTAATGCTGTAGCGATATCAGTTTTAGCTGGAATACCCAAAGGAATTACGAAATCTCTTGTTTCTGAAGTTTCATTATAAGTTGCTGTAACAGAAAGAGTAATTTCTTTATAAGTATTAACGTCAGCGACTGTAATTTCACCTGTAGTAGCATCTATTTCTGCATCAGTGCTTGAATATGTCATTGTAATGTCATTGAAGAATGTTTCAGGTAATTCAACCGTTGTATCTTCAAGAACATATTTAGGCAAATCTAAACCATTGAAACCAGCATTTAAAGCATCTTGATCTGTTTCAAAGAAGAATTTTACATCATCTGAAGTTCCAAAATAGTTTGCATAGAATACATATTTATCTGTTCTATAACCTTGCATTGTAATATCTAGAGTTACTTCTAATCCATGGAATGATCTTAAAGCTTCATCATTGGATGGATAATAAATCATGATTGCATTCCCATTAGGTTGTGTAGCGCCTTTTTGTAATGGAGCGCTAAAATCATAATCTGTAGGAACTAAGAATAATGAATAGTTACCCCAAGCGTCATTATAATAAACACTAGCTGTAACAGAATAAGTTTTATATTCATGAGGGTTAGTTGTAGAAGGTTGATTTGAATTTTCAATGATATATTCAACACTTTCTGCCTCATGTACAATTGCTGTTTTAACTTCTCCATCAGTAGGAAGAGCTAATAATGGATGAGTATTTGATCCAGCTAATTGAGGAGCACCATAGTAATCTGCTGTTAAGCCATATATATCATATACTTTTCCAACTTCTACTGTATATGTTGGAGAGTATACATATAACATAGTTACTCCATCAGTGAAGAATATACTATTACCATCATGAATAGCAGTTACTGTCATATCTTCTAATTTAACATATTTATCATATCCTAATGCTAGAGCATCAGCGATTGTAGTTACTGTACCATCTAGTGCAGGTAAAATAGCTACGTTGAAAACATGTGAAGCAGTAAACTCTTCATCGTTCACTGTAAATGAAGCAGTTAATGTAACTTCTACAGCTCCGGATTCTTGTTGAACTATTGTACCGTCTAAAGAAATTACATCTGGACGAGTACTAGTCCAAGTAATAGTATGTTTTGTCCCATCTTTATCTGCAACTTCATCTAAAAGAATCAAAGAGTCAGCAGAATTCCAAGCATCTTTTTCTGGGAAAGCCATAGCTATTAAGAATACTTCTGTTGCAATTTCAGCACCTGTTTTTTCAGCTAAAGCTGCTACAGTAGCAAAGAATACAACTTCTTCACTTTCATCACCGTAAGTAAGCGTAGCTGTCAAAACAGAAGTTTGATTGCCTATAGTTTTCGTTGGTCTAGTAATAACACCTGCATTTGTAACATATTCAGGTTTACTACTAGCCCAAGTTACTGTAGCCCCAGCAATTTCAGACACTAAAGTTAAATTTTCATTAACTAAATAGTTATCATCCATCAAAGTATCGCTATAGTGGGCTTCTAACGCCGCTACAGCTGCATCCATTGAGAAAACCGTTGTTGTCAATCCATCTGTCGTAGTAGGGCCTTCTGTAGTAGGGCCTTCTGTCGTCTTTCCACCGCACGCTACTAAAACCATAGCAAATACTGCGATGAAAATAAAACTTAAAACTTTCTTGTTGAATTTCATCTTATTCCTCCTTTTTAAGAATAATAAATCTTATATTTATAAATTAATTTTTAAAAATTAATTGATAACCTGTGATGCAGAATCTATAGCTGCTTGAATAGCGGCGTCTATAGTATCATCTTTGTTGCTTCCTTTAGTAGCTAGAATTATACGACCGAAAGCATCTTCAACTGCGGTTCTTGTATCTGAAGACCCAACAAATGCTTGATCATAGAACATATACTCTTTTTGTAAAGCTGCTGCATTAGCTACTCTTGATTTCATTAAGTCTTCTCCACCTAATGTATTTCCCAAAGAGTCTAATCCGCTTGTAAATTCTAAGTAACCAGGTTCAGAATAAACACTTGTTCTTACTGGAGAATATCCAGTGATTAGCGCAAAGTCTAATTGAACTTCTTTACTTGTTAAATATTTTAAGAATAACCAAGACGCTAACTTTTGTTGGTCAGTCCCAGCTGAAGTTAAAGAAAGGTTAGTTCCCTGTTGTATTGCTGCTCTATTTCCAGGTAATTCTTTATTATATGGCATTGGATTAGTTCCATATTCAAAAGCTGCAACAACTTCATCACCAATAGTTACTTCTGTTGGCGTGTTATATCTAGCACCACCAGTTGAGCCGAAAGTTACTGCTACTTGTCCTGTTTTAAAACCGTCTGATGCATACTCTGTTCCTAATGTAGAAGGAATAGTGAAAGCACCACCTTCGCCAGCTATATAGCGGTTATCAAAGAAATATCCTAATCCAGCAATAGTCTGAGCGTTATCAAAAAGAAGCGTTCCTTTTCTATCACCACTTAGTCCTGTATATTGTCCACCCCATTGTCTAGAAATAGTGATAAAAGCATTTGCAGGTGAGTCGTAAGCAATGGCAACAAAATCACTTTTAATTTTTGCGACTTGTTCTGGTGTTTTTTTGACAGCTGTATTTGTTGATTGATTTAATACCTCTACTATTTGATCAATAACTCCACCGTCTGCAACCGCAACTCTTTTCATATCATCAGCAATAGCGAATAAATCTTGCCAAGTTGAAGGTACTTCAGTAATTGTTCCTTCTTCAATTAAAGCATCCATAATGTTCTTATTATAAATCATTACTTCTGTTGATTTATTGAAAGGTAATGAATAGTATTCACCGTCTGGAGTGTATTGCGAATTTTCACGACGATAACTCAATAAGATATCCATGAATGATTCTTCTTCCACATCAGGATTAAATCCGTGAATAGGATTATAAATATATGGTGTTAATTGAATAACAGCATCATTATCGATATATTCCATAACATGGTCAGGATAACCTTGAACAATATTTGGTAGTGTACCAGCTGTAATTGCATTAACAGTATTTTGTCTTAAAACATCATAACTACTAGCAGCTTTAACAACATCTACTGTTACATTCGGGTAAATTTCTTGAAATTCTAATGCATATTTTTTCAAAGCCGCTTCAATTGAAGCTCCGTTTGAATGCCATAATGAAATGGTAATATCATCAGTTGTTAATTCATCTGGAATTGAATAAGCTTGAAGTGCTTTAACATTAATGGAAACTAGTCTTTCAATGTAATTTCCATCACTATCTTCTACTCCCACATAAACTTCATATGATCCTGTTCTAGAAAGTGAGTATCTTCCATACACTTCAATCGACTCAGTTATATCGCCATCTTCTTCATCTACGGCAGTTACACCATCTAAGATAGTAAAGTCTGGATCAGAGTCAATATAATAAGATTGACTAGTAAATAATCCTACAAATTGTGGTACAGAATCTCCTGTAGAATTATCTGTTGTAACATCCGTTGTTACCCCTGTTGTTACAGAAGCTGTAGTGTTGTTAGTAATAGGTGCGGTGATTGTTGTTGGATCAGCTTTTCCATCACACGCTATTGTTAATGTTATCACCATTAAAAAAACAAAGAATAATAGTGATTTTTTTAATATATTCATATTTTCCTCCTTAAGAATATTCTAATATGACATTTATACCTATATTATATTAATTTTCATCAATTAATTCAATTAAAATCTCTTTATGTTATGATGATTAGACCACTTATTTCAATTTTCGCGCCATCTTCATCGGATACAATGAATTTAACTTCAGTGACTTGTCCCACTGCTTTTGATTTCATTCTTTTTAAAGAAGCTGAATATACATATTTTCCTTCTTCGTCTGTCATTAATTGACCATAAAACTCTTCATCATCTTCGTTAACAACACCATCGAAATTAGCGTCGTCTCCATCAAACCAAATCTCATAAAATGAAGTTAACAATATTTTATCAGAAATATTAAAATATTTTCTGTCGGCACCAACTTTTACGTAATTTTGATCATAGTCTATCGCCGCAAATCCAGTTTCATTGACTAAATAGTTAACAACATCTTCAGGTACTAAAGCTTCACCTTGAGGGTGACTATAAATAAGATATTTAGAATCATAATACTTAAACGGATCAAATTCTTGAACAACATAGTTAGCATCTGCGGCTAATTTTTTGTTTTCTTCATCAATGAAGGCTTTTTTATCACTTTCATAAATATCCGTATCTAAAGCTCTAAGTGAAATTAATTCTTCT
>Ga0265294_10009344_pt1 | contig 11320 bp, 12 predicted proteins | sample MunlanPumphouse3_FD_192504 | JGI IMG/M metagenome (GOLD analysis project Ga0265294, IMG submission 192504) | Groundwater microbial communities from a municipal landfill in Southern Ontario, Canada - Pumphouse #3 | ecosystem: Environmental > Aquatic > Deep subsurface > Groundwater | place...
GGATCCCGGTTGTCTGTCTGATCGAACCACATCAACGGCCTGAGTATAGAGGCAGAACCAAAGTTTATCTTCTGAAGACCTGCCCTGAGTTCCAATCTTGAGGAACTGTATCTCGCCCAAAGACGGTAAGGACTGACACCTCCCTTAAAGCTGACGGTGTCGAAGAGTCTGAAGCCTGCATTTCCCCAAATGTTTGCGGAAGCCTCAAAATCGACCAGATTATTCTTTCTAAGGTTTATTTCGTAATTGAGCTGAGGAATATACCTTCCACCGCTCCACACAGGGAGGTTGTTACCGCTTCCAATCAGAGTGTAAGCAGAAGCCTGCCCCAGAAAGGAGAGGCTATCCTGTGCCTTTGTATGAACCAGGGCAAACGAGAATATGATAATAATCAATATACTCCTCTTACTTGACATAACTTTCATCTACAATCCCGCTTACCAGTATTGTTGCCAGTTCCATTATCATTTTCTGCTGGCTTTCAAACATCTTAACTGTACTTTCATCCTTTAACAACTCTACCATTTTAAACTGAACTTTTATGATAAAATCAATATTAAGGTCTTTCCTTATGAAACCGCTCTCCTGCGCAGATTTGTAATCTTTTTTTATATTCTCCCAGGCTTTCAGAGTTCTTTCTTCTACAAAGTTTTTAAGCTCAATTTCGTTCCCCAAATAGAAATCATTGATGAATTCTCTGCTTATGTTTTCTGTTCCTTCTAATTTGAGCATCATAATCCTTTTGATCTTTTCTGCCGGAGAGATCTTGCTACTGACAATCTGACTGAACTCCTTCTCACCGGATTCGACCAAATTGTCAAAAATTGTCTTAGCTAATTCTGTTTTATTGCCAAAGTACTTGTAGAATGTCATTTTGCTTGCCTTAGCCTCCTTGCAAATCTCATCTACAGAGACTCTTTTAAAGCCGTGCTTCCAGAACAAAACTCGTGCAGCAGCCAGTATATCTGAATATTTTTTATTTGGTTTAATCATTAACTTATATATAATGAGCTATTTAAAGTTATACAAAAACATACGATAACAATACAAATATACAAAATAAGTCTAATATGCATATAAAAGTATATTTATTATATGAAAAGTGGCACGGATATTGATTGTCTTAGTAGAAAATTACACAAAGAAATATTTGTGTATGGAAAATAAAATATATTTACAAACTAAAAAAATAATTATGTCAGACATAAAATTCAGGGTAAAAGCAAAGAGTGAGAATGCTACAAAAACGGTAGTCAAAGCCAGAAATTTCCAGATTATTATTGATGAGCCAGCTGATTTGGGTGGTGCCGATGCCGGTCCCAATCCCGTGGAATATATATTGGCTGCCTTCAGTGGCTGTCTTAATGTCATGGCACATGTAGTGGCAAAAGAGATGAATTTTGAACTTAGAGGAGTTGAGATTGACCTGAGCGGAAATTTAAATCCGGCCAGACTGTTCGGTACAAGTTATGATGAAAGAGCCGGTTACAAAGAAATAGTTGTAAGGATTAAACCTGACTGTGATGCAGATATTGATACCCTTAACAAATGGGTTGAAGCAATTGAGAACCGTTGCCCGGTGAGCGATAACCTTCAGCACCCGACTCCAGTAAAAATTGAAATCAAAAAGAAATAATTAATAATTAATATAAAACAAGCGGAGCTGTCTTTGAAAAGGCAGCTCCGCTTAAATTTTTAGTTTAATGTCTAGAAAGTGTATCTGATTCCTATGGCCGCTCCCCAGCCAAAACCGGAATGGTCACCCAGAAAGTTCCACATTGGCCTGACATCGAGAGACAGGACAAGAGGAACATCTTTGGTGTTAAAGTCATATTCAGCCCCGATCTGTCCTCCCAGTCCAAGATTAACATATCCGTTGCTTCCTTCGTATTTGTCGAATGATACTGCTGCACCGGGACCTGCGAACCAGTTAAAACCACCGTCGATATTCCACACCCACTGATGTATCCCAACAATCTGCAATCTGCTGTAACCTGATCCGAATCCAAAGCTGAGATCCCCTTCAAGTCTTTTTGTATCATTAAGACCGTGCTGGTAGGAGATTTCTGCCCCGTTATATTTCCCGCTGCCAAACAGACGGAGACCTAAAGCGTGAGGATAGACCTGTGCCGAAGCATAATAACCGACAGTAAGAAGTACTGCTAATACAAAGATTTTTTTCATAAGATATTATTAAATATTTAAAATAGTTCGGACGAAATTAGTTATTTTTTCTCAGTGAATTGGAATAAATTTTCAGAAAAAAACCTGTTTGTGTCTAATAAGTTTATAATTACCCACTTAAATAATTATAATCACTCTTCTGTTATTGTAACATCTTCAGGTATCTCAAATACCTCTTTTGGCGGCACTGTCTCCTCAATAGATGTAACCTCAAGAGTAGTCTTCATTCCCATTGCCTCTCCCTTCATCTTCATCATGACATTACCGAACATCAGGTACTCCATCTCTGTGCCTTTATCGCTTTTTATTCTGAATTTCTGGCATTTATATCCCAAATGCTCCTCTTCTCCCAATTTCTCCATATTCATTTTGCCAAGAACTTCATCAGTTACATTTTCTACATCTACTCCCATGGAACTAATTGCTCTTTTCCTGGTAAAATGTGTTCCGGTTTTCTCTTTGAGATCAATGCTCCAGTGATCGTCTCCCTTTATTATTTCAAGTCTTCTTGAGGTCATGTCCTGTCCCATTATTTTTATTGGAATGGTTGTTTCAGTTGCCTCCCACTCTCCCCATTTGTCAAAATAGGTTACAATTGTTGATTCTATGCCGGCTGCCTCTGATTTGGAGCGGACTATGCCACTCTCTATCGGATACCTCTTTTTTACCTCACTTTTCGCAAGATCCTTTACACTGACTTGACTGCCTTTACGGTTGCCCCTGTTACCCGAGCATCCGCCCAACAGAATTAAGATTGAAAGAATAAATATCAATTTTTTCATAAATATAAAGTTTTGGTTGATTGCCTTTAGATTAGTCGGGTATAATATTATCCCCTGCCAATGAAAAAATCTGTTGCCAGACAGGAGATTCTTTTTTAATTTTTTCAACATGGTTATCTGCAGGTGTTCTCTCCATTCCTGGAGATGATTGCAGGAACGTTACAACCATAAAGTTAATCCTCCCGGAGCTCCTTTCCATTGCAGGATTAAGCTTGCAGAGCGGTGTCCCGTGCTGCCTCATATTGTCCGGAACAAGTCCGGAGTATTTTCCTGTAACCTCCTGAGCTGTTTGAGACCACACAGCCTGTTTTGCCCTCTCTGAGATCGACATTGCCGCTAACTCCTCCTCAAGGGATTTTATAATCTTTTTGTGGAGAAGATACCGGGGTTCTGCCAAAGCCTCTTCTTTTAAATCTCTTGAGGAGTGTTTCTCAGCCTCTTTGATTACTGATTCAAGTCCCTTTGCAGCCTCAAGAATAGCTGCAGCCGTCTGGGGATCGCTCTTTTTCATTGACTCTGCCATTTTCATCATCTCCTCATATTCTCTTTTGGTCTGCTTCTGATTTTCATTCATATGATCAATCTCGCTGTTGTCAACCTTCTCAAACATCTTCGCCTTCTCTCTCTCATCTTTGATCAATGCGTTAATAAGATCCTCCCTTGAACAGGGGAGAAAAGGATTAGATATACCTGGGGCAACAAGCACATATTGATAAATCCCACAGTCATACAGAGGATATCCGTTAAACTCTCCGGATTTGGAGGGAAGTTCAAAGAATTCATTTATAAGTATATTGCCTGATGCAGAACGGGTATCATTAATATAAACTATTGCAGATGACGATCCCTTATGGTAATACTCTCCCGGAGGATCCCCATCACTCCTTGCAAGATTTGCAAAGCTCAGGTCTACATTTGTGAATTCAGACAAGCTTCCGTATGCCTCTATATCAACTCCCAGCGCCCCTTTTACACTCTCTGAGGATAACAAAATGGAGGCGATTTTTTCAATCCTCTCCTTCAGAAACAGCGGAGACTCACCCGGAAACTTCTCCTTAAAGCTGTAACTGATATCAGTCCTGGATTTGACACTTCCCTTTCTGTCTGCTGCAAATGTATATCCATCCTGACAGATTGCTGTTGCAGAGATTGACAGAAAACCACTCAGAAGAATAATTTTGAAAAGAACAATATATTTTTTGCCCGGAATCATCCTATTCATGAAATTTCCCACTACTTAAAGTTTTATGAATTCTACCCTCCTGTTTTTAGCTTTGTTTTCCGGAGTGTCATTGGAGGCCACAGGCTGTTGCTCACCCATCCCGTCTGTTTGAATCCTTTCAGCCGCTATCCCGAACTCCTTTTCAAGAAATCCTTTTACTGCTGCGGCTCTCCTCCTTGACAGGTCCAGATTCAGAGCATCATCCCCATCACTGTCTGTATGACCCACAACTCTGATCTTTACATCCGGATTGTCCTTCAGAACTGATGCAATCTCCTTTACAGATCCATATGATTCAGGTTTAACCACATCCTTTCCGGAGTCAAAGTAAATTCCGTACGATACAATCTTTCCCTCTGTCAGAAGTTTGCTCCTTGTATCGGGAGAGGCAGTTGTTATCTTGATATTGGAAATGAAAGGATGACAGTTTCTGTCCCATCCGGAGAAGCGGATTCTGTTAAAAGTCAATCCGGTGTAGATATTTGTGGGAGCATCAAGCACTTTTGCCCCAGCGTGATATATTCTTACCCTCCTGTTCTGTACCCATATTATAACGTGATTGACCTCTTCCAAAACAACCGGATTCTTGCTCGCCTCAGCAGTAAGCCAGTCGTTGTCCTCTTTATAACCAAGAGATTGCCATTTGTCGCTGCCCGGGTAGATATGAAGACCTCCAATTCCGGGATATAAATCATCATCAGCCCTCTCAGTGTTTTCTTCGGGATTTTCGTAAAGTGTAAAAATTATACCATCGTATGAATAATCTTTATCAGGAATAATATCAAACTCAACAATAAAATTTGAGGGCAGGGTGATCTTTCTCATATAACAGTAGACTGCATCCTCTCCATTCAGGTGAAGCCATTTTCCGGGAGCAATGCTTACGCTTTTAACCTCTCCGCTTCCGTTTGAAGTCCATAAGGCGGGAAAATCACCTATTGCATCCTGTGAGAAGTCTTCAAAATAGAGGATTTTATCTCCGGGGACAAAGTCATACTCCCCCTTTGAGGAGAACTGTTGAGGAGCTTTAACACTTTTATTTACAGGAGATACATCAGAATCTCCTGATTCTTCTGATTCCTCCGTTTCATTCTCTTTTTTTACCCCGCTCTCACTACCCTTCTCTCCCTTCTTCTTCTTGAAAATATCCTTAATTCCCCTTTCTACTTTACTCAGAGTAGAATCAACACCCTCTTCGATTTTTTCGTTAATTTTTCCGGTAGCCTTTTCTTTAAGAACTTCTTTGGGATTAACTACCTGAGCATAAACGTTGCAGGTAAAAGAGATCATAAATATAACAGTTGTTACAAATAGTAGATTTAATGTTTTCATACCACTTCATTATTAGATAAATAGATAGATAAAGGAACATCAAATCCTTTAAAACAGATAGTAAAAAAACGACAGCTGTTTCTATTCTGACTGTTTCCCTGATAATGATTTTGCGTAAAAGAGATCTCTTTTGAAGAAGCAATCAGGGGTTTCACCTGTTATTGCTTTGAAATCTTTTATGAAATGTGTCTGGTCAAAATAATTTCCCTCAAAAACAATATTTTGATAGTCAGGTGTTTCCCCCTTTTTTAACTTGTTCCATATATGATTGATCCTGACAATTCTAATCAGGGTTTTGGGAGTGACTCCTGTCCTGATCCTAAATTTACGTTGCAGAGTTCTCTCGCTCAAGTCAAAGGAATTTTCTATGCGGGATAAAGGGGTGCGCACGCCCTCATTAATTATTTTATGGTAGAAACAGTCAATTGTATCAGGTTTGTAGGAAGGATAATTCATGCCTGTTATAAACTCCTGGAAACAGTTAATTCTGGACTCTTCTGTTTCACATTTAACAAGCTTCTCCCATAGAGGCAAAAAAAGTTCTGCTGAAAGTTCTAAAAACGGAATCTCACCGTTATCCATATTAACACTGAATATTTTGGATAAAACAGTTGGATTGCATAAAACAATAAAAGTTGAGAGATTACCGAAACATCTTATCTGGTGTGCACGGGATTTAATCGGAGTGAGAAAGTAAGGAGGTAGCACCAGAGATTGTTCACCCACAAGATGGGGACGGCTTCCCAAATGAAACACTAAAGCAACATCCTCTCTTGGTATAAATTTATCGTAGACAATCTCATTGGGATCGGAATAGATAAACTGGTATTGTCTTACAATCCAGTCAAAATCCTTCCCAGGGGTATGAAATTTTACAATCATACCTAAAAATAAGTATAATTATTAAATGGTACAAATTAAGAAATTCAGATCTTTCCTGAGAAAGAACTACCAGCGTATCATTAGATGTTATGCACCTAAAGCCTTTAATGCCTCAAACACCAGAAAAGCCGGCCAGACAATGGCTTTCAGAACGCCCAGCACACCTGCCCAGAAACCGGTTGCCTGAATAATAAAGTATATGGCTGCGCCAATCAGACCCAGACCATATACAGCTCCCGAAGGAGCACAATTTTGAACCTGTTTGTTCATGATGATAAAAATTTACAGGATGTAAATATAACAATATATGGGGAAATTCCACCCTCTGAATTGTTGTAACAATAAAATTGGCTGATAGGTTGATTCTCAAAACAGTTTATAAGGATACTCCACAGATACCAGAAAGAGTGGATGGGCGGGAACCGAGCTACCTGCAGCACATCTGTTTTTTTTCTCCATTACCTCAATAATCCACTCCGGATTCTCCTTCCCTCTTCCAATTTCCAGAAGTGATCCGACAATTGCTCTTACCATATTTCTAAGAAACCGGTTAGCCGTAATGTTAAAGCAGTATGTTTTTCCTGACAAATTTTCATATGATGGGCATGACGTTGCTTTTAAGGAGAGGGGAGAGTCCGGTGACCAGAATGCCTCTTTTACTGTGCAGATGTTGGTCTTGGCTGAGGAGTGAAGCTTTGCCATTGAGGTAAAATCGTGCTCCCCTGTCAGATATTTAGCTGCTTTATTCATCTGCTCAATATCAATCCGATAAGGGAAATAATAAGAAAACTGATTCAGGAAAGGCTCCTTTGCGGTATGAATAAAATAGCGGTAGCTGCGGTTAACAGCATCAAACCTGGCATGTGAGTCCGGGGCAACCTGGCATATATTGTCAATTGCGATGTCAGAGGAGAGAATGGCATTCAATTTGTAAACTATTCTGGGGTGATCTTCCGCGGATAACGGGGTTGAGAGATCAAAATGAGCAATATAATTAATGGCATGGACTCCTGCGTCAGTCCTGCCTGCACCGGTAACCGCTATCTTTTCTCCAAAGAGAAGTCCCAGTGCTCTCTCAACCTCGTCCTGTACAGAATTATGGGTGGCCTGGTGCTGCCATCCCCGGAATGATGTACCTTTAAAAGATATAGATATATAATAGCGCATTGCAGAAAAATGAACTAAATTTGCTGTTTACATTGCAAAAATACAAAATCAAACAATATGGAAACCGTTAACATCAAAGAACTAAACGAAAAGATTCAGAGAGAGAGTGCCTTTGTGGATATGATCACCATGGAAATGAATAAGGTTATCATCGGTCAGAAACAACTGGTGGAAAATCTTATGATAGGGCTGCTAGCTGACGGACACATTCTGCTCGAGGGGGTTCCGGGGCTTGCCAAGACATTGGCAATAAACACATTGGCTTCTGTGATTGATGCAAAATTCAACCGGATTCAGTTTACTCCCGATCTTCTCCCTGCAGACCTGATAGGCACCCTGATATATAGCCAGAAGAGTGAACAGTTCCAGATAAACAAAGGTCCTGTATTTGCAAATTTTGTATTGGCAGATGAAATTAACCGTTCTCCTGCCAAGGTGCAATCTGCCCTTCTGGAGGCTATGCAGGAGAGACAGGTTACCATTGGCGACAAGAGTTTCAAGCTGCCTCAGCCTTTTCTTGTAATGGCTACCCAGAATCCCATCGAACAGGAGGGGACATATCCGCTCCCCGAAGCGCAGGTTGACAGATTTATGCTCAAGGTGGTAGTGACATACCCTAAAAAAGAGGAAGAAAAACTGATAATCAGAATGAACAATGCAGGTGAATTCCCAAAAGCCAACAAAGTCTTAAAGCCTGAGGATATTATGCGTGCAAGGGAGATTGTCCGTGAAGTCTATATGGATGAAAAGATTGAAAGGTATATTGTAGATATTGTATATGCAACCAGAACTCCAGAGGATTATGGTGTTCAGAAACTTAAGAGTCTTATCTCCTTTGGGGGATCTCCCAGGGCCAGCATAAGTATGGCAATGGCAGCCAAGGCATATGCCTTTATCAAACGCAGGGGATATGTTATTCCTGAGGATGTGAGGGCTGTCTCCCATGAGGTGCTCCGTCACAGGATCGGACTTACCTATGAGGCAGAGGCAGAAAATATTACAACAGAAAATATAGTTACAGAAATAATGAACACTGTGGAGGTTCCCTAGTATGTCACCGGAAGAGCTGTTAAAAAGTGTAAGAAAAATTGAAATAAAGAGCAGAAGGCTCTCCAGGCAGATTTTTGCCGGTGAGTATCACTCTGCTTTCAAAGGGAGAGGTATGGCCTTCAGTGAGGTGAGAGAGTATCAGACCGGGGATGATGTGAGGAGGATGGACTGGAATGTAACAGCAAGACTGAATGCTCCCTACATAAAAGTTTTTGAGGAAGAGAGAGAACTGACTGTTGTGCTTCTGGTGGATGTAAGCGGATCGAGATTGTTCGGGACATCTGCAAAGACAAAGAAGGAGCTGATAACAGAAATTGCGGCCTTGCTTTCATTCTCTGCCTCTGCAAACAACGACAAAGTCGGGGCTCTCTTTTTCAGCAGCAGAGTGGAAAAGTTCATTCCCCCAAAGAAGGGGAGGAGCCATTTACTGAGAATAATCAGGGAGCTTATCGAATTCGAACCCAGGGAGAGAGGGACAGATATTGGAGAAGCACTCAGGTATCTTACTAATGCAATCAAGAAGAGGTGCACTGCATTCCTGTTGTCAGACCTGACTGATGTCGACAAGGAGGGAAAACCCAGGTACGAGGAGGCTCTTAAAATAGCAGTGAACCGTCATGACATCTCTGTTGTCAATGTATATGATCCCCGTGACAGGGTGCTCCCGGATGTAGGGATGATAAGAGTTATGGATGCCGAATCGGGGGAAGAGAGATGGATAGACACCTCCTCAAAAACTGTAAGAAGAGAATTCACCGGGTGGAATGAAAAAGTGAGACAGGCAACAATCCAGTGTTTGCGCAGATATAAGGTGGATTCTGTTAGCATAGCAACAAATGAGGATTTTGTAAAGGGTATGATCTCCCTCTTCGGCAGAAGATGAGGGTATACAGGCAAATTAAAAGCTGATGAATACAAATGTAAAGGATACAATACTGATAGGTGACCACAGGGTACTCTCTTTCAAGACGAAGGTGCCCAAAGATGTAAAGTTTATCTTTCCCGCTCCGTCAAATCCTGTTACACAGGGAGTGGAATTAATCGGGCAACCCGTTACAGACACACTCTCAGACAAGGGAGGGGAGTTGGAGCTGGAGACAAGAATCACCGTAACCTCCTTTGACAGCGGATCCTACACATTACCGCCTGTTCCTGCCTATCTCCAGCACTCTGACGGTCTGGTGGATACGGTATGGTTTGATGGAGGTAAGCTGGAAGTGACAACTATACAAATAGATACAACAACCTTTAAGCCATATGACATTAAAGGCCAATTGACCTATCCCTATACAGTGGATGAGTTTCTACCCTGGGCAGGACTTCTTTTTGCTGCGGTGTTGCTGGGATATTTTATAAGAAGGTTTATCAGGAGCAGAAGGGAGAAAAGATCACTCTTTGCGAAACCGGTAGTGCAGGATCCTCCATACATTGTGGCTTTAAGGGGCCTGGAGGAGATAAGGTCCCGGAAATTATGGCAGAACAATCAGGAGAAACTGTACTATACAGAGATAGTTGACACCCTGAGACTCTATCTTGAGGGTAGGTTTAATATCACCACCATGGAGAAAACTACGGGAGAGATTCTGGATTCACTCTCCTCATTAAGAATTGAACCAAAGGAGTTTTCCGGACTTAAAGATCTGCTGACACTTGCAGATTATGTCAAGTTTGCAAAATACAAACCGTCAAAAGAGGATAACGAAAATGCCATTCCGGCAGCTATCAGGTTTGTGAACGCAACATTCTCAGAGGATTCAGAAGAGGAAAAAGGGAGGTAATATGTTTTTTGAATATCCGGATATATTATGGCTTGAATTGATACTGGTGCCGATGGTTGCTCTCTATGTATTCAGGGAGTTTCGAGGCAGCTATCCTTCTCTGAGATTATCAACATCAGCTCCGTGGAAGGGATCAGAGCTCAGACTTAAGAGATATCTCAGCCATCTCCCTTTTGTGTTCAGGTTTATTGCCACGGCAGCACTGATTCTGGCTATTGCCCGCCCCCGCTCTTCAGAGGATTTTGAAAAGATCAACACAGAGGGAATTGATATAATATTTGCGCTGGATATTTCAACCAGTATGCTGGCACGCGATTTTAAACCCGACAGGATAAGCGCTGCAAAGGATATTGCCATTGAATTTGTTGCACAGCGTCCTAACGACCGCATGGGAATAGTGGTCTTTGCAGGGGAGAGTTTCACACAATGCCCTGTGACAACAGACAGAGCCACTCTCATCAACCTGATGAAGGAGATTGAAACCGGTCTGATTGAGGATGGTACCGCCATTGGGAATGGTCTTGCAACGGCAGTGGCAAGACTTAAGGAGTCCAAAGCACCCAGCAGAGTGATAATTTTACTTACTGACGGGGTTAATAACAGAGGAGAGATATCACCAATGATGGCAGTGGAGATTGCAAAAACCTATGGGGTGAGGGTGTACACTATAGGAGTGGGAGCTATGGGTATGGCTCCCTATCCGGTTATGACCCCGTTTGGTGTGGATATCCAGCAGGTTAAGGTCGAAATTGACGAAACGTTGCTTAAGGAAATTGCTCTGCAGACCGGAGGAAAATATTTCAGGGCTACAGACAATACCAAGCTTTTGGAGATATACGGGGAGATAAATAAAATGGAGAAGGTTAAGACAGAGGTCGATTCCTTTCCCATCTACAAAGAGCTCTTTATGAAATACGCACTGA
>Ga0265294_10009345_pt1 | contig 11319 bp, 13 predicted proteins | sample MunlanPumphouse3_FD_192504 | JGI IMG/M metagenome (GOLD analysis project Ga0265294, IMG submission 192504) | Groundwater microbial communities from a municipal landfill in Southern Ontario, Canada - Pumphouse #3 | ecosystem: Environmental > Aquatic > Deep subsurface > Groundwater | place...
CTAAAAGTTAAAGACCCTAAAGAAAAAGATTTTATTGGGAGTCAAAAGGCTTTTATTGATGTTGATAAATGCATTTCTTGTGGAGAATGTGCAGAAAAATGTAGATTTGATGCTATTCATCCTTTTGAAGGCTCTTATAAAGTTGATGAAATTTCTTGTGAAGGTTGCAGTCTATGTAGCTTAGTATGCCCAGTCAGTGCAGTTAGTTTTTACGATGATAAATCTGGAACTTTACAAAAATACACGGGGACTTATGATTTTTCTACTGCTTGTCTTAAATTGGGCAGGGGAAATTCTGGGAAGCTTGTTTCAGAGGTAAAACGTAACATGATTATTGCTGAGACAGAAGAATATGCAGTCTTGGATGGTTCTCCAGGAATTGGATGTCCGGTTATAGCTTCCATCAGTGGAGTAGACTGGGTTTTACTCGTTGCAGAACCAACTCTTTCAGGTTTTAGTGATCTAAAAAGAATTGTTACAACAGCAAAGGCTTTTGAGTTGAAAATGGGATTATGTGTTAATAAAGCAGATATTAATATGGAAATTACCAATGAAATAATTGATTACTGCAAAGATGAAGGGGTTTATTATCTTGGTCTGATTCCTTATGATAAGACAGTGTTAAAAGCTTTAAAAAGCAGTAAATTGATTATTGATATTCCTTGTGAAGCAGGTAATGCGCTTAGGAATGTTTTTAAAGAATTCAAGCAGGTGCTTGAAAATGAGAAATGATTGAAGAGGTGAATATTATGAAAATTGCAGTAGCAAGTGAAGGAAAAATGGTAACAGAACATTTTGGACATTGTGAAAGTTTTTGTATTTTTGATTTTGAAGATAAAAAACTTGTTAAATCTGAGACTATTGCCAATCCAGGGCATAGGCCAGGTTTTTTACCTGTTTTCTTAAGTGAAAAAGGTGTTAATGTTGTTTTATCAGGTGGTATTGGAGGTGGAGCAATAGAGATTTTCAATGAAAAAAATATTGAAGTTGTATCCGGAGTTTCTGGTGATGCACAAGTTGCCGCTCAAGCTTATGTTGATGGCAAACTAAAATCTTCTGCTTCAACTTGTAACCATGATTATGAAAAATAAAATAAAACTTTTAGTTTTATAATTTTAAAGACTGCATTTAATCAATGTGGTCTTTTTTTATGACTATACCATAGATTAATTTCTCAAGGTAAATAAGATGTAAATCAGTTGGAATTTGTCTTAATTGCACTTCATAATAGGCAATTTTAATGATAATTTCTTTTAATTCCTTCAGGCTAAAGTTTTTTAAAGCCTCAGTGTAAAGAGTCTTATCTTTATATCTATAAATAGAAGCTTTACTACCAAAGACATTTGCATTTTCAAAAGCTGAAGCTATGGATACTTTGTTTAATATAAGATTTTCTTGTATGTTTTCTAACCTTCTAAAGCACCAATTTAAAGAAGCAAGAACTGCTGGTATTTGATAGGAGTTAGTTTGATAGAGGTTGTGAAGACATTGAAGACTGTCGTTAAGGTTTCTTAAAGCCAAGTAAGAAAAGAGAGAAAACCCTGTTTCAACCTTGGTGTGTATAAGGTATTTTTCAATGTCTTGGTCATCTATTTGTTTAATTTCAGTACAGTTTAAATGGTAGGTAACTAGTTGACTACAAATGTCTTTAAGATCTTTTGTGTTGTTTTCAACTAGAACAAGAATTTCCTCAATTGCAGAATTAGTTATTGAGAGTGAGTTTTTTTTGAAGTAGGTTTTTATCCACCCACTTTTTTGATTTTCGAACATTTCATAGAATATTTTTTGATTGTTTTTAGGAATCAAATCCATTAAAACTTTATTTATTCTAGTTTCTACTGTGGTTAGAAGAAGAGTGACCTCATTAGAGGGGTTATTTAAATATTCTAAAAGAAAATCTGAAAGAGGGGCTTTTATGAAGTTTTGTCTATTTGTACTTGTTGAGGAATATTCAAAAGGAAAGTCTAACCAAATAAATCTGCTAGAAGAGAAAAGAGAAGAATTCATTAAAGCTGTCAAAAAGGATTCAATGTCTTCTTCGTATGGATAAAATTTATAAAATTCAGTGTCTTTTGGAAGTTTTGCTTTAATTTCATCAACAAAATCCTGCTTTTGTCCAAGTTCTGGTCCTAAAAGTAAATATGTATTATTCATAAAATTCCTAGTATTTTCTTATTGTCATTACTAATTTGCCGAGGATCCTGCAATTCCTGACTATTATCGAATTCATGCTTGAATTAGCAGGCCTTAATTCAATATTAGATGAATGTCTATAGAACTGTTTTAAAGTATTTCCATAGTTTTCATCAATACTTGCCATCACTATTTCTCCATTTTCTGCAGTTTCTGTTTTTTCAAGGATTGCTATGTCTCCAGAAAAAATACCTTTTTCAATCATGCTTTCCCCTCTAACTTCCATCCCAAAATAAATTTTATTATTTGAAGGAATAAGGCTTGAGGAAATACTGATTTCATAATCTTTATTTTCTTCGCATATTAATGGGGTTCCAGCGGCTACTCTACCAAGAATAGGGATTGAGAAGGTGTCATCGCTAATTATAAAGTTCTTATCAAGCAAGGTTCTTGAGCGTGAAATGTTTTCACCGGGTGATAGGATTCCTTTCTTTTCAAGAGCTTTTATATGATCATAGGCTCCTTTTGTTGACATATTAAAATGATTAGCTACATCCCTTACTGTTGGAGAATAGTTGTTATCAAATTGAAACTGCCCATAAAAGGTAGCAATTTCTTTTTGTTTAGCTGTTAATCCCTTCATTTTGAACTCTCCTATTCTTCTTGGAATCTGTTCTCAAAAAGTTTTTCCATTGCTTCGGCCTGTTTTTCTTCATCGGGTCCAATACATGTCATTTTCAAAATATCCTGATATGGGGATCCCAATGTGATAACTCCCATAATCGATTTTGCATTTATTTTCATAGTTCCTTTTTCAAAAAATATTTTACTTTTAAATTTAGCTGCTGTCTTTGCAATAATTGCGGCAGGGCGTGTATGTATTCCTGCTCTGTTTTTTACTGTAAGTGTCTTTTCTACCATCTTTTTTCCTTAAAGTTTAGTTTCTAAAAAGTCCATAAGTTGGGAATCAAGATGTTTAGCTCCTTGATATCCTAATTGTTCAAGACGTCGGCATCTAGCTGCTGTCTCAATAATAATTGGAATATTTCTACCCGGTTTTACCGGAATAATGACTTTGGGTATTTTAATTCCAAGAATACTTTCACTTTTTTCTTCAGAAATTCTTTCATAATTTTTATTTTGGTCCCAATCTTCTAGGTGGGCCCAGAATTGAATTTCTTTTCTTTCTCTTATACTACTGATTCCATAAAGGTCTGGAATATTTATAATTCCTAGTCCCCTAATTTCCATGTGGTGGGATAGTTGTTTGTTTTCTCCTCCTCCAACAAGAAAGGTGTCATTGATATTTCGAATTTTAACCGTATCATCGCTGATAAGTCTATGTCCTCTGTCTAATAGTTCAAGTGCAGTTTCACTCTTTCCAACTCCAGATTCACCTGTAAGTAGGACTCCCATTCCAAATACCTCAACAAGAACACCATGAATAGTTACAGTAGGTGCAAATTCTTCATCAAGTATTTGATAAAGCAATCTTGATAAATCAGATGAAATAAGTTGTGATTGGAGGATTGGACATTCATAATTTTCAGCTACTTCAAGAAAATGTGGGGGAGGAGTTCCTCCACCTGAGAAGATACAACAAGGAAAATTATAACTTAAGATTTTATCGATTGAGTCTACTTTTCCAACTTTTACCAAGTCTTGAAGGTATGTTTGTTCTCCACGTCCAAAGACTTGGATACTCTGTTCGCTGAAATCCTTAAAATAACCGCTAAGCGGTAACCCTGGCCTAGAAAGTTTACTGGCCGTAATTTGTCTTGAAAGTCCTTTTTTACCCGCAATACAGGTTAAATGAAGTGAATCACTCAAATTTCCATCAAGTCTTAATAGTTGTAATACAGTTAAAGAATTCATAAAATAATAATAACCCAAATTATTTTATTTTGCAAGTTTCACTTAACATATGTTTAATAATATTAAACTTCTATATTTATGAACATTTCATTATATTACTGGAATCTTAGTATTTTTATGGAATTGACTGTTTTTTTATTTAAAAAAGTGGGATAATAAAAAATAGTTTGAGGTAAGTTATGCGTCTTAGAGATAGTATTAGATATTGGTGGAGCGAACCCAGGAGTGCTAATAACAGAGATGAAAACCGTAAGGTGACTTATCTTGAATTGTTTAATGATTTGGTTTATTCCGTTTTTTTTGCTCGTTTAACTCAATCCTATGTTAATAACAGCACTTACAAGTATGCTTTTCTAGCATACTTAATAAAATTTATTCTCAGTTGGATTGTATGGTTTAATGCAGCTTCATATTATGATCTTCATGGAAATGATGATATTAGAGGACGTTTGTTTACTTTTTTTCAAATGTTCCTTGTTGCCTCTCTTGCTTTGTTTGGTTTTAATGCTCTTACCAAAAACTATGTGGGTTTTGGATTTAGTTATTCAATCTTAATGTTATTTCAAGCTTTTCTTTGGTACAGGACAGGAAAAGTACATGATAATCATGCCAAATATTCAAAACCTTATTCGATTCTTATGAGTATTTTGGCAATTTTTTTCTTGTCATCCATTATTGTTGGGGAACAATTAAGATTGATAATTTGGGGAGTAACATGCCTAGGTCAAGTTGTAGTTATTTTGTATATTTCTTATAAAAACTGGAGGCTCACCGGAGAAGGGGAAATGTTTTTAAGAATTACCAATTCCTTTCAAGCTAGAGTGTCTAGACTGGTATTGATTGTTCTTGGACAAATGGTAACACAGATTATTTCAGGGGTTTATTTTGATGATCAAATTTTATATCAAAATTTTAAAAAGGCCTTTGTAGGTATGTATTTAGCACTTATTATTTGGTGGGTGTATTTTGATCTTGTTGCTGTTTCAAAACCTAAAGATAATTTATTGAGTGTTTGGGCTTGGTCAATGCTTCACGTTCCTATTGCTTTTTCTATTTGTCTTATGGCTTCTTCAATAATAAGTATAATGCATTTAGATAATATTTCGCTTAGTTTGGCTTATATTACAAAAGACTTTATGGTTCCAATAACAGGTCTTTATATTTGTGTTTTCTTAATTACAAGAACTCTTGAAAAAACCAAGTATCACTTTTATGCTAGGAAGAGATCAAGATTTTCTCTTTTTGTTTCTATTGGTTTTTTAATTCTTTTGTATTTTATTCCTATTTCAAACGACCTCAAATTAATTTTTAATCTTGTTGTAATTAGTTTTCCTGTATTTACTGAAATTATTTCTCAAGTTCATTTTAATGAATTCCAAGATAGAAATGAGGATAAAAAAACCACTGATTCCTCAGTGGTTTGATAAAACTTTTATGGTTTAATGACTATCTATTACTTTACTTTTTTCCTTTCTAGCAACACCCTCAATTTTATCGACTAATAATTCAATGCCTTCAAAAAGTTCATAACAGTCTTGGGTGACTATTTTAACATTCCCCCATACGAAATGAAGTATTGCATTAAGACTAAATCCTTGACCCTTAGTTTCTCTTGTAATGGAGAGGTCTAAGTCGTGAAGGAAGTCTTCCGCAAAAGACAGCTTTTGTAGTTTTTTGTTCAGAAATTCTCTGGTTTCATCGCTTGGATTGTAGTGAACGCCTTTAATGTTTAAATTCATATAAATCTCCTTCGAATTTTGATACTTTAAATTTAAAGGTTGGAAGGTCAAAAGTCAAATGAAAAACCTGTAAATCAGATTTCTACACATTAATTATCTAATATAAGAAGAATCCAAATTGAGCTCATTTCTATATTTTGTTACAGTTCTTCGAGAGATTTTTATTCCCTGTTCTTTTAACTTATTGGCAATTTTTTGGTCTGATAAGGCTTTTTTATTTTCATTGGCTTTAAGAATTTCTGAAATCTTAAGTTTAATTACATTTCTGGAAATATTTTCCTGTCCATCAGAAGAGGTTAGACCCTGAGTAAATAGATGTTTCATTTGGATTATTCCCCAATCAGTCTCAATCCATTTAGCTTTTGAAATTCTTGAAATAGTTGTCTCATGGACTCCTACAATTTCTGCTATTTCTTTAAGAGTTAAAGGTTTAAGAAATTTTTCACCTTTTAAAAAATAGTCTTTTTGAGTTTTTATTAGTGCAATTCCAGTATTGTAAAGAGTAGTGTATCTTAGGTTTACTTGGCTAATTAAAAGTTTTGCCCGGTTTAAAGATTCTGAGATGTATTTTGAAGTTTCTTGATCTTTTGAGGTTGAAGGAGAGTTTTGAATTTCTAAAAAGGAGGAAGAAATTTCAATTTTTGGAAGGTTGCTTTTGTTCATGTTTAGTTCTAAATTACCTTCTTCATTTTTAGTAATTGAAAGCTCCGGAACTACAAAACTGTTATTTCCACTAGCAAAAGGAGCGCCTGGAAAAGGATTCAAGGTCTTTAAAAAATTATAAAATACAAAAAAATCATCTTCACTAATTCCCATTTTTTTGGCAAGTTCTTTGCTTTTATTAGGTCTCAAAATCTGAAGATAATCAAAAATCATCTTATTGATTATTTCCATTTCTTCTTCACTAGCACCCTTTTGTTTTGCTTGAAGGCTTAAGCTTTCTTTGTAATCTTTTACTCCAACGCCACTGGGAAGAAAACTTTGAATTAGTTTTATAGCAATTTCAATAAGGTCTTGCTTATCTTCACTTATAAGCTTTGTTGGTTCCTCAGTAAAAAAGCCGTTTTCATCTAAAGAACTTAGAAGAATTTCAGCGGTCAGATAAGTATCTTGGTCAATTTTCGAAACTAAAAGTTGATCAAGCAAATAAGAATAAAGTGTTTGAGATAAGTTAGCAGTATTTTCAAGAGCTTGGTTTTTTCTGTCAGAGTCGTCACTGTTAGAGCTTTCATGATAAAAGCCCTCATATTTAGAGCCATCAAAATCATCAGTTGATTGCTCACCATAACCATTAATTTCTTTATTTTCAATTTTCTTAAACTTAGGAGAGGATAATTCATCAACTTCGTTTATTTCTAAAGCGGGGTTTTCTTCCATTTCTTTTTTTATATGCTGTTGAAGATCCATAATTGGCAATGTCAAAAGTGACATTTTTTGAATCATTTGAGTAGAAAGGACTTGTTCCTGCTTTAATTTTTGTTCCATTGATAAACTAAATTCTGCCATTATGTTTCCTCAAAGGAATCGCCGAAGTAAATATCTTTTGCAATTTGGTTGTTAAGTAAAGCTGCTTTTGTTCCAGAAACAACAATTTTTCCTTCACTAATAATGTGAGATCTTGTTGTTATTGAAAGTGCATCACGTACATTATGATCAGTTAATAGTATTCCGATTCCATCCTTTGCTAAAGAAGATATTATTTGTTTTATCTCATAAACGGCTTTTGGATCAATTCCAGCAAAAGGTTCATCCAAAAGAAGAAAGGATGGAGAAGATCCCAAACATCTAGCTATTTCACACCTTCTTCTTTCTCCACCACTTAAAGTATAACCTTTTTGTTTTAAGATTCTTGAAAGGCCAAATTTTTCAATTAAAGAATTTACCATCTCATTTTTTTCATTCTTTGTAAGGTCGTTTCTGGTTTCAACAACCAGTTTTATATTGTCTTGTATGCTAAGTTTTCTAAATATGGAAGGTTCTTGAGGAAGATAACAAAGTCCAAGGCGGGATCTTTGATACATAGGTAAATCTGTAATATTATTCCCATTAAGTATTGTTTTACCATCGCTAGCTTTTATAAAACCAACAATCATATAAAAAGAAGTTGTCTTTCCAGCACCATTGGGACCCAAAAGTCCAACAATTTCACCTGAATTCATTGAAAAGGAAACATCTTTTACTACTTGCTTCTTTCCATAAAACTTGCTTAATTTTTCCATTTTTAATGAATTACCCATTTACTGTTCCCGTAATTTTTCCTTCTAGAATTATTTCTTCTGTTTCAAGGTTTATTCTTATTAAAGAAGCTTCATAATTATCTTCTCCCCAGGTAACACTAGCATTCCCCTGCAGGATTAGACTTTTTTCTTTATTATTATAAATTATGCTTGCTGCCTTGCCAATTAGTTGACCTTTTTCTGTTGCTTTATTTATTTCAGCATCTATTTGAAGATTGAAGAGTTGCTGTTCAAGATTAAATTCGAGATAGGCACCACTCATTTTTATTTCATTTTCACTGTCATCTATTTCTATCCAAGAATTAATTAAAATTGTATTTTTATCACGATCATAAAAGAGTTCAGGGGTTTTAAGTATTATATTATTTTGTTTTTCTTCTGCTATTACATTTCCGGAACATTTTAAATATCGATAATTTTCACCGGAGATTTCTATCTCATCTGCGGTAACAGAAATATCTTTTGTATTTACTTGAGCACTATCTGAAAGAGTAACTGTATCAACATTTCCAACTCTTTTTACCTTTGTATAACCTCCTGAGAAATCAATTACAGGTATTTTTTCTTCTTCTGCAAAAAGAAAAGAAGCTTCAATAAGAGTGAAAAATAATAATATAATTACTAACGTTTTTTTCATTGCATTATAGTTCCTTTGTTAATCCTATCAAATTCATAAATGGAATTAAGGAAATCGCCAGTTAGGCCTGTTCCATTTATCTCATTTCCTTCATTATATTTTAAAATAACATCTTTGTCAGTTTCTATCAGTTGTTTTTGGTAGTCAAAATCTAAGTTCTCAGATTTAATTGTAAGTTTATCTATAGGTCTATTTAGAATTACTTCTCCAATAAGTGTCGCGTTATAGCTTTCATTTTCTATCCTTGCCTCATCACAGGAGCCTGTCATGACTATATTATTGTCATCGTCTTCTTGGGTAAAACTAATTCCTTCAAGAATCGTTAATTTTTTTTCTTGATAGATTTTTATTGATTTGGCCTTTATATAAATTGGCAAAATACCTGTTTCACCGATGGTATAATTAACATTTTCAAAAATCATATCAGGATGTTCAATTTCACCAATATCAATGTCTTCTTTTTCAACATCTTTGCTTCTACAGGAAAGTGTTAAAAAAAGGATTATTATTAACATAAGACAAAGAGCTGTTTTCTTTTTCATAGAATTGATTATACTCTAGTGTTAGGTTATTTGTTAAGATTAATTATCTAAAAAATAAATAATCCCTAAAAAAGGAAGTAAACTCTTTCTCCTTTAAGGAAATTTCGATAAACTTGAAGAAAAATAAAAAGTGGTGTTTATTATTATGAAAGTATTGTTTCTTGGGGAAATAGTGGGAAGAACTGGTCTGCAGACTGTAAGAGATTCATTAAAGGATTTTAAAAAAGAAAAACAGATTGATTTTGTGATTGCAAATGGAGAGGGAACCACTTCTGGTTTTGGTCTTGGAATGCAACACGCCCAAACTCTTTTCAATTATGGGGTGGATGTTATTACTGGTGGAGAAAAAATTTTCTTCAAAATTGACATGCAACAGTTCATAAAAAGAAAGAATAAAATTCTTCGACCCCAAAATTACCCAGAGGGAGTTCCAGGCGTTGGTCAGAATTATTTTGATGTAAATGGAACAAAAGTCTATGTTTTAAACCTTTTGGGAACTCAAGATATGAACTCTACTCATCTAAATAATCCTTTTATAATTGCTGATGAATGTTTAAAAAAAGCAGAAGTGGAGACTCCCTTTATTTTTGTTAATTACCATGCAAGTACAACAGCTGAGAAAGGTTCAATGGGCTATCATCTTGCAGGAAGAGCAAGTGCTGTTATTGGAACTCACTCAAAAGTTTTAACAAATGATGCTCGAATCCTAGAAAGAGGTACAGCCTTTATTACTGATAATGGAAGAACTGGCTCAAATATGAGTGTTGGTGGTTTTGATAGTAAAAATGAAATTGAGAAATTTACCACTCAGATTTTTGTTAGATCAACGAATTGTTTTGATGATCCTCGTCTTCAAGGTGTATTAGTTGAACTTAATGATAAGGGAAAAGCTGTTGGTATAGAAACTATAAATATGTCTGTAGAACTTAAAGACAGTAAGTAGGAAGGATTTTATGGAACAGGATGCTAAAGTAAAAAATATTAATGAAAATGGTGAAATAATTTTAGGCTGTGATTCAGACAGTTGTATGAAATGTAAAGCAGAAGCTTTTTGTAATAATAAAGATTCAGATTTTGTAGCTTTAAATGATAAAAATCTAAATATCAAAAAAGGGGATAAAGTTCGATTTACAATTCCAACCCTTAGTACTGTTTGGGGTGTTTTTGTTGTGTTCTTTGTTCCTCTAGGTTTATTCTTTGCAGGTTATTATGGTTTAGGGAAAGGCCAGGGGTTAGCAAGTTTTTTATTTGGAATTATAGGTTTTCTAATCGGAGGACTTTTAGCTTTTATTATCTTAAAGAAAAAAAACAAGAAAAATATTCCAAAAATTCAAAATATTGTTGATAAAAAATAATTAAAAATAAAGGGGAGAATTATGAATAAATGGAAAAAGGCTCGGTTTCAAAAAACTCTTCAAAAAGATCATATGCAATTAAAAAAGAAAGTAGCTGGTGGCTATGATAGATGTGATCTTTCAATTGAACAGATACTTGGATCCATGACTTTTGAAGAGAAGTTAGATTTTATTTCTGGAGTAAATAATTTTTGTATACGTGGAATTGATCGATTAAAGTTTAATGAAGTCTGGACTACAGATGCCACTTGTGGACCAAGAGGGTGGGATGAAGAGGTTACTATATTTCCTGCTCCGATAGCTATGGCTGCGACTTTTAACAGAGATTTAATTAGTCGGGTAAGTCATGTAATATGTAAAGAAACAAGAGCTGTAGGGGCTTCTATTTTATTGGCTCCTGGGGTTAATATTGCCCGAGTGCCTACTTGTGGAAGAAACTTTGAGTATTTTGGAGAAGATCCGTATCTTTCTGGTCAAATGGCTGAATCTTATATTAAAAGTGCAAATGAAGAAGGCGTAATTACTACATGTAAACATTTTGCCTGTAATAACAGTGATTATGATAGACATAAAAGTGATAGTACTGTTGATGAAAGAACTTTAAATGAAATTTATTTTCCTGCTTTTAAAAAGGCTGTTGAAAGCGGAACTCTTGGAATAATGACAAGTTATAACCTTATAAATGGAGTTTATGCCAGTCAAAACGATTATCTAATAAACGAAGTTTTAAGAAAAAAATGGGGTTATAAAGGATTTATAATAAGTGACTGGGATAGTATCTATTCTACAGTTGATACTGTT
>Ga0265294_10009346_pt1 | contig 11317 bp, 7 predicted proteins | sample MunlanPumphouse3_FD_192504 | JGI IMG/M metagenome (GOLD analysis project Ga0265294, IMG submission 192504) | Groundwater microbial communities from a municipal landfill in Southern Ontario, Canada - Pumphouse #3 | ecosystem: Environmental > Aquatic > Deep subsurface > Groundwater | place...
ATCAACCATTATCAGCTCCCAATTGCCAGTAAAAGTGTGGTATGATATTATCGGAGAAAGCACAATAGCTGATGCCTTAATGGACAGACTGGTAAATGGAGCTTTTAGAATAGAAATTAAATCAAAAAAATCTCTACGCGAATAAAACATTATAATTTTTTATGCACTTTTGCTATGATAGCGAGAAAACTGTAAGTGGCCCCATATGCTCCAGAATAGTGGCCCTATATCACCAGAATAGTCAGTCAGGGAATTATCCCTGATATCGTTTAATTTTTAAATGGTTTGCCACTTGTAGTTGTAGAAGCTAAAGATTTTGAAGTGGCTGATCGAAGTTGGTAACTTTATACGGGTTTTATCGGATGCTTACCGAAAAATAGCAAATTCGCTTTTTTTAATAAGAGTATCACCAAGGTTAAAACCGTATATTACCTTACGAATATAAGCATTTCGAATATTTAGTTTTTTTTCGCGGTGATTAGAAATCGTTCTGATATTAATATTAATCGAATATTCGTCAAATAATAACTTCTTTATTTCTACATCAGAAATAGGATTCTCCTCATCTTCCGAATTAATTGCACTTTGTATTAATCTTAAAATGTACCTTAAACTTCTTGAATCTCCATTACTTGCAGATGGTGAAAATAAATCCTTAAGGAAACATCTACCACGATCAGTTTCAATCGAATTTATGGAAACAATGCGAGCGATAGTGGAAAGGTGATAGCCAGTTCGATCTGCAATGTCTTCAAGTTTCATTGGCCTTAATTGGCTATAATTATTACTTGCAAAAAAATCTTTCTGAAATTCAATGATTTGTGTAATTATCTTAGACCTAATATCTATATGAAGTGAGGTTTCATTTTGGACTTCTTTGAATTTTTTTATCTTCTTTCTTAAGCCGTTTAATACTTTTTTATCTGTAGCAGACAATTTACCAGCCTTCTCTAATACTTCATATTGGACAATTATATAGGATTCTGTATCTTCATCATAATCCTTTTTCTTTTCAGCCGAAATATCGAAGGATTCGTTATCTTCAGACGAATAGCCAATATAATTAACAGTAATGTTACCGTCTTTATAGTTAGCTGAAAAATCATGATTAGGTACTATGTTATTAGAATCTTGGCTAATATTTTTCTGGCGGATTTCATAAATTTTTCTATATATATTAAGGAAATCTACTTCCTTTATCCCTAATTTATTTATGATTTCGCACCATTTAAATTTTGTAAATTCATCATAATAATTTGTAATCAACTCTTTTGCATTCTGAATCAATCCTTTTTCATCAGGTGTCGATTTTTTATATTTATCATCAAGATTTACCAACCAATACTCTTTTAAATCTCTAGTGCAAGTTCCAATGGGTTTATATGAGTAGTTTATTTTTTTGATTAATTCCTCAATTCTATCGAAGCCAAAATTAATACCGACAAACTCCCATAGTAAATTTCTTAGTTGCTCATTAGTGTACTTAAGGTAGTCCCCTTCACAAAGTTTCACTAAATATTCTGCTGCTTTTTTTTCAATATCTTTGAGATTATCAAAAAATAAATTATTATCTACAGCATCTTCGTCATTATAAGGATTATCGTCAGGATATTGATAATTAGGGGGTATTGACGATCTTTGTTTTTTTAGTATGTTATTTAGATGTCTTTTGAAAGCTTCAACTTGGTCTTGTTTGAGAATTTTTTCTAGGTCAGCTTTATTCTTATCAATATAACTAATTGTTTCATCAATAGAAGTTATATTTAATTGGATGAGCTCTGGAATGCAAGATTGCAGTCTTTTAATAAATTGCTGCCTTCTCAGTGATAGTTTGACCTTATTTTCCAAATTGGAGCTAAATCCTAATTCCATATACTATTAATTATTTAACATCAAAAAATCTGTGTTTAATCTCTCTTAATTCAGGCCACTTATCTTTATTTTTTGGATCCGAAAACAACTGTTTTGCTGCTTCCCTGTTTTTTTCCCCAGCATCATTTGTTTTTACAAATCTGTTAGGAGCATTTGAATTTATATCTTCTAATTTTGGGAGTAAATAACCAGCATTATTACCTGTCAGGGCATCTAACGTACGTTTAGTCTTACAAGGTATAATATTTTTATCGGGATACTTTTTTTGTGCTTCTACCATTCTTTGATTTTTTAGTTTTTTGTAACTAATTTCCCATTTGTCGAAAAGGTCATGTAAAACACAAAATAAAGCTGCTTCTGGCTTTGATCCTTCAGAGGGAGTTGATATATTATTCGATATTTCGTCGCTATGGTTATATCCCGAAAATACAAAACTTGGGTTCAACTCTTTCCAATGTTTATAAAATTCTTCCACTCTTGCTTCATTGAATGGAATTTCATTCTGAAAAAGAAAAATAACTTGCCTGATAAATTTTTGTAATTCCCTAATATTCCCTTGCCATTCTTTGTCCATTAATAAACTGATAACTTCATTCTGAAATATTTGAGTCTCTCCTTTAATCCACATCGAATTTTTTTTAAGTTCCGATTTACATTGATTTGCAAAATGCTCTACTAATAAAGGAATATCTTCTTTATGTTCACTCAAAGACAATACTCTAGGGAAAAAACTGGAAATACGATAGTATAAATCTTCTCTAAATTCATGCTCTTGTACTAAGACTTTTAAATCTTTATTAGTAGCACATATTAACCTGACATCCACTTTTATTAATTCATTACTTCCCAGCCTTGTAACATTTCCATCTTGTAACACCCTGAGTATTTTAGCTTGTGCACCTAAACTTAAATCACCAATTTCATCGAGAAAAAGTGTTCCCGTATCTGCAGCTTTAAATTTGCCTTCTTTCTGAATAGTTGCTCCGGTAAATGCCCCTTTAACATATCCGAAAAGTTCACTTTCAATAAGATTCCCTGGTAATGCAGCACAATTTACGGGAATAAATGGTTTATTACTTCTAGTTTTATGATTGTAATGTATTGCCCTGGCAATAAGCTCTTTTCCACTACCAGAAGGACCAGTGATCAGTACATTCTCATCACACTGTGAATAAAGATTAGCAAATTGTTTGTATTGTTTAATTGTTTCGGACTTCCCAATAATTTCCTCCCCATCTTCAAATCGTATATTTGGAGTAACATGCTCAACTAATGATTTGTAATTGTTTCTTTCATTAGTAACATTAAGAAGCTCTTTCTCTTTTCTTCTGATATTTTCGAAATAAAATAAGGCCCTCTGAATTTCGTCTTTTGCTTCAAAACCCTTGTTTATGTAATCTTGAAATAACCCAGATCTTATAACTTTTTTAGCGACATCTTCTGAACCCTTCCCTGTTAAAAGAATAAAATGAATGGGAAATGTATGACAATGATTTTCATGTGCTTCCTTTAATTGTTTAGCAATCTCAATACCATTAATACCGCCTAACAAGTCATAATCAATAAAAGCAATGTCAATACCTTCCTGAATAATCAATTTAACACTTTTATCATTTAAAGTCTGTGCACACACTGGTTTATTTTCATTGAATGATTGTATATCATCGGAAAAAGGGCCAAACTGCTGTGGATCATCATCAATATAGAGTATATTTTTTTTCTTGTTCATTATTATATTGTTTTAACGATCGTTAATGTAAAAATGGTATTATTATTAGTTTTGCTACATCGTAAATGCCAATTATTCTTTGTACACAGCTTTTTAGATATAATTAAACCGTTAGTCAGTTTTAATAAACCACTTTCTATAATTTCCTCATCTATTACTTTTTCCTTATTCATTATAAGAAGGATCTCTTCTTCAATTAACCCTGGGTTTGTAATTTTAACAATATAGTTTGAATCAGATTCATAAGAATTAACCATAATCACTTTTTGTTTAGATTCATTGAAATTAGTGTAACCTTTAGATTTTGTTGTATTATGCAATAAAGTATAGCAAATTGTAAAAAAGTCAATTTGTTGATTCGTTTTGATTGGTATTCTGCATTTACCAATATTTGATTTTGTTTCTAGCGGAAATATTTTATAACCGCCAATTACAGTATTATGTCCAGATTGAAAATAACGAACCAACTCACCAAGAATAATATGTATTTCGCCTAATTTTTCATATTTCTCAATAAAATCATTAAGTATCGTATTTATTCTTCTTAAGCCAATTTTCCCAAATTCATTTATTACAGGAATCCCATCAAGGTATCTAAATAATGGAGGGAGGAAGTTATTAATTGTATGACGATGAGCCTCTTTTTTCCCTTTAAACACCCTTTCAGCTTCACCCTGAGCCCATGTATGATGAAAGTAATACTCATCTAGTGGCTGTATTATGTTGGAAAAAAAGAGTTTTAATTCTGCCCTAAAATCATGCCTAATCGGCCTCTTAGTGCAAATAACAATTCCACTCGCTTTAATTATATCTTTCACAGATTTATCGGCCAATAATTCTTTTTGCTCAGGATTAATAGTGGCAAAATTTGTTGAGTTTAATAAATAGTAATAGTTAACCTTAAGTATGTCGTGCATTACGCCAAGGTAAACGAAGTAATTCACAAACTTCCAACCTTTATCTTCTGCTCTAACCCTATTAAGTTCATGAATAAGCTTCTCTATAACAGCAACATCCCTTTCTTGTTCTGAAAGTTTCTCTTTTAATTCTTCAAAAATCTGAAGTATTTGAGCCAGTATTTGTTTTATAATTGAATTATTTACAGCCTGGTCAAAAAAGACATTATTATTAATGATCGTATAAAAGTCTTTTATTTTTTTACTATCATCTCCATTCAGTTCCGTAAATATTTTTGTATTAATAAAATCCTCTATAACAGAATAACTCTCACTAAATTCTTTGCTTTCAAGAAATTCTCTGAATCGGGTAAGTTTTGACTTAAATTCATCAATGGCTAATACTTTTGATAAATCTATGCTTCGCTGGAGTAAATTTGGGTCATCTTCCTCGCCACCGTTTATACTTTCTAACTGCAGTTCATAATCGCCATAAAGTTCATGACGTAACGAAGCACTCAAATTGTGGCATCGATCTTTCCATGGATTTTCAGTCCTACCATTAATCAACAAATCTTCGAACCATCGGGAAACTAGTATTTCATATCTCTCATCAATATTATCAGTCCCATTAGCTATTGTCCGGTAAAAATATTTCCCCCTGATATTATCGTATAAGATAAAAATGCAATAAACAAAATTCTGTTTCTTATAATCATATTTGTTAATTAATATTTTAAATGAAGGAAGAAAAGCATTTGATAAAAAGCTTTGGGAAATCGTTTTTATAAATTTTTGTTTGTTCTCATGCAGTAATGCTATACTATCAAATTTCTCCTTGAGCTTAAAATGCTCTTCCGGGTGCTTTATAAAATCCCAAACCTTATTCATCGGAAATTGCAAGTCAGAAAAACGAATATGTTTCTGCTGTGAAAAATCGGCAATTCTAGAATTTTGAATTTTATCGAAAGGTTTATAATTATCATCTTCCTGAGGATTCCCTTCATGGTTTATCAGATTATTTATTTCCTTGAGCCGTTCACCCATAGGCAATTGACATAAGGTAAAGGCAATGTTCTTATTGGGTCGCCACAAGTATTCGAGGCCAGTATTGATGTCTTTCAAACTCTCGGTGGTAACTTTATATGATAACGTTGTTCGAATATAATCAACCAGGTTTGCAAGCCATGTTGTAGTAGATGGCTTATGATGAATACATCCAACAGTAGTAATTCGATTATGATTGTTTATAGGACTTCCATATTCATCGGAAATTATGCATCGACCTAAACAAGAGTAACATTTCTCGGTTTTAAAATTTTCACAATCCGCACAGACTCCAATTAACGTTTCATGCCTTTTCTCTGCCAACTTTCGGCGTAAATGATGTCGCCAATTTTCTTCAAGGCTGTTGGTTTTAATATTTCCCAACTTCATGTCACTAAACAAATCTTCTCTGGAACAACCAATACAAGGAAACACATCACCATTGGATTTAATATATAAATGGTGTAAAATTCTATCGCAACAAGTATTGCCAACATAAGTTCCGCCTTGATTCAAACCAACTGCTCCGGCATCAGAAAGTTTTCTGAAGACTTTTTCCAAATCGACTTGAGAAAGAACCCCATTTTCGCGGGTCGTAAAGGTCTTGCCCCTACCTAATTCTAGTATTGTATCACAATCAAAAATAAGGTTTTGCCGTTTGGTACGCTCATAAATATTGATTATTTCCAACTTGCCATTGGGCTCTTCTTTCTCGGCATTTTCACGCATTACCGAAGTAACCAATCCAATCCTTTTTGCATCATTGAAATGATATTGGTCTATTAAAATATCCAAAGCCCTTTCTCTAAGTTCTGTATATGTTGAATGTTTACCACCAACAAGTCTATTTTGTATTTCTCCGTTGCTATGATTATATTTAATAAGCAAAACAACATCTTTATCCTTTATAAATTCAATTTTTTCATAATTAGGCTTGGTTTCCTTACCCTTGACATCGAAAAAAATCAAGTCACCTGTTGTAAATAGTGCAACTTTTATTCTTAGTTCATTGCATAAGGTTAAAATGAATTGAACTAGTTCCCAACATGAAGGGTGAAATGGCTCCCCATCGCCCGGTATTCCGATAAATTCACCGCCTAATGCAGCAAAATCTCTTATAATATTCTCATACTGTTCCTTAGATAAAATTTCAATTTTTTTACCGGAAGCATTAGTGGAAGCGAAACAATAAGGGCATTTTAAATGACAATAGGCGGGTATTGATAGCCAAAGTGATTTTAATTTTTTACCGTCCTTATAAGAATCTATACTTATTTGATCGCTATGCTGAAGTGATAATATTGAACTATTCGTATTCATAAAACAAATTTAATATCGATTGGGTAGTGAAATCAAAATTTTCTTTTTTCTTATCAGCAAAAACTTTTCCATTCTTTAACATGATAAGACGGTCGCCAATGTTTTGTATTTGAGAATAATCGTGTGTTACCGCAATAACCATAATATTATTCACGGTAATAAACTTTTTTAATTTTTCAAGGATAAAAGGTGCCCATTTTTGATCAAGTGACGAGGTAAATTCATCCATTAGTAGAATCCTGGGGTTGCTCAACATAATCCGCGAGGCAACTATTATTTGCTGTTCTCCCCCTGACAAAAATTTTACTTGTTCATTTATTCTCTTTTCCAGACCAATATTGAACTCTTTTAATTTATCAATAACAATCTCTTTATAATTTTTATTTTGAAATAATCTGAAATTGGGATTCATCCCAATATTTTTTAAGGCAAAAATCAGATTTTCATATATCGTCATTGAAGGAACTAGATTTTTTATCGTAGTCTGGTCAATAAACATTACATCAGTTGGTTTATAACTATTAAATTTCAGCTCACCTTTATCGGGAATTAGTTCTTTGTTGATAATTTTAAGTAAGGTTGATTTCCCTGAACCATTTCCGCCAATAATGTAAGACCATTGGTGCTCATGAAATTCCAAATTGACATTATCTAAAGCATCAATTTTATTATCCGTATTCTTATTGAACGAGATATGTATGTTTTTTAGTTCCAGCATACTTTATATGAAATTTGCGCCAATATTTTTACTTTGTTTGCCTTTGTATCCATATTTTGTCAAGATCAGGAAAGCAATCAGCAATATACCAATCATTATCTTCAGGTCAATTGGTTTTAATCCAAGTTGCAATGCTGAGGAATATAATAACTGAAATGAAATTGCACCAATTATGGCAGAAATTATTTGCCTGTTTAGTGTAGTAGGACGTACTATATTTTCTCCTATTATCATAGCCGTAAGCATTGAAACAAGCATTCCATTCCCATTACCAATATCGCTGTATCCAACGTATTGTGCAAAGAGGCAGCCGGATAATGCAATCAAAGAATTAGATATAATTAAACCAACTATTATAAACTTTTTGGGATTACTTTTTAGGTTTTTTACAAACGATTCATTTTCACCCGTTGCCCTTAAATATAAACCGAAATTAGTTGAAAGGAAGAATTTGATTAAAATGAAAATTGCAACACCGATAATTAGTAAAACAAAAAATTCATACCAGGGTTCATTAATGTAATTTAAAACAGAAGTTTGTTCAATATAGATATTTGACCGCCCCATTATTCTAAGGTTGGCAGTATAAAGCATCGTTAGAGTAATAATCCCGGAAAGCAGTTTATTTATACCTGCATAACAATGCAAGGATGCTGTTAAGAGACCTGCCACACCACCACCAATAATTGAGATCAGAATTGATAGAAAAGGATTTATTCCATTACTCAACAATATCGCAAAAATTGCACCTCCTGTTGTAAAGCTCCCTTCAATAGTTAGGTCGGCAAAACCTAGTAATCGAAAAGATAAAATCATTCCAAGAACGAACAGGCTAAAGATAATGCCCATCTCAATGATACCAAGATAATCCATTATTTTACAGCCTTATTAAGAAGTGAATCCGGAACAGTCAAACCTAATTCTTTTGCAGATTCCATGTTAAAATATAAGTAAGTATTTGCAGGTCTGGATACAGCAATATTACCGGGATTAAGTTTCTGATCAAGAATTTTAATTGCTAATTCGGCTGTGTTTACACCCATTTCAACAAAATCGTAAGTATAAGTGCCGACTGAACCATATTTCAGTACAGCAGACTGGTCACCACCTAATACCATAATTCCTTTTTTTTCGGCTTCTTTTTTTAAAGCTCCCAGGTTTTCGTAGATGGTGTTGGAAGGACTTATAAAAAACACATCGCAACGTGTTGCCAATGATTGTGCACTTGTAATTATTTCGACAGAAGATGAGGCATTCATTTCCTCATAAGGTATTTGAAATGCTTCAAGGGCTTTCCTGACGTAAACCATACCAGCCACACAATTAGCCTCTGAAGAATTAATAATTATACCAACCTTTTTCACATTTGGTTTAATCAACCTGATAAGTTCGATTTGCTTATCGAAAGGCTGCATATTTGTTATACCGGTTTTATTGCCTCCTGGATTATTCATTGTTGCTGCAAGTCTGGCTCCAACAGGATCCGTAATTGCAGAGAAAACAATGGGAATCGTTTTAGTATCATTCGTAACAGCCTGCGCCGATGGTGTACCAAGTGCTATAATTAAGTTCACCGAATCTTTAACTAACTGTTTGCTGATTGTCGCATTCAAAATAGGATCACCATGGGCAACCTGATACTTGATTGTATACTTTTCGTTGTATTCATTAAATTTCTTTTGAATACCCACATATACTGAATCAAGTATTGATTGATTTGCATACTGAATTACACCAATTCTAATTTGGTCTGATTTCTGGTTACAGCTACTTATCAAAAAGACAGCCAACAAAATGATTGAGAGATTCTTTATAGTTTTCATATTTTGAATTTATCTAAGTTTACAAAAATTAATCATTTCTTGAAGTTATGAATAAAGTACATATGCAAAAATCATTCTTATTGCCTAAGTGAATACTTGAAAGAGGAGATAATAATTTAATATACTGCACTTTATTATTGTATTGCTTCAATGATAAATAAGTTAATACAACTAAAAATAAGGTTATTTATAAGGTGAAAAATAAGGAATTGACTCTTGTTTGTTTTGAATTGTTTTCTCAGTACTATTTTTGGCGGGCTACAATAGATAATATCTATCTGTATTAGAGCGTATTGCCATAATACATATTTTCCCAGGCTTGTTTCATGAGTTTGGCGTGTTCTTCTTTACTTACCCGCAAGTATTTTAAAAAAGACTTTTCCGTACGGTGGCCTGATATCGCCATTATAGTGTAGGTAGGAATGCCACGGAGGTACATGTTCGTACAGAACGAACGGCGGCCTGTATGACTTCCAATAAGGCAGTATTTAGGCACCTGGGTTGAGGTTAATGTGCCCCCTACTGTTTTGGTGATTGTTTCCATCTGATCGATTCCTGCGGCCTTTGCGATTTCTTTTATGTATTCATTGAATCTTTGGTTACTTAATGGTTTTGGCATTTGATAATTGTATTTCTCCAGCACCTCAATAACCGCCGGATGAATAGGAATAGTAACCTTTTCATTGGTTTTCTGTTGCCTAAATGTAATAAAACCATTCTTGATATCAGTTTTACTTATCTTCTCCGAATCGGAATAACGGCAACCCGTCCAGGCAAGTAACAAAAACCAATCCCGGACCCTTTCTAACCTTCCGGTTAATTTACAGTCATGTATCTGTTGTAATTCTTTCTCATTCAAAAATACTGTGTCGGCATCTTCTGTAAAAACATGGAATTTTGATATGTCTGAGCTTCCTCTCAATGGCGCCGGGGCATCGTTAATAAAAGTTTTTAATACTTTTATATGTTTCCCAATACTGTTATTGGAAAATTCAAGATTCTGCAGGTAGGTCACAAAGTGCTTATAAAACGTTGCATTGACATCCTCAAACTCAAAATCCTTCTTTCTTCGTTTAGTTGCAAAATTCTTCAGATGCTTAAATGTCGCCCTGTATTGTTGCAAAGAACTGGAAGATAATAAACGGCCGGTATCCTTATCCTTACGCTCCGGGGCTTTAAGTATAAAGTCCTGAATATACTCAAACAAAGTCAAAGGCTTTTCCTGCTCTGTGTCTTTAGGTATGTACTTATCGGGGAAGTAGAATTTATCAATAATTGTTTCAAGCCATTGTTTATTGATATCCTCTTTTGGAGTGGAAATACCAGTTTCCAAAATAACTGCACTTAACTCATCCAGTTTTTTTTGAGCCTCAACAAGTTCTTTTTGTTCGGCTGTTTGAAGGCGTGGAATAATAATTTCCCCGTCATCCCAGCGAGTCGGTGGTATATAGATACCACTTCTTGCCCGGAGGGCCAAACCATTCCCATATACAAAACGAATTAGGATTTCACTCTTGGAGAGTGTTTTATCTTTCTTTGAAGATAATGAAAATGAGAGCTTTGCCATGACTAGATTTATATAAATGCTATACAAATATACTCACGAATAACATAATAATGACAAAAACATCAATTTTTGTCATTCTAATTGCATGCTAACAATATTTCATGCTATCACATGCAATGTATTATTAAATTTTATTTTATTGTATTACAATATCATATCTGGCAAACAGGTGGAATTTCCGCGTTATTCAAAAACAAAAGAATTGCATTTGGGTAGTCCCGTCCGGACCGCTCCATAGGAAGCCAATCAGCATCAACTGGTTGGCTTTTTCTTTGGAGGGAATTCGGGTGCGTTGCACACATTGTTCGTCTCATTGATTATCAGGTAAATACGAAAATCGATCCC
>Ga0265294_10009347_pt1 | contig 11316 bp, 2 predicted proteins | sample MunlanPumphouse3_FD_192504 | JGI IMG/M metagenome (GOLD analysis project Ga0265294, IMG submission 192504) | Groundwater microbial communities from a municipal landfill in Southern Ontario, Canada - Pumphouse #3 | ecosystem: Environmental > Aquatic > Deep subsurface > Groundwater | place...
TTTGAAACATTGACAGCATTGACAAGCGGCGGCTTTGGCGAATATACCTATCAATGGTATGTTGATGGTGAAGAAGTAGATGCTACAGAAGCAACTTATACTCCGGAATTACCTGAAGCAGGTACTTATACAGTAACAGTAGCAGTAGAAAATGCTTGTATAGCAGAACCTTTGTATGCAGAAGAAGTTGTAATCATCAGATATGCAGCATTTGAAGGCGGCATCACAACCGAAGATTATCAAATCTGTAATAATGGTGAGTTTACAGCAATAGAAACTGCGTTTGAAGGTGGAGCAGGTAACTATGTTTATTCATGGTACATGACAGAAGGTGAAGAACTCGGCGACGAAGCAACATTTACACCGGAAGGTGAAGCATTTGCAGCAGTCGGAGTATACACCATCTATGTAACAGTTACCGATGCGTGCGGAACTATAACAGACAACATCGTTATAGAACGTCTTGCAGCACCTACAGTAACAATAGCAGCAGCACAGACTATTTGTGCCGGTGAAACCTTTGAACCTCTCACAGTTACAGTAAATAATGTAATAGGTGACTATGAATTAATCTGGTTGCTTAATAGTGAAATTATAGAAGGCGTTACAGGTTTGACTTATCAACCTACAGAACCAGGCTATTATGGCGTATTATTATCAACAGGCTGTGCTAACGGACTTGTCCAAAGTATGTCAATACTACTTATCCGTTACGAACAAATGGTTGTCGATTATATCGCTCCGACTCAGACATATTATTGTGCAGATGTAACAGAAGTTGCACCTATGACAATTATACCTACAGGCGGTGATGGTATTTATCAGATTTTGTGGCAAACAAAAGTTGACGGTGAATGGACAACACAACAAGAAGGTGGTTTCACATTTGCACCTGCAATACCTGATAATAATCAAATGACAATAATAGAATGTCGTGTAACTATTGATAGTGATTTCTGTTCAGAGCATGCAGAATTTTCTGCTACATATTATTTCTATGCACCATTTGTAGTATCTTTACAAGTTCCTGAAGATTTGACATATTGCTATGCTTCAGAAGCAGAGCCTATGACACTTACAGTAAATGGTGGTACAGAAAACTATCAAATCAGATGGGAACAAAAGGTGAGCATGTCAGAATGGACAACAGTTCAAACCGGTGGTTATACCTTTACTCCACAGATGGCAACTCCGGGTACTCAAACCTACAGAGTTATCGTTACTGACGGTTGCGGTTTCTATGTATCAAGTGAAGTTACTTATACATGGCATAATGACATCGTTCTCACTATTGCAATAGAAGGCGACCAAGTTATATGCTATAATGAAACATTTGGAACACTATCATCTACAGTCACAAATTCATATAACGAAGTATCATATCAATGGTATTTGAATGGTGAAGTTATAGAAGGTGCAACAAATGCAACTTATGAACCGGGTCAACAAGACGGTACATATACATTACAGATAGCAGACGTAAAATGCGGTACTGTAACAAGTAATGCAATAGTACTCGAACGTAAAGCAAACTTAGTTGTAGATTTGGCAATTGCAGAAGACATAACTAACATTTGCAACGAAGAGACTTTTGGAACATTAACGGCAACAGTAGCCGGCGGCATGGGTGTTTATACATACGCATGGTCGTTGAATGGTGAAGTTATAGAAGGAGCAACAGCAGCAACTTACGAACCGGGTCAAGTAGCCGGTGACTATGTTGTTTCTGTAAGCGACAGTGAATGTGGAACAGTAACAGATGCAATCACATTATTCCGTGCAGATGTTGTAACATCAGCAATAGAAGGTGAAGCAGAAGTTATATGCTATGAAGGGACCTTTGCACAACTGACAGCAGTAGCAGCAGGTGGCTTCGTAGAAGACGGTTACACATATCAATGGCAAGTAAACGGCGTTAACATAGAAGGTGAAACAGCAGCAACATATTTACCTGTATTAGAACCGGGTGTTTATGCAATTACAGTAGTTGTATACAACACATGTGCTACAACAGGCGTAGAAAGTGCAGCAGTAACACTTGAACGTAAGGCAGAATTGCTTATCAGTATAGCAGAACCGCAAGTAATATGCTCCGGTGCTTCATTTGCTGAATTGACAGCAACAGCAGAGGGTGGTTACGAAGGCGAATATACTTATCAATGGTTCTTGAATGGCGAAGCTATTGACGGAGCTGTTGCAGCAACATATTTACCTGCAGATTCAGGTATTTATACGGCAGAAGTATACAACACCTGCGGTACAGCAACAAGTAATGCAGTATTGTTAGAATACAAAGACCCGTTTGTTGCAACAATCGCAGCAAGTCAGGATATTTGTAATGATGCAGTATTTGCAGAGATAGTATCAACAGTAAGCGGCGGCTTCGGAGATTATACTTATGCTTGGTATGAAGTAGTAGAAGGTGAAAACGTAGCACTTGGTGTTACAACAGCTAACTACACAACACAAGAAGCAGGTACATATTTTGTAGAAGTAACCGACAGCGAGTGCGGCATGATAGCAACCAATACAGTTGTTCTTTACCGTGCAGATGCAGTAACTATCACATTTGAGAATGCAAATCAGAATATTTGTTATTCAGGAGAAATTGTACCGTTAACAGTATCGGCAGCCGGTGGTTTAGGTGACTATACATATCAGTGGTATGTAGACGGCGAAGCAGTTACAGGCGCAAACGGAACAACTTATACTCCGGAATTACCTGAAGCAGGCACTTATGAAATCACAGTATCTGTAGACAATCAATGTCTTGCAGAACCGATGTTTGCAGAAGGTTCTGTTACCATCATCAGATATGCAACATTTGAAGGCGGCATCACAACCGAAGATTATCAAATTTGTAATAATGGTGACTTTACAAAGATAGAGACAGCGTTTGAAGGTGGAGCAGGTAGCTATGTTTATTCATGGTACATAACAGAAGGTGAAGAACTCGGCAACGAAGCAACATTTACGCCGGAAGGTGAAACATTTGCAGCAGTTGGAGTATACACCATCTATGTAGCAGTTACCGATGCGTGCGGAACTATAACAGACAACATCGTTGTAGAACGTCTTGCAGCACCTACAGTAACAATAGCAGAAGCTCAGACAATTTGTGCAGGCGAAACATTTGCACCGCTTACAGCTACAATAGCTAATGTATTAGGCGACTATTCATTGGTGTGGTTGTATAACAGCGAAACCATTGCCGGCGCAACAGGTTTGACATATCAACCTACAGAACCGGGTTATTATGGCATTTTGTTATTCACAGAATGTACAGATAATATTTTCGTAGAAAGCAATTCTATAGAATTGATACGCTATGAGTTAATGAATGTTGCTTATACAGCACCTGAAAAGACAACTTATTGCGCTTATGAATTAGATGTTGATCCTATGGAAATAGCTCCTACAGGCGCAGATGGCATTTATGAGATTTTGTGGCAGACAAAGGTTGAAGGTGAATGGGAAACACAACAAGAAGGTGGTTATACATTTACACCTACAAGACCTGATGTTAATACAGCAGCAGTAGTAGAATGCCGCGTGATTGTTAACAATGAATATTGTGACGAGCATGCAGAATTTTCTGCTACATATTATTTCTATGCACCATTTGTAGCATCTTTGGCAATACCTGAAGATTTGATGTTCTGTTATGCAGCTGTACCGGATCCTATGGTTCTTACAGTAAACGGCGGTACAGAAAACTACCAAATCAGATGGGAACAAAAAGTCAGCATGTCAGAATGGAGATTAGTTCAAGCTGGTGGTTATACATATACACCACAGATGGAAACTCCTGGTACTCAAACATACAGAGTTATTGTTAATGATAATTGTGGCTTCTTTGTATCAAGTGAAATTAATTACACATGGTACGAAGACATCGTTGTTACAATAGCAATAGAAGGTGACCAAGTTATATGCTACGATGAAACATTCGGAACATTATCATCTACAGTTGCCAATTCTTATAATGAGATATCATATCAGTGGTACTTAAATGGCACAGCTATTGAAGGTGCAACAAATGCAACATACGAACCGGGTCAACAAGACGGCACATATACATTACAGATAGTAGATGTAAAATGCGGTCTTGTCAGCAGTAATGCAATAGTACTCGAACGTAAAGCAGAGTTGGCAGTAGATTTGACAATAACTGATGGCATTACCAACATTTGTAATGAAGAAACCTTCGGCACATTAACAGCAAACGTCATAGGTGGCATGGGTATTTATACATACGCATGGTCATTAGACGGTGTTGCTATAGAAGGAGCAGCAGCAGCTACTTACGAACCGGGTCAGGTTGACGGAGAATATGTTGTTGTTGTAACCGATAGCGAATGTGGAACAGTAAGTGATACTATAACCTTATTCCGTGCAGAAGTTGTAACAGTAGCTATTGAAGGTGAAGATCAAGTAGTATGCTATGATGTAGACTTTGCACAGTTGACAGCGATAGCAGCCGGCGGCTTTGTAGAAGACGGTTACGCATATCAATGGAAAGATAATGGCAATGATATAGCAGGTGCAAATGATGCAACATATCTGCCTGTATTAGAACCGGGTGTTCATGCAGTCACAGTAGTTGTTTACAACACATGCGCTCCATTGGGTGTAGAAAGTGTAGCAATAACACTTGAACGTAAAGCAGAATTACTTATCAATATAGCAGAAGCACAAGTATTATGCTCCGGTGAGCCGTTTGCTGAAATTACAGCAACAGCACAGGGCGGATACGAAGGCGAATATACTTATCAATGGTTCTTAAATGGCGTAGCTATTGACGGAGCTGTTGCAGCAACATATCTACCTGCAGATTCAGGTACTTATACGGCAGAAGTATACAACACCTGCGGTACAGCTGTAAGTAATGCAATATTATTAGAATACAAAGACCCGTTTGTTGCAACAATCGCAGCAAGTCAGGATATTTGTATAGATGGCACATTTGAAGAAATAGTATCAACAGTAAGCGGCGGCTTCGGAGATTATACTTATGCTTGGTATGAAGTAGTAGAAGGTGAAAACGTAGCACTCGATGTTACAACAGCTAACTACACAACACAAGAAGCAGGTACTTATATCTTAGAAGTAACCGACAGCGAATGTGGAACAATATTCACAAATACAGTTGTCCTTTATCGTGCTGATGAAGTTACTATCACATTTGAAAATGCAAATCAGACTATTTGTTATGTAGAAGCATTCGCTCCATTAACTGTATCCGCAGCCGGTGGTTTAGGTGGCTATACATATCAGTGGTATGTTAATGACGTAGCTGTAGCAGGTGCAACAGCAGCAACTTATACTCCGGAATTACCTGAAGCAGGTACTTATCTTGTAAAAGTTGAAGTTACTAACGTATGTAGAGTTGTTATGTCTTCAGAAGTTACATTAATTCGTCATGAAGGTTTGACAATAGAAAATATTGCAGACCAATTTGTTTGTGACGGTAATTTAGCAGAGACTATGACAATAGTAGCTCACGGCGGTTCTAACAACTTCATATCTTATTCATGGACATTGAATGGTGAGGTAGTTTCTACAGAAGCATCATACACACCGGTAAGAAGTGAAAACTTTGTTGGTGTTGATGTTTATACAGCAACAGCTACCGATGAACAATGCGGTGATGTATCAGTAGAGGTAGAGGTAAGATGGTTAGGTCAGATTGGCGTTGATGTTACAATTAACGGCACTATCTATACTCAATATGTTTACTGCGTAAATGCAGCTCCTGCCGAAATGTTTGCACAAACATTATATGATGCCGACAGATATACTTATCAATGGCAAATAAATATTGAAGGTGCATGGTACAACGTCTTTGGTGCAACAGCAGCAACTTATACACCGGCAGCACCTATTACAGGCGTTGGTGAAGTTAGCTATGCTGTGTTAATCAACTCTTTTGATGGTTGTGGTGGAGATATAGCATACATTACACTTGTATGGAATGAAGCTATAGCAGCAACAATATCAGCAGACCAGACAATTTGTGAAAATGGAACATTCGATGAATTAGTTTCAGTAGTAGAAGGTGATCTTGGTGAAACACCTGCATATCAATGGTACTTAAATGGTACAGCTATAGAAGGTGCAGTTGAAGCAGCATATTTGCCGACAGAAGCCGGTGATTATTACCTCGTTATCGAGAGTGCATGCGGCACAATCACAACTAATACAGTTACTTTGGTTATTGAAGCAGCTCCTACAGTATTTGCAGGTGATAATGGCGAAGGTTGCTACAACCAACCTTATCAAATCACAGGCGGTACAGCTACAAATTACGCATCATTAAGATGGACAACAAACGGTAACGGCTCATTCAGCATCTTAACAGAACTGAATCCAACTTATACTCCTGGTAGATATGATAAGGAAATGGGTACTGTTGAATTGACACTTACAGCAAGTGGCAATGGTATTTGTGAAGCAGTAGTGTCTACGTTGACATTAACTGTTGATGCAAGACCTGATACTCCTGCTTCTATAGAAGGTCCGGACGTTGTTATAGGCGATGTTACTACTGTTTACTCTGTTGAGGCAGTTGAGGGTGTAAGCTATGAATGGTTTATCTATCCAGCATCTGCAGGAACAATAGAAGGTAACGGCGCAACAGCAACAGTTACATGGTCAACAGACTTAGTAAAGGCTATTAAAGCCCAAATAAGTGTTCAGGCAAGTAATGAATGCGGTATGTCCGGAATAACATTGAAGACAGCACGCTATACACCGGTTATAGGTAATAATGATGGTGACGACAGCTCTTTAGGAGATGTTGCAACAGGTATCAGCGTGAATGTTTATCCTAACCCGACTGATGGTAAATTTACTGTCGCAGCTGAAGGTATGACAGGATCATACGAAGTTGTGATAATAAATTATGCAGGTCAAGTGGTATATAGAGACAACGTAACAGCTGACGGCACTATGACTCAAAATTTTGATTTGAGTTCTAAGGCATCAGGTGTATACTTCGTGAGAATATTTAATGCAACTGATAACGTAGTTAAACGTATCATTCTGAATTAATATTCTTTAATACAGATGAAAAGGGCGTTCCAATTTTTTGGAACGCCTTTTTTTTGGTAATGTTTAACGTGGGGTCGTTTAGTTGGAAACTATTATTTTGTAATCAAATTAAACTATTTTTGACTTACCTTTGCAAATGTTATGTTTAAGTTTATAAATATAGAATTTTTGCAGTTGCTGTTGAGCATGTTTATCAGTCACGCTATATTGGGGACACCTCTTTATGGTGCTGCCGTGTTTCTATTTGCATACGTATCAATTCTAATCCAAAGAGATAACGTCAAACGGATTCTTAAAGCATCAAAAAATATAACGATTTATATAATTATCGTTATCGCTATAAGTTCCGGCATAGCATTGATGTTGTTTTATCCTTCAACAATTAACTATACACGACTGAATAATGCCATATTTCTTATCATTATAATGGTGTTAAGAGATTTATCCGGCGAATGGCTGAAAAGTAGCCTCGTTTTGTGGAACAAAAGAGCTGTAATCAGCGAAATAGCTTTGCAAACAGTTGCAACAGGCGGTATGCTATGGGCTTCTATGAGAGTATTGGACGGCATAAATTTGATTATAGTAATTGTAATATTTGTTGTTACCGGCATTTTATCTATATTTAAACAAAGAGACAGCAATATTACCGTCAATCGGGAAGTTTCACAGGTGGCATCATATAAGACGTTTCGCAACATGATGTTTTACAGTCGTTTAGCTTTGGCAACAGGCATATTGATGATTATCGCTTATCTTAGCTTCAGACAGACGGATTTTTCCAATATTACATACATGATTATGTTAGCATGGTTAGTTGCTGTATCATTATTTTATTTTATCACCGGTAGAGTTGTAAAATCAAATACAAAAATTAATATTGGCATGTTTGTATTAGGTGCATTTGCTTGGATTGCCGGAACAATATGCCTTTTCCGGCAAAATTCTGTAATTTCCACACTGATATATACATTTTTGTTTGCTTTCGGGTTGTCGTTTATCAATGGCACTTTTTTGCAATTTAACAATGGCTTTTTGATGGTGCTGAAACTTATCGGTGAAGATGATGTGGAAAATGAAATTAAACATTATAATAAAATTACAGAGATAATATCGGTGTTGGTATCATGTTGTATTATGCTGATTATCTTGACAATATGGTGTTTCGTTTTGCCGGAATTCGATATGGCGAATGTGTCTTCGCTATTTAGTTGGACTATAGTTCAAATACCCGTAATATTTATGGTTTTAGGTATTTATTATGCTTTAAATCAGCCGTTGGATGCACGCTCGATGGAGAAGTTGGAGCATTATCTGACAGTAGAACCGAGTAAAGATACTAACAACAATTTATACAGCTTGTTGGTAAAGAGATACAGGGTTCGTTATGGTGTCAAGATAATTGCGACATTCGTGAGACCGTTTTTGCATCTGAAAGTTAGCGGGATAGAGAATATCAAGCGGGAAGAATATCCATCGATATTTGTCTGTAATCATGGTATTTTTTACGGACCAATAGCGGCTGTGATATATCTTTCCACCTATTTCAGACCGTGGGTAGACCGCAAAATGTTAGACATTGACTTGGCGGCGAAAGAGATGTACAGTCGTTTTATGTACCGCATTCCGCTCTTAAGCACGAAAGCAAAGATGAAGCTATCACGCGGGTTGGCACGTCCGGTTACGTGGGCACTAAATTCGTTCAACCCGATAGCTGTAGAGCGTGACAGCTTGCGTAACCTGATGTCGACTTTTAAGACGACAATTCAGGCACTAAAAGAATCCGATAACATATTGCTGTTTCCTGAAAGACCGAAGAAGACGGTAATCTCTGGAAAAGAGACGGTGATACATAAAACGGACGGCGTTGGCGAAATGTTCAGCGGCTTTGCCAAAATCGGCAATATGTACTGGCAGGAAGCTAAGAAAAAATTGTCGTTTTATCCGATTTATGCCGATAAAGATAAACATACCTTCAATATAGGAGAGTCAATTCAATATAATCCCGACAATCATCCGAATATTGAAAAGGAAAGAATAGTAAAAGCATTGAAAGACAGTATGTTGAAGCTGCAAGGCGGTGGGCATTGAAACTGGTTTGTAAATTAAGAGATGAGGAAAAAACTTTGAATCAAGAGTTAACGGATAAGTTTTTGCCGTAAAAATTCTACCTTTGCCAAATAAATTAATTTTTTTCGTGTACCTTTGTAGTTTATTACTAAAATTAATTTATCATGACAGAAACGACAAAATGCCTCATCATAGGTTCAGGTCCCGCCGGCTATACCGCCGGTATTTATACTTCAAGAGCTAACTTGCATCCAATACTTTATACAGGCTTGCAAATGGGCGGACAGCTGACTACAACTACCAAAATAGAAAATTTCCCCGGTCATCCGGATGGCATACAAGGTCCACAGCTGATGGCAGATATTGAAAAACAAGCTGCTCGCTTGGGTACCGACATCCGCTTTGGAATAATCGAAAAAGTAGACTTTTCGGAACGTCCATTCAAAGTTTATCCCGATGATGGTAACGAAATTCTCGCCGATGCTGTGATTATCGCAACCGGTGCTACTGCTCGCTATTTTGGCTTGGAGTCGGAAGAAAAGTATAAAGGGCAGGGCGTTTCGGCTTGCGCAACTTGTGACGGGTTCTTTTACCGCGGAAAAGATGTAGCTGTGGTCGGCGGTGGCGATACAGCCGCTGAAGAGGCTTGCTACTTGGCAGGACTTTGTCGTAAAGTCTATCTTATACATCGTAGAGACGAACTCAGAGCCTCTAAAGCTATGCAAACAAGAGTACTAAATACTCCAAATATTGAAATGCTTTGGAGTCATACTCCAAAAGAAATTGTAGGTGATAAAGCAGGCGTTACCGGCGTTATCTTAAATAACCTGAAAACAGGAACCGAAACTGTCATTGATATTGCCGGCTTCTTTGTGGCAATAGGTCATCACCCTAATACTGAGGTGTTTAGAGATTATATCGACTGCGATGCCGAAGGTTATATCAAAACAATACCGGGTACAACTCAAACTAATGTTCCGGGCGTGTTCGCCGCCGGTGATGTCCAAGATACTAAATATAAACAGGCTATAACTGCCGCCGGCACAGGCTGTATGGCTGCTATAGAACTTGAAAAATTCCTTGCTAACTAAAATCTTATACCAATGATAGTTTTCTTTCAAAAAGATAATATAACTTATGCCGTTGATGTAGACCATTCCCTTAATAAAGACGAAATATCACGGCTGTCATGGCTGTTCGACAACGCCTCTTATGTAGATGAAAATTATGTTAAAGGCTTTTTTATAGGTCCACGTCGCGAAATGATTACCCCGTGGAGCACTAACGCCGTGGAAATCACCTATAATACCGGCATCACCGGAATCAAAAGAATTGAACAATTCTTTACATCAGAACCATCAACACCTTTCGACCCAATGCTTAAACAACAATTTGATAACCTTAATCAAGATGTGTTTAAGACGGATAGAACAGCACAGCCGATAGTGTATGTTTCTGATATAGAGGGTTATAACAAAAAAGAAGGTCTGGCTCTGAACGATGACGAAATTAATTATCTAAAACAATTAAGCAAGAAGCTAAACCGTCTGCTTACGGATAGTGAAGTGTTCGGATTTTCACAAATTAACTCCGAGCATTGCAGACATAAAATTTTTAACGGCACTTTCATTATTGATGGTAAAGAAATGCCGTCTTCTTTGTTTAATATGATAAAGAAAACTTCAAAGGAGAATCCGAATACCATAGTTTCAGCATATAAAGATAATGTAGCTTTTGTGGAAGGTCCTGTTGTGGAGCAGTTTGCTCCCGAAAAGCAAGATGGTCCTTCTTATTTTAAGGTTACAGATATAGAAACTGTGATTTCCGTTAAGGCGGAGACACATAATTTTCCTACTACCGTAGAGCCTTTTAATGGTGCAGCTACAGGCAGCGGCGGCGAAATCCGCGACAGACTTGGTGGTGGTAGAGGCTCTATCCCTTTAGCCGGTACGGCCGTGTATATGACTTCTTATCCTCGCTTGGGTGGTAATGTGTGTGAAGAATATACTACCGAACGTCCGTGGCTTTATCAAACTCCTAAGGATATTCTTATTAAAGCATCTAACGGTGCCAGCGACTTTGGCAATAAGTTTGGACAACCGCTGATTTGCGGCAGTGTCCTGACTTTTGAACATTTCTCCGAACATAGAAAATTTGGCTACGACAAAGTTATTATGCTCGCAGGCGGCGTAGGTT
>Ga0265294_10009348_pt1 | contig 11314 bp, 9 predicted proteins | sample MunlanPumphouse3_FD_192504 | JGI IMG/M metagenome (GOLD analysis project Ga0265294, IMG submission 192504) | Groundwater microbial communities from a municipal landfill in Southern Ontario, Canada - Pumphouse #3 | ecosystem: Environmental > Aquatic > Deep subsurface > Groundwater | place...
CCCTCCCGAGCCGCATAAAAACGAGCAATTGCCCCTTGTATGTTCAGAGTATGTTCAGAATCCGTAAGGTGGTGGTGTTATCCGAAAAGGGCACCCACGGGGGGGCGCCCCTACAGGGTTGTACCACGAACAATGATCATTTTTGAATAATTGACCAACAAAATCATTATCTTGCAATACTTCCTGTCATTCTTGCCCTTTAACACCTAAAACCTAACACTTAAAACCTACCAACCTAAAACCTAAAATTTAACACCCGACTCCTTCATGTCCCTATTCCGTTTTAAAATTCTGACCGAGGCCGGCAAAGTCGAGACTGGCCTTGTGGATCTCCCCTTTGACAGTTGCCTGGCTGCTATCCGGTATCTGGAAAAATCTGGAGGGATCGCTCTGGACGTGAAGGCACTTCCTGAACTTGTGGGACGGGGTGTCCGATTTTTCAAACTCGGTTTGGGATCGGTGAGCCGGCTGGATATGGCGGAATTTTTAAATAACATGGCTATGCTGGTGGGTGCTGGAGTTCCTGTCCTTTCGGCATTGGAAGAAATTCAGGACGATATTAAAATTCCTCGTTTGAAGACTACCATTCAGTTTATTTGTACGGACATTGAAAACGGGCAAACCTTTTCCGAATCTGTGGCAAACTATGAAGGCCTTTTTCCTTTTGTGGTCCGCCACATGCTTTCTATCGGTGAGGAAACAGGGAATCTGGATGGTATGCTCAAAAAAGCTGCCGAGCATCTGATGCATATCCATGAGATTGTCAGCGGTACGAAACGCGCTTTTATGTATCCGAGCTTTCTTCTGGTCGTGGTGACCTTGGCCGTTATTTTTTGGTTTTGGTATGTTGTACCCCAGCTTGTCGCTCTGTTTTTGGATCTTAATATTGATTTACCCCTGCCGACCAGGATTCTCCTTGCTGTTTCCGATTGGTTCCAAAACTGGTTCCTCTGGTGTCTTGTAGGCATTGTATCTGTTATTGTTGTCCTGATTCTCCTTCGGAAATATTCGCCCCGGATGCGGTATGCATTAAGTTACCTGGCCCTGAAGACGCCTATTTTGAAGGGAATTCTTGTGACATCCATTGTGGCGCGGGCCACGGAATATATGGGGATCATGATTGGTGCGGGGATCGGGGTGCTCCGATCCCTGGAATTGATCACCAATGCCACGGAAAATGAGGTCTACAAACACCGTCTGCTTGGCGTGCAGGCCTCTATCAAGGCAGGTTCCACACTGTCCGTATCCCTGCGCAAATACAAGGCCCTTGATCCCTTTGCCATCCGTATGATCTCGGTGGGGGAGATGACCGGAAAACTTGATGAACAGACGGCTTATGTCGCCGATATCTACAGGGAAAAATTGAACGTTTTTGTCCAGACACTTTCCAAGACCCTTGAGCCGATGATCATGATTTTTCTTGGCGGCATGTTTGCTGCTATTATCGCCTGCCTACTTCTACCAGTATACGACCTTATCAGCCAGATCGGAGCCTGATGTGCATGCAAAAACATATTGGATAGTAACCCTTGGAACTGCCGTGGCGTTGTGCGCCGCCGTAGTGTTTTTTTGCAATATTTTTGACCGATTTGAAATGGCGGCATCCAAAGGCGGTGTGCTGCAGCGTGAGGTCCAGTCTTTAGAATATGCCATTGACCAGGCCCGGTACAAGCAGAAAAAGGTCCAGGAATGGAAGGGATTGCTTAAGGCCGCCCAGAAAGCCGGTTTGAGTCAGAACGGCTGGAGAACATACCCCGTCAGTGTTTCCAGAGAGTTGACCTGGGACGAACTTTCAACCCTGATCCTTATTGCGTCCAACGGCAAACCCCGGGGTGATGCCTACTGGTTTCAGCCGGAATTGCTGCGTGTTGTCCGCGTTGTGACGGATGAAGGGAAAAATAATCAGGACAATGAATCCGGTCAGTCTGAAGAAAAACGTTACAGGGTGCGACTTAAAGGTGACTTTCAGGTTGCTGTCCCGTAACCGGAAGCGTATTGGAAAAATCCGGGAAAAAGAGCACCATCGGAATATTTTTTGCGGTACAAAGCAGTAGCAGGATCGGAGCCTTCATGAGTATGTGCGGAATGGGTCTATGAATACAGGGGAAAAAAATACATCCGGGGCTGAATTAGAACTTCATGACCTTGAGAAACGGCTCAACGATGCCGGCGAGACGGGCGTTGCTGGAACGGTGGGACCAGAGAAAAATCTATCAGGGACCGATTCTGTCAAAAAAACGGAGCCTGACTTTGAATTTGAGAGCTTGGATGACAATGGTTTGTCGCAGGTAGAAGAACCGCATCCTGGGGAAAATTCGGATGTTGTTTTTTCTGATGCGTCCGATGCGCCCGATGTTCCCGATGAGTCTGATGAGTCCGATGCGCCTGACAGTGCAACGGATAGTGAAGATCACGAATCCGTGCCCGGTGAAGAGAATCTGATTGCTGAACCCATGGATATCTGCACGCCCGCTGGCACCTTTGCGTGTGAATCTCTCCCGGAGTACCGCGATTTCGTATTTGAATCCCGGGAAGGTCGTTTTCTTTTTTCCGGGCCAGAGGTCCAAACGCTGGAAGAGCAGGAGCAGATCCGGTCCTATTGTCAGGTAGTAGCCGATTTTTATGATTCTCCTGGCCCCGGAGTTATGATTGTCGATGGCAATCATAAATACGCATCGGTGCTGGCCCGACGTATATTGCAGCGCCGGGGAGAGATCACGGACGAGTTCGTGCTTCATCCCATGCAGAATCTCAAGGCGGGAAAAGATCAATCGGCACTGTTCTACCAGCTCGTACCACGGTCAGACCAGACCCGCCTCCATCAGGAGAGTGAGAAAGCCCCTGAAGGCTTTCTGCTCCATGATACGGTAGGTCTGTTAGCCGGTCTTTTAAAAACAATGAAGCGGGAAGGCCCTGTAGCCCTGGCCCTTCATCTGCCCGAAGCCGTGCTGGTGGTTGCTGGCGATTACAAAAGGGTTGTTTGGGCCAGGCGCTATGTCCTTGCTGGGGGGGATGTAGCCGCTCTGCGGGATGGTTTTGATGTTATTGCTCAGGATATCCAGACTGTCAGCCGTGACGCAGGTATGGATATTCGGGAAGTGCGGTGGATAGAGTCCCTTACCCGAGAAGTACATTGGCCTGATTATTCTTCAGAAGAGGTCCATTTTACCCGGTTGCCGGTTTTTGGAGTCCAAAGGGGGGAAGATCCGTTGTATTCATCCCTGCCCGGGATTATAGACTCCGTGCCCCGGTCCACCTCGCTGAGCGAGCCTGCAGAACGTGTCATGGTGTCTGTCGGTCGCTGGGAAAAATGGATACTGGCGAGTGTTTTTTTCCTGGCTGTGATAATTGCCGGTTCCGGGGTATGGATGCACCAGCATCTGGACGGATTGGAGCATCAGATCCGGCAGCTTTCTTCGGATAAAAGTATGTTGCAGGGTGAATATGCGTCGCTGGTCGCCTCCATCGGATTCACCCGGGAAGAAAGTATGCAGGCTGCTGATGCCAGTAAGGCTGCAGCTATGGTACAGCGGGTGGATCAATCTGTCCCCCTTGCGGCCGTATGGAACGGACTGGCCATGTTACGTCCAGCCTCCTGCCGGATACAGGCACTGGAATTGACGTATGAAAGCAATGTGGGAACCCTGAGACTGGAAGGAGTGATTGATCTTGGATTGACCCAGGCTCAGGCCGTATACGGTGCGTTTTTAACAGCCCTGGAACAGGGAGGATTCGTGATAAAACAGCAACATTTTCAATTGGATGTGGATTCCAATTTTTTCTCCATGGTTCTTGAAAAGCCGTTTACGGAGTGATGTAACTATGCATGTGCTGCGTAAAGAACTGTGCATCCGCCTGGCTGTGCTTTTTCTGGTTGTGGTTGGTCTGGGGTACTACGGTGCCGGTGCCGTGACCAAAACTGTGCAAAAGGCCGGTGGGCTGCGGGCCAAGCCTATTTCGGTCAAGACGATTGCGTTGCCCTCGGATCATGAAAAAGATGTGATCGCCACGGGTATTGCTCTGGTCCGCAATCCGGGAAGGAGAGAAGAGATTCCGTATTTGATGCCATCTCTGGTGGAAAAGAAACAGGGACGGGTGGAGATGGCCAAGTTGACCATGCTCGTGCAGGGACAGAAGCACCAGTATGCCATGATCAATAATCGGATGTATAGGGAAGGGGATACCCTGCCCGACGGTAGAAAGGTGACCTCCATGGATTCTGCGGGGGTGCTGCTTTCAGCTTTGGGAACCACGGAGATACTGGCCTGGGTGCCGCCTCTCAAGGTTGAATTGAAAAAATCTGCCCCGGCAGCCCCTGCTGCTTCAGGAATGGTGAATGCTACGAATTCCGTGGAAAATCCCGTGAGCGGCAGTAAGGGAAAAATGGTCATAGATGCTGATAAGGCCTTACAATTAATCAAGCAATTGGAGACGGTGAGTGGAACGAAAAAATAAAACCCGCAGATCGCTGGTTCCGGCGCACGTGTGCTGCATGAGACTGAGCGTTCTTCTCCTGATCATGTGTGTACTGGTTGCGTGTGCTCCCGACAAGGGCCGTGACCGTCTGAAATCAAAACTTGGCTACAAAGAACTGTCTGCCACTGTGAAGCATGAGCAGGATACGATACATAAGACCCGCGAGAAAGAACGTTCGAACCTTGAAACTTCGGCGAAAAAGCCTGCCTTTGTTGTGGAACCGGAACTTCCGGAATTCAATCCTCTTGAAGAAAACCGCATTTCCATTTCCGTGCGGGATGAACCCTTGCACGACGTCCTTTTTGTGGTGGCCCGTAATGCAGGACTCAATCTTGTCATTGATCCGGATATCAGTCTGGAAAATCGCATTACCCTCAGTTTTGAAGATGCTCTCTCCTCGGTGGTGGTGGATACGCTGCTGGGTGCCTATGATCTGGCCTGGGCCGTTCACGACAATGTGCTGTATGTTCATAAGTATGAAGAAAAAACCTTTGCCCTGGAATTTATGAATACCAAGTCGGAGGTGACGATTGACAGCGGCGGTGATATCTTTGGAAGTTCCTCCTCCGATTCCAATGACCTGACCGCCAACTTTACCGTTGCCTCATCCCTGGGCAAGGGGGCTGAATCAGGCTCTGTGTACGAATCTCTGCAGAAAAATATCGAGGGCCTTATCAAAGGGGATGCTGGATCAGGCGGGAGCTATGCCCTGGACGCTATTTCCGGCCATTTATATGTAAAAACATCCCCCAAACGCATGAAGGCCGTATCTGCCTTTGTGGATACTCTGCGCAGGAAAATGTCCATGCAGGTTGTTATCGATGCCCAGATTCTGGAAGTCAGCTTGAGCGATGATTTCGAACTTGGGGTGGACTGGAGCCTTGTACAGAGCCGGGTCAGTAACGGCCGTTCGTATTCTTACGGTCTTGGTTTTGATTCGTCCACCGGAGTGGGTACCCGCGGGACTGCGGGAGATACCACGGCGACGGCCCTTGTTCTGGGTGAATCCGTTGATTCTGCGGTTTCGAGTGCTGTTGATACGGTTTTTTCGACCACTATCAATGCCCTGGAGACCTTTGGCGGAGTGAGTGTGGTATCCAATCCTCATATCCGGGCCCGGCACGGATGTCCTGCTCTGGTCACGTCAGGGACCACCAAGAGTTATATCAAGGAGGTCACCAAGGACACGGATGACGATACCGGAGATACGACGTATTCTACAGATACCGCCACGGCTTTTGAGGGAGTCATGCTCGGGGTGATGCCGTTTATCAATGATGATAAATCCGTGGATCTGAATATTTTTCCCATTACCAGTGAAGTGGATCTTACCAATGAGGCAACCTATAGCGATACTACCATTACTCTGCCCCAGGTGGATGTCCGCAATGTGACGACCAATGTACGGGCCCATGACGGGGACACCATCATTCTCGGCGGTTTGATCTACAAATCAAGCTCGAAATCCGACAACGCAGTTCCCGGAGCAGGTGAGATTCCGGGCTTAGGCTGGCTGTTTAACAGCAGAGATGACACCGAATACGTCCGGGAACTGGTTATCATTATGCATATCAGGGTTATTTAATGAGTCTGATCTATAAAAGCCTGCAGCGGGCTCAGAATGAGGAAGATGCACCCAGCGTGGTGGTTCCCCGAAGGCCTCAAAAACGAAATTTTTCCACGGGGATTTCCAAGCAGTTTTGGGGCTTTTTGGTCGTGTTTGTTTTGTTTTTGTTGTTCGGATTCTTTTTTTTCACCTGGGTGCAACAGGAAGTTACACGTTTGTCTCCGCAGGTTCAGTCGGGTCATACCGCCATGGAGAAGGTGCTTGGTCAGAAAAAAGATATGCCCGCCGTAGTCAATGCGACCATTGTTAATGGAACGGTGCAAGAGGCCGCAAATGCGTCGGAGGTGGTCATAAAAAAGGTGGAAAAAATTTTGCCGACCCTGACAAAACCGACCAAAGTGCAGTTTACGACAAAAAAGAAGCTGGGCATGGAGGATCTGGTCAAACCGACAACGGATCTGGAACGTCATTTTGCATCTCTGGCACGAAAAAATCAGTCGATCATGGAACTGGAAAAAAAATTGGTGCAGAACTGGAAACGTAACAGGCTTGATGACGCGGCCATAAACTTGAAGGCTCTGGAGCAGGCCGCAGGGAAAAAGAGTGTTCTGGTGGGTAAATGGAAGGGATTGATGGCATTAAAGCAGGGCCAATACGCCGTTGCTGAAGATCTGTTCCGTTCCCTCCTCGCTGAAGCCTCAGATGATCTGACTGTCCGATTGAATCTGGTTCAGTCCATCCTGGCCCAGGGCAATATAGAAGGTGCCAAAAAAGAATTGCTCAGCGTGAAAAAAGATTTTCCAGGCAATGCCAAGGTTGCAGCCTTGGAATCCCGGGCTTTCTGATGGGGATTCGCATTATATAAGCCGTTGAAGATCAGATGGTTGTATCTATTGTGTATGACAGTAACTGCCCCATGAGAGCTTCTGTTTGCAAGAGATTTTCGTGAATATGTCGCACAAACGGTACATTGGGCAGCTTGACCCGGAAGAGATTTTTGCTTAAAAAGATTGTGCTTTTTGTATAATATATGTTGACTGCCAAACCTGTTGCGAAGCAGGGACGGAAAGCCACGGGTCTTACGAAAAACAAAGACAGCCGGGTTGCACTCTATCTTCACGAGGCGAAGCAATCCGATGGTATACAAACAATACTGCCAGATCGCTTTTTTTCTAAAAAACTTTTTTACGACATTTTACAGGGAGGCTTCACGTATGCAGATGCCAACAAACAGAAAAGATTCAGGTTTCACCCTGATCGAAATGGCCATTGTTCTGGTCATCATCGGTCTTATTATCGGCGCAGTATTGAAAGGTCAGGATTTGATCCAGAATGCACGGGCTAAGAAGTTTGTGAACTTTGCACGGGCTGCTGAGATTGCACAGTGGACGTATTTGGATCGCAAGGGGCATTTTAATGGGGACAATGATACTGTCCCGGATGGTGCAATTGAATCCGCACCCGATTGGACTGGTTTTACTAACGAGCCTGCTGATACGTTGAATTTGGGTTCTTTTAATTATGATTTGGCGTATGGTTGTTATAATAGCTCCGGCATTCCTCGAAATTTTATTCTGATCAACCCCACGTCTGGGAGTGCTTTTGGTGAGGATGAACTGGTTTTCCTTGAATCATTGGATACTGCAATCGATGGCGTAAGTAATGGAACTGGAGGTAGTGTAAGGGGCAGTGATACTGCTATTGATTTAACCGCCAGTGGTAGCCATGTGATCAGTACCTTTACCAATGGCACATATTCAGCAGGTAAAACTAACGCTATTCTGTACTTTTTTGATAGAAAAATTGATTAATAAAAAATAATTATTTTGAATGTAAAAAAGGCCCTACTGGGGCCTTTTTTTTGTTTGTCCGGCTGAGGGGAAATCAACCTGAATCGCAAGGGCGTTTCTGGTAACGAAAGGGTCTGAAGGAAGCGATATGAAGCGAATGGTACATAGCGTAAGCAAACCTGATTCGGTTGAAGCCCAATAAAATAATAACGGGGATACAGACCGGGACGGGGCGGATGGAACGCCGGAATGGGGTAGAGACAAGGCATGCCTTGTCTCTACGGAATATGGAATAACGATAAACAGTTGATCCCGGAATCCGGAATAGTGATACCAGGTGTCCACCTTCGTTGACTATAATGCTATGAATTGTAGGGGAATTGTGTATTTCTTCAACAAGAATTTTGTTGAAGATTAAATTTGTTGAAATGATGCAGCATCTTGTACATTTATACCGTCATAAGGCACATGGGCATTCTCTAGGGGCACGGCGTGCCGTGCCCTTTTCTCGCACATACCCTGATTATCCCCCCTGCAAAATTTTCAAAACAAACCCCGTAAAGATCATGGAATCACGCCAGCAATGGGTGCCAACGCCAGGGCACGGCGCGCCGTGCCCCTACGAGGGAACAGGGGGACATGCAGGGAATATGGACGTCATGGCCATCCCCCCCCCCTCAAGGGAACTCGCCGGATCACTGGGTGCATAATTCCAAAACAATAACGGGGATACAGACAGGGACGGGGCGGATGGAACGCCGGAATTGGGCGATGATCGCGGAATGGGTAGAGACAAGGCATGCCTTGTCTCTACGGAATCCGGAATAGCAATCAACCGTTGATGCTGATCCCCGAAACCGGAACACGGAATAACGCAATCATGCCCCGGTGTCATATTCCTTCTCCGGAACACCTGTTTTCCTGATTGGTTGTGATGTCAGAATCGCGTTGCCGAGCAGCTATAGCGTCCTCAGGGAAAAAAAATTATGCTTGCTGGATCATTGGGTGCATAGTTCTAAAATAATAACGGGGATACAAAAAGGGAAAGGGCGAATGGAACGTCGGGATGGGCGATGATCGCGGAATGGGGTAGAGACAAGGCATGCCTTGTCTCTACGGAATCCGGAATAACGATAAACCGTTGATCTCCGAAACCGGAATACGGAATAGCGATACCAGCTGCCCAGCCTCCTCTCAGGAGAACACCACAAAAAAATCTATCCTATTTGCCTTGGAATTAACATAGAAGGGACATCCCTTGCGGGTGCCCTAATCTCTTTTAGACCCTCTGGATTGCTGGAACCCATCTACTTTTCTGCACCTCCCGGGGCTTGAGAAAACAAGGGGGTGTGGCCTGAATCGGGATATGCTGCTAAATTTACCACAAGCCAATGATAATAGAATCTTTCCAGGTTTTTGTGGCTTCATCGCTTATGTCTGAACTAAAGCAATCGAGTGCAGATTCCATATTTTTTAAGTCAGTATTTGTACTCGTCCCCCAGCTAGCATTTCTTGCCCGGCGTATATTCCCAGTATAGACGTTTTTGTCATCAAAACCGACTTCAAAAATACAGACGATGAGTTCGCTGGTTATTTCAGGCAAGACGTCATTTCCGTAGGATATCCATGGTTTTAATTCCGATGGAAATATACAGGTGTTATCAGGATACTTAGTATACTCTATTTCGTAGGCATCGGCCGTCTTTTCGCACTCCGTAAAACCGAAGTACAAGGGTCCTCCGGTCTTGAAAATGAAATCCTTTTTTTCCAGCCCTGCGGTTGTTGTCAGTTCCTCATAAGCTGCCTTAGTTTCCCGTCCTTGAATAATCCCATCTCCGTCTTCATCCCCCGGCATATGACCCCTGCTTTCCCGAAAGAGCAGTATCGCCGCCTGTAGATGCTCATACGACTGCACATCCCTTTTCCATGTAATCTGATCCATAAGATCATTCCCTTTCATGGCCAGCGAGGTTATCAGGCCGATGATTACTAGGACGATGGCCATTTCTATGAGTGTGAATCCTTTTTGCATGGGGTATTTCCTTTGTATAGCAATTGGATCGTACGTTGAGATATCCCGATATATAAAGCGATAAGGGCTGAAAAGCAAAGTTTTTCCGTGCAATTATCTAAACATTGTGAGAATCTGTTTCCTGCCGGTGTTATCCTCCCTTCCTTATCTGTCATTGACAGATTGCAGGTGATAGTCAATTCATCCTTCTATATTATTCAGGTGATGTTACGCACGCCTTTCGATAGCCTTGAGCTGAGTCCGATATCGCTCGCAAGAAGGTCCCCCCTTGAGGGGGGTAGGGGGGTGTCTGGCTGATCGTGCTTCGAAGGGAGTTTTTCGGGTTCGAGTCATTCATTGCCTGAAAAGTCCGTGCACTCAATGGTTCAGCAACAATGTTTCTCTGTCATGGCCGCACAGTCTGAGAACACACCCCCCCTACCCCCCTCAAGGGGGGACCTTCTTGCCGGCAATGGCGGAATTCGAAAAACCATGTACTTGGTATGAACGAGACAACCCTCAAGGGGGGACCTTCTTGCTGGCAATGCCGGGCTCAGCAGAAAGATTTCGGTGGCGTGCGTAACTTCAGTTATTCAGGTTCGATGCGATTGTGTACGCATCACACCGGATCATGATTGTTCTATCCGTGGGATAGGGGGTCGGGAACTATTTGATATAAGAGGATGGCAACTCGCGAAATATTGACCTCTAATCGATATTTCGCCTGGAAAGTATACCCTCTCAAGATAGATGAAATGACCGATTACACGACCCGCCCCTTGCCCCGCCCTGACCTGGGTGGGGGACTTATAAGTGCCATATCGAGAACGGCAGCATACGCATAAAATGTTCGTCCAAAATGATTTTACCTTTTGTTCGGGGGAAAACCACCTCTTGCCAGGCTTCAACGTCCTAAACTTCGTTCGAAAACCGTTGTTTTTGGGTTCATACTATCGCGATCCGAAATCCCTGATGAGAATCAACCTTTCTGCTTTTCTGCACCTCCCGGGCGCAGAAAAGCGGGTAATTCATGAATTACCCCTACGGACCTGCGATGTATCACCGGGAGTCAATGGAAACTCAACATCTCAAACGGGGCTTGGTTTCGTAGACAAGAACTACCCATTAACCGGGTGAGGCATAGTATTATATATCCAGAACCCGATCCCTGCCCCTTGGACTCAGCCGCATATCCCCTTCAGGGCATTTTATTGTAAAAGCTCATGAATACGAACGTTTATAACGTCAACATCATAGATGAATTTGATCATAGAGTATCAGAAATGAGGTATTGCTTGTGTCGTGGAAAAAAATCGTAGAAGAAGAACGTGTCGGAATCCGGTTGGATCTGTTTTGGGCTCAGGAACTTGAGGATGAAGGCGTCTCCCGGGGGAAAATCCAGAAATGGATACGGTCTGGTAAAGCTCTTATTGATGGTCGGGTATGCACCAAGCTGAATACGCATCTTGA
>Ga0265294_10009350_pt1 | contig 11312 bp, 5 predicted proteins | sample MunlanPumphouse3_FD_192504 | JGI IMG/M metagenome (GOLD analysis project Ga0265294, IMG submission 192504) | Groundwater microbial communities from a municipal landfill in Southern Ontario, Canada - Pumphouse #3 | ecosystem: Environmental > Aquatic > Deep subsurface > Groundwater | place...
CTATGCGGGAAGCATCCACCTCGGCAATCACCGATACCGCACCGGCAATGTCGGCCGCCTTGGGCTGCGCACCGCTCATACCACCCAACCCCGACGAGACAAAAAGATGCCCCCGAAGGTCCCCGTCATGGGGAATACCCAACTTCAGTCGCCCTGCATTCAGCAGTGTATTAAAAGTACCGTGCACGATACCCTGGGGACCAATGTACATCCACCCTCCGGCGGTCATTTGTCCGTAGTTGGCCACACCCATCTGTGAAGCGATTTCCCAGTCGGCCTGGTTGTCGAACATGCCCACCATCATCGAGTTGGTGATGATCACCCGCGGTGCATCGGGTCTGGAATGAAACAATCCCAGCGGGTGGCCGCTCTCCACTACCAGTGTCTGCTCCTGGGTCATTACCTCCAGGTATTGTTTGATAAGCCGGTACTGCATCCAGTTCTGACATACCTGTCCCGTTTCGCCATAAGTGACCAGCTCATAAGGATAAAGAGCGATGTCGAAGGAGAGGTTGTTGTCGATCATCACCTGAAAAGCTTTTCCTTCCACACATCTCCCTTCGTACGCCTCAATGGGTTTTGCCCGCAGATCGCCTTGGGGGCGATATCGGTAACCGTAGATCCGACCACGCGTTTTCAACTCATGCAGGAACTCCGGTGCCAGTGTGCTGTGTAGCTCTGTGGGAATGTACCGCAACGCATTTTTTAAAGCGGTCATTGTCTGTGCTTCCGTGAGCCGGAAGCCGCGGTCCGGTGCACGACGGATGCCCTCCTGAAATGAAGGCAAAGGGGGTAGCTTATTGTCTAAAGAGTTACCTGTTCTGTCGGGCCATCTTTCCATAACAGATTTAAATATTTAAGTTTCGCATGGTATGTATACAGCTAAATTCTCGACTGACAATGTTTTGTGACCCATATTTGTCCTCGTTCCACTAAAAGTGCAGAACTTGCTACGCTTCAAACAACTGCTCTTTTTACGTTCCTCGAGGTCAATGGGTCCCCACAAAACATTGATAGGTCTCATCTTTAGCTGTATATACCCCAATTTCTAAACATGCGAAACTTGAGTTAAATATCTTCGGTGATCACTGTGATCGGAATATCTAGAATTCGGGCAAATTTACGCAATATATTTGCGGCATGACCGATCCCTATTGCACAATGATGCGAAGGTCCGTTTTTGCTCCATTCTTTAATAAATTGTTTTACGGAAATATTGAATTTAAATCTACTATTCACATTTCCAATATTCAGAACAGGCCCCGGGACTGTTTCACCTTCAGCAACAAGAAGCGACAAACCATTATTTCCTTCAACAACCGATAGTAAAGTTACCGGACCGGGTTTCACTGACATTTGAATGGACAATCCCTTTCCCGGCTTTCCATGATAAACAGGTAACGGGACTAAGCTTACTTTTTCGTCCGACATGATATAATGAGCAGGTCCATCATGTCCCAATAATAGAATATCATCCTTATAATCAACTGCATAGAATTCAGAGAAACTTCCGCCAATACCCATCAGTGACATAATCTTCATGGCTTGCACATTTTTGATTTCATATTCACCGGCTATCGGGATATTTTTACCGGTCAATAATGTGTTTCCTGCAATTACCGATGTGACAATATTTTCGTAGTCATTTCCATTTATTCCTGCGTAATAATAGGCCATTGATCCTAGTTTGTGCGTTGCGATCAATTTGTCTAAGGCGACTGATGTCCTGGCCGCTCTCTCAATTTCAAAGTCTGAACAAGCAGAGTCGATATTAAAAGCTGTTTCAAATTCAGTTATTTTTTGTTCTACCTCCTCATCTCTGACATTTTTTCTTATATCCACCAGTTCGCACATTTCCAGGACCTCTACATGTGTGCCAAATACTGTACTTTGGAGTGTAAGGTCGGAATATACATCTACCATCCCTCCATAATAATTACCCAGTACACCCATTCGGTTTTTTCTCATTCCTGAGGAAATTCTTGAAGCTTTTATCCATTCATAAATCTCTTCCCAGGCTTCGTTATCGTCAAGATAGCCGGATATAATATCATACCTGATGTTGGAACGGTTGAACACAGACGCAAATTCGGGTATAGAACATGCCTGGCAGTTGGCTAACCATTCACCGGTCATTTTACCTCTATCCTCAAAACTGTTTATCTTGTTGTAATCTAAAGAAGCTGAAGGTGATAGATTCAATAAAATAATGGGTACCTTCAAACCATTTATGAAAGGTATGAGTGTTGAAGAGAGTGCATAGGTTGAAACAAAAATAAATAATAATTCAACATCCTCTTTTTTAAAAAGTGAAACCGCACGATGTGCCTTGTCCGTATCATCGACCATTCCGGCATCAACAACCTCTACTTCATCAACAGATGATGTCATCTTATCCTTTATTTGTTTCTGATAACCGATTAACCTCTCAAGGAGACCATCAAACTGTCCCCAATATGTGTTTAAGCCGACTCCAATTAAACCTACTTTCATTGTTTATAATATTTATCTTTTTTAATTTCTGTCAACCATCCAAAATCCTGCAAGTATTATCCTTCACAGGATTTTGGATGGTTGACCTTTACTAGTCTCTTATTTTATAATGCCGTTTGTTCTGTCATTTTTATGGTGACTGGGCCTAAAAGTCCTGATGGTTCCAGCGAAATCTTCTCTGTTGGTTTTCCTCTAAAGTCATTTATCAATACAATATTGGTTTTTGTGATCTGATCCGGACGTGGATTCATTTCGTCACCGGCAACCCGATTATACCAGGAATTAATCACCTCTACTTCAAGTCTGTTTTCACCATCTACTAATTCATTTGTCACATCAACCCTGAAAGGTTTGGTCCAGACAACTCCTTTATCTGTACCGTTTATTTTAATTTTGGCAATACCCACATCCAATACATTTTCCAACTGAATAGCGTAAGAAGAGTTTTTCTCGGGAGTAAATTGAAATGTTTTATTGTATGTGGCAGAACCAGAATAATACTTTATCCTTTCATCTTTAGAAGTAGTCCAGTCTGTTAATTCGTTAAAACTAACCTTCCCAGGCCCACCGAGTTCAGGAGAAAAATATACCTCCCAACTACCATCTAGTTCTTTGACAGTAGTATATTCGGGATAATTCGTTTTTCCTTCGCCCTGTAAAGTGTTGTCTATTGGTTTGTTAAACACCACCATCACAGAGCCGTAAGGTTCCAATGTTAGTGGAACAATTGTTAACCCATTTTGTTGGGTAAAAGCAGTTGCATCCCGAATCTCACCGGTTAAAGCATCCCACAGTTCCGGTTGACGACCTTGTATTCTGAATGTTGATTCAAAAGATCGGGTCTCTACTGTTTGGTTGCTCACAAAATATACTTCTGTATCACCTATGGTGTAGTGTATATAATCATAATCGTCTTGATTTCCATTTGAAGACTGAAAATCAGGGGACATACTTTTAGCCATTAGGTAATCTCTTGAACCAATTCCCCAAGATATCGTTCCTTTTTTATATTTTCTACTGCCCTGCTCCTGTGTTACTTCTCCCCAGATCTTGTCAGCCAACTCATGGAATTCACGCTGAGCTTTTTCATCGCCTACTAAACTTATTAACCTCTCAGGTTTATAACCTATGATTTCGGCACCTTGCGATAAGAGTGATTCCACTTTCTGTAATATCTCTAGTGAAAGTACTTTGTGATCAGGCAAAACCAGCACCCTGTATTCTATTCCTCCCGGTACAACAATTCTTCCATCTTTTACTTTCAATTTTTTAAAAATTGTCTCATCAGTTACATCGTAATCGAACCCGGGTAATGCACCAGAAGGATCGGTTTGTTTATTTGAAAAAACATTGGGAACATGGTCTCCATAGTAATACAATACATCAGCTACAAATTTGCCGTTTTGAACTACAAATTGAATTCGGTGCATATAATCAATAAATGCACCCGACTCATTCCACCAGGTAACTTGAGGATTCACATGTGTACCAGCAAAATATTCCTGTCCCGGCATTCCCATCTCTTTGGGGGAGCATGTAAAGGTATGGAAGTAGAGCCTATTTAAACCGGAGCAAATCTCATGATCAAAGGAGGATTTCTGATTACGCCACAGCTCATCATTCCAATGCGGACCTATGGAAGTAAATGATTCTGCTCCAATAATTTTTTTCCCATAAATATGTGCCGCTGATGAGGCTTGCTTAACAAAGAAACGATCTCGTGGTGTTGGTCGATGGGGAGAGGGTGACCAGAACTCACTCATGACAATATCACTGAATCCATAATTTTTTATCCCATCCAAAGGGCCAGCATGCGGGCCAGCAGATTCCGGCTGAATTCCCATACCTTTTTCATGGGCATATTGTGCAAAAAGAGCATAATGGTTGTTCGCTACCATATCGGCAAGTGTTTTCCTGAAATCGGCAAGGAATGAATTTGTCATATCTACGTTTTCAACCACATGTCCAGCAATTACCGGTAAGTATGCTTTCAAATCATAATGACGATAATATTCGAATTCAGCGGCAAAATTTTCAGTCCAGTTCATACCTCCACACTCCCAACTATCGGTTTCCATGAATTTCAGTGTTTTTCCCACATGATCTCCTGACGCTGCAAGAATAGGTACAACAACATCATTCCAATAGAAGTCAAAAGCATCCTTGCTTAAATAGTCGAGAACCCTACCTTGCCATCCTTCACTTGAGGTTGAAACATAGGCTTTTGTGCAGGTATAACCAATGCGCATAATATTCCATTCTCCTTCAGGGACTTTCCATCCCAGATTCCCATTTTCATCCATAAAAGATGAAACATCAACTATATCCTTCTTGTTAACAATGTACACAGGTTCGGAGCTTTTAACGCTTTTGTTTTTAAGCTGTGTTTCGTTGTCCAGTAAAAAACGGGTATCAGGTGCCGAACCACCCAGTTCATGGAACCCAAGCTTATAATCAAGATTATTAATTCTTTCTGTTGCTATTGTATTTTCGTTTATCGGAAATGCCAAGACAGCGATGTCTTTATATATTTCATAATTAGGAGGTAAACTTAATTGGCAAGTTGTATTCTCACCCCCTTTTACCTTTGTTTCAGAGAACGTTAATTGTTTGGCTGCATACTCAGAAGTAACGTTCGGTCCTCCAAGGTTCCATCCGCTTTGTATATTAAAACCAATTTCCAAGCCCAACCTTTCTGCTTCGTCTAAAGCAAACGTGAAAAGTTTTATCCATTCATCGGAACCAAATAACGGACCGGCGGGAATATCTTTATTTCCACGCTGGTTATGTCCACCAGCGTCAAATATCATAGCACCCTGGAAGTTTTTCGATTTCATCGCTTCCAGGTCTTTTGTGATTGCCTCTTTTGTTACATTCCCATTTAACCACCACCACCAGCAATTTACACCACTGGATTGATCCGGAGTCTTAAAGTTATCGGATAAAAATTCATAAGTGACCATTTGATTGTTTGTACTGTCCTTGATGTTGTTACATCCCATCATCATCGGCAGTAACATTGCGATGAAAGGGATTAATCTCAGCGTTTTATTTCTTATCATAATACTTTTATTTAGACATAATGAATTTTTGGGTGATTTTATTAAAAAAAATAATTCATAGAGGAGTGAGAACTCCTCTATGAATTCACTTTTATTTAAAATTAGATATCATGTATTAATCCCAGCCTGGATTTTGTTCCATTACCACGTCTTTATTCGTATCAATAACAACCTGTGGTATAGGCCACAAATTGAAGTTCTTTGAAAGTGTAGCTCGCGGATCTTCCCAATATGCATATTCTTTTATTCTGTCAACTGCTATGGTTCCACCCATACGGAGCAGAGTGTTCCATCGTTTCTCTTCGTAAACAAGTTCTCTTGCACGTTCGTCAAGGATTAATTCAACACTCACATCTGCAGCAGTAACTAGATATTCACATTGTGCGCGGGAGCGAAGTAGATTTATATCAGCAGCCGCACCGGCCTTGTCCCCATTTCGCATTTTTGCTTCAGCACGTAAAAGGATAGTCTCCGGTAAGCGGATCAAATACTCATCCCTGAAAAGGTTACTCCTGTTTTGTCCATCTGCGAGACCTGTATATTTATCTGTTGCTATCTTACAGGATACAGGGAAGCACTGCGTCATCGCTGCATTGATAGCGTCCTGGGATTCACCCACTTTATAAATAACACTCCAGGGTACCGGTTTGCCATAATAAGGTGAATTTTCAACATTACCCAAGAATGTTCTGCGGAATACAGCTTCCGAATTTCTCATATCATTTCCCCATTTTCCTTCGTAAATGATATCTCTGGTATACATGGTAGGCATCATCTGCACGATTCCACGACCGCCCACATCTTCCATTGTATTGTTTAAATGCTTTGCCATTGGATCACGGAATACCGGTCCGTATACTCTGGAATAATTCAATCGCGAGGCACCATCTTCCTCTTTGAATGCTGTATAATCGATTTGAGCAACCCAGATAGCCTCTTTGTTACCCGACTGGAAGTCTTGATTTCCTTCCTGAAACAAGTCCCAGTATACATTACCTTCAATTGGATATCCTGCTGATGTATAAGAATGATTCGGTGTTTGTTTATCAACTGAAGTTGCATAAAAATATTCCGGATTTTCATTCTTGCGTGTTCCAAAACGTTCAGTCATTAATGCGTAAACAGAGTTGTCAATCACATCATTACCATAACTGATTGCTTTCTCATATGCAGCTTTTGCTTCCGTTGTCTTTGCTGCAGCATCTAATTCAATACCTTTATTGATATAAAGCTGAACAAGATTATGCTGTGCGGCACCCTTCACGAGCCTTCCCGCGATAGGAGATGTTTCAGGAAGATCATTCAGTATAGCTTCAAATTCATCAATGGCAAACTGATAAGTTTCGAGACGTGATGTCCTTTCATAGTCATATCGAGGAGTTGATGTAATCTCTGTTACGATTGGAACACCACCGTAGAGTTCACCCAAATTACGATAACTCATTGCGCGGAAAAAACGAGCTTGTGCAGTTGTGTAGGCTTTACTTTCTTCTGACCCCCAAACGATCTGTGGTAATTCAGCAGCATAAAGAGCTAAGTTGGCTTTACCAATCAACTGATACCAATGAGAATAGTTGTTATTAAATTCATTGCTACTTGTAGTAATGATTCCATAATCATTGAAACGCTGTCCACGCCTGATGGTGGCAACGTCATACATATCAGTACCATTCCCATGAAATACAAAGAAAGTACTATTCTCTTCACCCATTGCAAACAGACTTCTCACATGTGAATAACAACCGATTACGACCTGGTCTACCTGCTCGGAGGTTGTAAATGCATTGTCAACAGTATAAAAGGTTTCCGGCTTTTCTGTCAGAAATTCGGCGTCATTACATCCCGCTAAAAAGGTAAATGCCAAAAGTATAGCGAGAGGATAATATAATTTTATTTTTTTCATTTTATTCATATTCTTACGTGATTAGAAACTAATATTTGCACCCAAAGAAAATGAGGTTAATACAGGGTATGAACCCGATCTTACAGGTGAGCCTACTTCAGGATCATCTCCTTCCCAACTGGTAATTGTAAATAGATTCTTTGCTGTCAGGAAGACTTTAAGATTCTGTAAATTCAAATCCTTAACCCAAGATTCTTTGAAATTATATGACAAGGTAACATCCTGCATCCTGAGGAAACTCCTGCTTTGTAAACCCATGAAACGACCTCCATCACCTGAGAAAACTGCAGATGGATACACATTACTTTTGTTTTCAGGAGTCCACCAGGGAATGTAAATACTATTTGAGTTAAATAATCCTGAACCGTTTGTCATATAAGCTTCTCTGTTTGGACTCAGATAATAACCACTTCCACCAAATGTTCCGGTAAGCATCATATAAAGATCAAAATTCTTGTAAGTAAAGGTATTACTCATATTGAGTCTGAAACTTGGAGTAGAATAACCTAATATTTCACGATCTTCTGAATTAATTTCACCTTCGCCGGTAATATCCTTATATTTAGGTACACCCGCAGAAACGCCGTTCTTTTGCATATATTCAGTGTCAGACTCCTGAACAATTCCATCCTGAACATACCCATAGATTGCACCTAGCGGTTTACCAATAAATCTGCTGTTAGAAATATCGTCATCCTCTTTTCCATCTCCATTCAAATCTTCGCCATACAGATGAGTCAGTTTGTTTCTGTTTAGCCAGAATGTTAAATTAGTCATCCACGTAAAATCAGGTTTTGCAATATTTACTGTTCTCAGTGATAGTTCAACACCCCTGTTATTAATCTGTCCCAAAGAGGATTTGATAGTTTTAAAACCATTCATCACGGGAATATTTCTTTCAAATATCTGATCTGTAGTCTTGGAGAAATAGATATCAGCATCAAAGAAAATACGGTTGTTCAGTAATACAGATTCAAAACCGGTATTCCAGGATGCAGTTGATTCCCAACCTAAATCAGCATTTCCCAAAGTGCCGGGAATCATGCCATAATAAATATCACTTTTGTTGCCAAACTCATAACGTGCATTTGCATCAGCTGCATTTCTCACAGTAGAAAGAGTTCCATAAGGATCCAGACCCTGATTACCGTTTTTACCCCAGGAAAGCTTCAGTTTTAAATCATTTATAAAATCTACGTTGTCCATAAATGATTCGTTGGATATTCTCCATGCAGTACCAACTGCCATAAAGTCACCCCACTTTTGATTGGCACCAAATACAGAAGCACCGTCACGGCGGAAAGAACCTGTAAGATAGTACGTGTCGTCAAAAGAATAAGATGCTCTTGCAAGATAACCTATGTTGGTCCTTCTATCCGCATTAATATTTACTTTCTGTACAGTTGCTTTATGCAGACCGTTTACACCCAAAGCCGTATTTCCATTGGCAGCAAAATCACTACCAGTAGTATTTACCTGATAATAATCTCTTCTATCGCGTGTTGCTACAGCAGTGAGGTCTATGGAATGCCGACCAAATGTTTTTACATAATTTAAAATATTATCTACTACCCAGCTTGAAATAGTCCTATTGTCGATATTACCGTTGGCATTGGACAATAAATTCTGATAAGCTGAAGGGGAATAACGGGAAGCATCGTCATAAGCACCTTCTTTTACATAGTGTGATTCATAATAGAAATTTTTTCTGTCTTCTTTAGCAAGGTTACCGGCATAATTGAAACGGTAGCTTAAACCTTCAACCCACGGTAGTTTGATAACAGCGTAAGCATTGGCTCTGAAATTGTCACGAATATCTATGTTATCTCTTGAACCATTTGTTACACCCCACAGCGGATTAGTTCCTGATTGTGTATATGGATACTTTTCCAATAACTTTTGTTCTTCGTCGCGATACATAACCCCGTAAGGCGACATGACAAAAGCCTGACCTATGTTGGCACCCACACCGGAGTAATCGGATCGTGTGTATGAAGCATCCACCCCAATTTCCAGCCAGTCAGTAATATCAGTATTTACTTTTCCGAGGAATGATAAACGATTATAATCGTCACCAATAATAACGCCTGTATTATCTGCATATGAACCTGAAAGGTAGTAGTTCATCTTATCGGAAGCGCCTGAGATTGATAGTTGATGATCCTGTATCCATCCCGTGCGTGTAGATTCATCCAGCCAGTCAATTTCTCTGCCTGCATCCCTGTTTGCTGCTTCCTGAGGTTTCAGCCAGCTTAAGTCGGTACTGTTGTTACGTGCCAAAACAGATTCAATCCACTGGTCACCATTCATCAAGTCTGGTCTGCTATTCCAGCTCTGAAGAGTTCCGGTAGTGTTAAACGTAATGACAGGCTTTTCAGATCTACCCTTTTTTGTGGTTATTGTAATCACACCATTGGCAGAACGTGATCCATAAGCAGCGGCAGAAGTAGCATCCTTCAAGACATCAATTGTTGCGATATCATTAGGATTGATGTCATTAATACTTCCCATAAAAATCACACCGTCGAGCACTATCAGCGGATTATTAGAACCTGAGATTGATTTTTGACCACGCATTTGCATGCTTGGCTCTCCTCCGGCAGAATTAGTAGCACCAATATCCAGACCGGGTACGTTACCTTTAATTGATTCCAATGCATTCATGTTAGGCATCAAGGCAACAGGAGAGTCTTCCAGTTTCACAGAAGAAACGGACCCTGTGAAGTCTTTTCTTTTAGCAGTACCATATCCAATGACAATTAGTTCATCCAATGACTGCAGTTCTTCTATTAAAGTAATATTAATATTACTTCTCCCGGCAACTGCAACTGTTTGTGATTGCATGCCGATATATGATACAATTAGGGTCCCATTTGGAGGAACATTCGTTATAGAATAATTACCTCCAATATCTGTTACTGTACCATTTGTTGTCCCTTGCACTTGTACTGTTACACCAACAAGTGCTTCTCCATAATTGTCAGTAACAGTACCTTTTACTGTCATGTTCTGAGCAAACATGAGAATGGAAGATAGCCACAAAAAAGTGACCATCAGTCCTTTAGTAAGATTTAAAATTTTGCTTTTCATCTCATTTTTTTTAATTTATTATATACATAAAGTATTTTTATTGGTATAAGTGTATGTTTAAAACTAGTAGTATTATAAAAAAATTTCTAATTTATTGTGGACGTGCAAATTAATTGAGACAAAAAGTTAAGCGACATTTTTATATTATGCAAAATTTCTTTTTCTGTTTGCCGCCCTAATCGGAATTACGGTAGAGGATGCATTGCACTCATATGATTACAGATAAATCAACCGGTAAAAAGATCCAACACACAGGTCAAATGATAAAGAAATCTACGATCTTTTCTGGAGATGATGCTCAAAGTTTTTTAAATAAGTCACGCTCCGTATCAGCCTCTCCCAGACGTTTTCCCAGCTCAACAATCCTTTTAGCGTCTACATTTAGTAGGACTCCATGTCCACGGAAAATGGCCTTTCCTTTCTGCTGAAACTCTTTCCGCCAATGATAAAAAAGAGAGCTGTACCGAATCCCTGCGCAAGCTAGAAATCGTTCTGCCCTCTTACCTAAATTTGACCGCATTTTCTTTAAATGCCCTGTCAAAATGTGTTCTTTGTTTTCTCATACTACACAAAAATAAGCTTTTACGCTTAAGATAAGTTAGTATTTACATAGCCCATGGTAAAAATATGTTTATGTTTTTGCAACTGAACTTTGAAAAATGATATAAATACTATGAAAAATGATTTATCATATTAATTTGTAGTAGCTATGTTTGTGAATAATTTCCTAATTCTGAAGGATGAGTTCGTTTATTTTATCTATC
>Ga0265294_10009351_pt1 | contig 11312 bp, 7 predicted proteins | sample MunlanPumphouse3_FD_192504 | JGI IMG/M metagenome (GOLD analysis project Ga0265294, IMG submission 192504) | Groundwater microbial communities from a municipal landfill in Southern Ontario, Canada - Pumphouse #3 | ecosystem: Environmental > Aquatic > Deep subsurface > Groundwater | place...
TGGGAAAATACCAAAACAAACCTTAGAACTAATAGATACAATCAAACTAAGACAACTTGCAAGAAAGATTGGCTTTGAAAAGCTTATCTTAAAAAGCAATAGGATGATTGCAACCTTTGGAGTTGAAAAAGATTCAGAGTTTTACAATTCAGAAATCTTTGGCAATGTTCTAACCTACGTTCAATCCTACCCAACAAACACCCAACTAAAAGAAGTAGGCGAAAAACTCTCCCTAAGAATATCCCCAATCAAATCCGTATCCGATGCCTTAAAGGTTCTTGGGAATATATACAATATGAAATAATTAATTTTTTATCACTTTATAAGTTCCAATACCTTTTTCAGTTTGGATTTTAAGAATATACATTCCTCTTTCAAGATTAGAAACATCAACATTTATACTCTTTTGTTTTGGAGTTTTAGAAATAACCCTTCTACCTAAAGCATCATAAACTTCAAGCGTTTTAATGTTTTCTTTAGTCGTCTCCACAGTTAAATTATTATTTGCAGGATTAGGATATACCTTTGCTTCAACAATATCTACTTCAATATCATCTATCCCAATTGAGCTACAATCAAATGTTCCGTAAGTTGGAGGCATTAATTCATAATTTCTATCCGTAGCAAACCAATTCTTAGATGTTAAATTCTGTGAGTTTGAAGCCATATAGGTAGAAACATCTGAATACACTGTATCTTGTATTACAACAATCATTCCTGCAAGGCTGTCCGAACACTCAGGCAAAGCACAGAATAGAGAATCATAGCCCATAGTTGATAGATTAGTATTATAGCAATCTATGTCTGTTAAATCATTTAATCCATTAATATTAATATCTGATACTCCAGTATTTTGAAACATTAAGATTTTTAATCTTGTCAGTTCTCTTAGATCAAGTTTGGTTAATTCTTTATTCCCTATAACACCAAAAAGTATTAAGTTTTCCAAATTGCGAACATCAATACTTTCTATACTGCTGTGTTGTATATATAGAGCTTGCAAATTATTAGGAGTATTAAAAGAAACATTTTTATATACTAAGTTATATGCCCATATTTGGGTTAAATAAGAATTACTATCTATATTAAAACTTCTTATATAACCAGTACCATCAGAACATCTAAAGTCAATCTTAGTTACATTACCATATATTCTTATAATTGTATCTTTGGTATTTAAATTATAATCTGGGGAACTAAATAATCCAATCTGAATATTTACTGTTTTTTCAAACAACCCATTCTTTATCATTGCCTTTGTATTTGAAGAGTCAGCAGCAAGGGCAACAGTAAGATTTGCATTTATATCACATTTAAACTCAATAAATCTCTCCATATTGACTTGAGAATATGAATTAATAGGAACTACAAAACCAAGTAAAATAAGTATTGATAGTTTAATAATCTTGTTTTTCATAAATATTGTGAATTTTGGTTATAAACGTAATAGAAAATTGCAGGTAATCCAATAAACTAAATTATCAAATTACCTGCAATTAGAAAGTTATTATTTTACAATTATTATTTTATCAGACTTAATCACGCTCTTACTATCTGTAATAGTATAGTAATAAGCACCCGATTTAAGATTTTTTAATTCTATTGTCTGCACTCCCTTATTATTCTTAAGAGTTTTTGTTAATAATTCAATTCCCTTATTATCATATATCTTTATAGTATATATTTGTCTTGGAGGTAAATTATAAGTTAAAATAATATGATCTTTAGCAGGATTAGGAACTACTGTTATATCCGCATTTGAGAGGTCAGAAAGAGAACCTTGTGTTCTTACAAGTTTATTCTTAGGTTCATTTTCCATATTTACAACAATAGGATGATAATCTGTACTTATTCCTTTAAAATATAGAATTGACTTTGCTTTTGATCCTATCGCATCATTATATTCTGACAAATACAAAAGAGTTTCTTCACTTAAATAATGAGCATTTCCTACTTCTTCAACCAAATCTATATACTCCAAATATCTTTCTACTTGATCAGTATAGTTCTTATTCCCCAGCAAACTTGATAAAGACTCTCTTGCTTGAGGATATTCTTGTTTACCTATATAAGAGTCTGCCAATTCAAATCTTGTTGCAGGACTTTTCATTTCGGATAAAACACTTCTATATTCATTAATATTCACTCCTAAGGAGTCGGTTAGAATAATAACTATTAATGACCTTGAAGCCATCTCTAATTCAGTAAGCTTAGCAGAGATATTACTTTCCATATTTGCTCTAAAGGTTTTTTCTTCCCAGCTTTCTTCAATAAGAGATATCGATAAAGATGTGAGGTAATTTTCTCCTTTATACATAAACGCCTTGAACTCGTCTTTTTGTGTAGCTTCTGGATTGGAAAGTAGTATTTCAGTACAAACAGCTAAAGGTAGTTTCTCACTTTGAACCATTTCTCTCAAAACTTCTACTGAGAGGTAAGGTGATGCTCCTAAATATTCATCCCTAACAGCCCAAACATCTCCATCCCAACCTTCTTGCAGTTTGTCTAATAATTCATCTTTTTGACCTCCATCCAATAGGTTATTATAGTTAAATAATAATATAGCATATTGCTCTCTTAATACATCTCTATCATAATACCATTCATCTTTTGTTTTTGCAGTACCTATAGTTCCACAAGTATTTTCCTTTGGCGCAATATCTATAAGTTGAACATTATCATTGCATAGGGTTAGTCCTGTATTTAGGATATTGGAAGTAAAGTAATAATTAATATTTGGACAATTACTGTTACATATATCTGCTGTTATATTATCATAGAAGAAGTTTAATGCAGGAATATTTAATGATATTTGTTCTTCACAAATACCATAAATATTTGGATTATTAGCATCAAATTTTGTTACATATAATCCATAAAGAGAGTTACTGAATGTATTACATGAATACTGCAAACCTGTAATTATTATGTCGTTATCACTCCTATTAGTGCCTAATGCCTGAGACCCTCCATAAAGGTTAGTAAAGGTATTATTATTTATCATATTCGCATCACCTCCTGAGTTTCGTATGCCTATACCAAGTGTATTTGTTGGAGGAAAGGATTGACTAGAGAAAGATATGCCATTAAAATCATTCTTCTTTATTGTATAGCCTGAAGAGATATCTGAGAAAATTCCAACAGATACCTTTTCTATTTCTTCGCCATCTTGAGCTATATAAGGATTAATTTTTGGTCTTATATTAAAATTAGATTCTGTAACTGAGAAATTACGATTAGAAGAAGAAAACACTCCACAAGAATTAAAATTAAAAATAGTATTAGATACATCAAAGATTTTATTACTCAAATTACTTGCTCTTATTCCATAATCAAGGTAATTAAACTCACTCTTTTCTATAGGCATATTTGCATCTTGAGTAAAACGACCTGTAACTCTAAACCCTGCATTTTCTGATAAGATTCCGTGTGTTAAGATTGTATCAGCTTCGTTGTTTTCTTTAGAGAAATAACATTTAGTAAATCTTACACCTGTTACCTCATACATAGTTACATGGCTTAATTGCGATTTATCATGAGCAAAAAGGTTTTCATCCCAGCTAAAGTTACAATTAGTAAATAAACCTTGGTTAGAATTATTATAAGATAGATACTCAACGCTACGTAAATTATTTCTAAATATAGTATTTGCTGCTTTTATTATTCCTCCTGTAGTATTCCAATTGTCAGGGTACCATGTGGAAATAGCATTTTTTGCATTTTCAATGGTTGCATTATTTAACTCAACATATCCTTGATGCTGCTGTGTCTGTGGTTGATTTCTATCTCCCATAACAAATATTGCTCCCCAAAATTCATCTGGACATGAGCTTGTAATTGTACCTCCATTAACAATTAATTTTGCTCCTGGCTCAACAATAATCTTTGCTCCTGGCGACATATGTAAGGTAGAATTATTTATAGTCAAAGAATAGCCACTTTTTATTGTTATAGTTCCTGATGAAAAATAATTGTTTGAAATTGTTATATCATAATTAACATTTTTTTCAAGCACAAGATCCTCTTCATTAAAACAAGCTGCTCTTTTTACTGCAGCATAAGCATCAACCAAACCATAACCCATTTCTTCATTCCATGTACCATTTGGACGATTTGGAGAATTAGCATAATCATAAAGTCCGTCTGGTTCCTGTATACCTCTTATCTTTTGAGCAGTAGATTCAATAATATCTTTAACTTCTTGACTAGTAAGATTTGGATTTACAGAAAGCATTAATGCAGCAACTCCAGCAACATGCGGGCAAGCAGCAGAAGTACCTCCAAAATAAACTGTATAATCATTATCTGTATAATCATATGAAATTAATGTTCCTTCTGTAATGTTATTATAATCAAATTCTGAGTTGTATCCTATTTCTCCTTGTCTATCAGTTGTTGAAATTAAAACACCTGGGGCTACAATGTCTAATCCTTGACCGTAATTACTACCCCATGTTGTTTCTGTATCACATGATGTAAAACTTTTTCTCTCTCCACAAGGGCTAATAGCTCCAACGGTAATTACACCACTCAAAGAAGAAGGATAATCAACAATTGAATAATTATTATTTCCAGATGCAAAGACAAGAACTGCGCCTTTCCCATTACGACCTTCTGTTAAAGCATTGTTAATCGCATAGTTTAATGATTGGTTTGCTGCACTAGCTGTATAAAAACCCCATGAATTATTGATTACTGATACATTATTATCGATTGCAAAACCATATGCATTTATTAATTTCCCTACTCCACCAGGTGATGTAAGATTCATATTTATTTTGCAGCTAATGGACATTATTGGACAATTAGGAGCAATACCATCAATCCCAATACTATTATCTGCATTTGCTCCTATTATTCCTGCACAAGCTGTTCCATGAGCATCATATATTCTACTTGGACTATCATCTGATTCTGCGTCATAACTAATGGGATACATATTTGTTAAATCAGGATGACCAAATTCTACTCCACCATCTAATACTGCTACAATAATATCTGAATTACCTTTTGTAATTTGACGCGCACTTAAATAATTTATATCAATTCCTGATTCTCCTCCATATTGTCCAAAATTGAACAAACCCCATTGATCTGAAGAGTAAGTGCCATTAGAATGAGATAAATTATTACCGAAAAAATCCGGATCTGTAAACTCAAATAATCCAGACTCATAAAATGAGTTAGCCATTTCCAACGCATTTCCTTGAGATTCTTTTGAGCAGGATAAAGTATATAGTAAAGGAAGATGTTTATAATTTCCTAAGATTGTTACATTATTTGCGGTAGCCATATTCTCTAATAGATTTATATCTTCAGAAGTTTTTAACTTTACATAAAAAAGATGAGATAAAGCAATTAGTACACTATCTTGAGTTAAGAAAAAAGGGGTAGAATATAAAATATTGCTATCTGACAAATTAATTGAATAATTATTTGTCTCTACTATAGTCCAATATTTTTCATCTGGGTTTGTAGATTTGAAAGGGATAACTGTATTAATTTGAAATCCTTTGAAACTTTCTGCAATATAGCCATTATTAATTATTTGATTTTTTAATACAATTGTATCAGACGCATTATTCACTAAAACAAATCTCTTACTTAAGATTGTTTGAAGGTTTATTTTATTTCCATTATACCAAATATAAGTTTCTTGTGCCAATATATCTTGTAGAAAGAAGATGCTTATTAATATCATCAATAATTTTTTCATAATATTTATATTTTTGGTACTAATTCATCTGTTGTTAATTGCAAAGTAATTGTGGATATGGAAGGTATTTTCTTTGTTGTCCAATAGTAAGCCTTTTGAGAATCTGGTGATGCTAATCCTGACATGGTAATATCTATTTTTAGAATATATTCAAAGAAGTTTACCTGTTCTATTTCTCCAACAATTGAACCTACTCGAGTCACAGTATTATGTCCTCTAAATATTAGCAAAGAGCCTTTTGTGAAATCAAAGGTTCTTGCTTCTGGAAGCTTAGCATGAAGTTCTTCATTGCTATTAAATAAATATAATGTATCTTCAGAAGAACCTAAAGGTCCTAAATGGTTAGTTCCTAATGTTGTGTCTATAAGGCTAATTTTAGATTCAACTATATTAGTATTTGTATCATCTGACTCCTCACAAGCCGAGAAGATCCCAAAACTTAAAAGTACTACCACCACTATGGTAAAGGCACTTAGTTTTATGAATTTACTTTTCATTTTTACAATAATTTTTAATTAATAAATAGTTTTCTTGCAGAGTTTTATTTCTGCGGTTAAGTAAATATAAACAAGATCAATCGCCTTTCTTATAAAACTAAACATTGACTTGCAGAATCCCGTCGTGCGGGATTTGTAATCACGCACTTCTTTACTATTAGGATTCTTGCTTTGCAAGCGGCAAGCCGATGATTCAATCCGACACTTATTCATATTTATTTGCATTAACTTGACTTTATTTATACTACGAATTACAAATTCTTATAGCAATTGAGTGCGGGAGTGAAAATCCCACACGACAGAGTAGAGTAGTACTTAGTCATTAATAAAAATTTATTCAGAAGGCAAAACATTTAATATAAAATCAATGTTTGCATTAGAAATAATCTTTGGAATAAGAACTGCTTCAACCCATGTTCTCTCACTTATATCTAAAGGTCCCATTACTTGATGACAATTAAATGTTAGTTTATAATTATTTTCAGAGATTTTATCTAATGTTTTGGCTGGTTTACCTAAATTATTATAAGTTGAAACACGCACAGTAATTAACGAATACTTATTAAAATCAATAGTAGGAGTATTTTCTCCGTCCTTAATAGTAAGGTAGTTCAAAAACCCCTCTTGTGAATTAATAATAAATGCAATATTGGGATCAATACTAGAAATATTCCAATTGAATGTAATAAGACTATCAGGGACAAAATCGGTATATGTATCAATATTATTATAGTAATAACAAGGATTACCCCTAATAGAAAAATCTATCATATCAATACTATTTTGGTTATTATCTTCATCACTATCTTTACAACTATAAAGAGAGGATGCGAAAACGGCAAGCAATAATAACATTAATGCTTTTGAAAGAAAGTCTTTGTTTGTCATAGTGTTTTGTTTTTCGTTAAGAACCTTATTATTTCCAATACTGCAAAGAAAGACAAAATAAATGATATAAGGGAGTTAAAAGTTGAGAATAATCATTATATTTTTAATCTTATATTGTTTCAAAGCAAAAGATGATAAGGAATGCTTGAATTATTAGCAAGTTTTATTAAATTATTAGCAAGTAAAGGCGGATTGATTACGAACTAAACGTGGAGGTGTAATGCCATTCCACAGCTATGAAATGCCATTCTGTAGCTGTGGAATGCCATTCTGTAGCCGTGGAATGGCATTAGAGTTTCATCATTAGCAAGTAATAATTTAATATTAGCAAGTTATAATTTATTATTAGCAAGTTATAATTTTATATTAGCAGGTTATTTATCCGCTATTATCTATTAAAGAAGTTGCTTCTGTAATATTTGTTTTCTCTTAAACAAAATAATAAGAGCATTTTATAGTTAATATGGTATAGAATATAATCATTAAAAAATAATATATATATGAAAACAGATTTAGAAATTGCTCACGAGTACAAGATGCTACATATAAGAGATATGGCAGCTAAGCTTGATATTTGCAAGGATGATATTGAATACTACGGAAAGTATAAGGCTAAACTCCCTCTTAAATTAATTGATGAAGAGAAGGTAAAGAAATCGAAATTAGTTTTGGTTACTGCAATGACTCCAACGCCTGCTGGTGAAGGAAAGACTACTATTTCAATTGGTCTTTCTCAAGCTCTAAATAAGATAGGAATGAAGGCAATGGTTGTTCTTAGGGAACCGTCTTTGGGGCCTGTTTTTGGAATGAAAGGTGGTGCAACAGGAGGAGGACATGCGCAGGTTGTTCCTATGGAAGATATTAACCTCCACTTTACTGGTGACTTTGGGGCAATTGAAAAAGCTCATAACCTTCTTGCTGCTATTATTGATAATAATATTCAAAACAAAAAGAACTGTGTAGGACTTGATACAAGATCTATAACTTGGTCAAGGGTGATGGATATGAATGATAGGTCGCTAAGAAATATGGTTATTGGTTTGGGTGGTACTGCTAATGGTATTCCTCGTGAGACAGGGTTTAAGATTACTGCTGCTTCTGAGGTTATGGCTATTCTTTGTATGAGCTCAAGCATTAAGGACTTGAAAGAAAGATTAGGTAATATATTAGTTGGATATACTTATGATAAGAAACCTGTTTTTGCAAGAGATTTAAAAGCTCATGGTGCTATGGCTGCTCTTTTGAAAGATGCAATTAAGCCTAATCTTGTTCAAACAACAGAAGGAACTCCTGCAATTATTCATGGTGGACCTTTTGCTAATATTGCACAAGGAACAAATACTATTCTTGGAACAAAGATGGGAATGACTCTTTCTGATATTGTTGTTACTGAGGCTGGTTTTGCGGCAGACCTTGGTGCAGAGAAGTTTATTGATATTAAGTGTAGAGAGTCTGGACTAAGACCTAATGCAATTGTTATTGTTGCAACCATTAAAGCATTACGCTACCATGGTGGAGTTGGAGTTAAGGATATAGGCAAGGTTAATCTTGATGCTGTTAGAAAAGGATTTGAAAACTTAGAAAAACATATTGAGAATGTTAAGTTATTTGGAATAACTCCTGTTATAGCTATCAATAAGTTTGTGGATGACTCTCAAGAAGAAATTGACTTTGTGAAGAAAGCTTGTGAAGACTTAGGAGCAAAAGCTTTTACTTGTGAAGTTTGGGCAAAGGGAGGAGATGGTGCAATTGAACTTGCAAAAGAAATTGAAAAACTTGTTGAAGAAAAGACAGAGATTAAGTTTATGTACGATAAAGAAGATTCAATTGAGGATAAGATTACTAAGATTGCTATGAATCTTTATGGTGCAAAGAAGGTTGAGTTTTCAACAAGAGCATCTTCAGATATTGCAAAAATTGAAGATATCGGACTTGCAAATCTTCCAATTTGTATTGCTAAGACTCAAAAATCTATTTCTGATAATCCAAAGCTTAGAGGATGTCCAAAGAACTTTACTTTTAAGGTAAGGGAAGTTGAGCTTTCATCAGGAGCAGGATTTATTATTCCAATATCAGGTACTATGATGTTGATGCCAGGGCTTCCAGAAGTTCCTTCTTCAGAGAGTATAGATATAGATGATGACGGACATATTATAGGATTGTTCTAAAAAGAAATTCTATTTAGTATAAGACATCCTTAAACAAAAAAATGCCATTCAAAACTAATGAATGGCATTTTTTATTTATTAGAAAGTATAATCTATTATCTACTTTCTCTTATTTTGTTCTTCCTGGGTAAACTTTTAATGCTTCTTCAAGACATATAGCTGCTGCTTTAATATCTTCTATCTTTAAGCAATAAGTTATACGAGCTTGTTTTCTTCCTTTTTCAGGGTCTGAATAGAATCCTGTTGCAGGTGCTAACATTACCGTTTCTCCATTGAAGTTAAAATCTTCTAATAACCATTGACAGAACTTATCGCTATCGTCAATTGGCATTTGAATCATTGTGTAGAAAGCTCCTTTTGGCATTGGGCAGAAACATCCTGGGATTGCATTTATTGCTTCCACAAGTACGTGACGGCGTTTGTCGTATTCTGCAAGTACATCTGTGAAATAAGAATCTGGAGTGTCAATTGCAGCTTCTGCGAATATTTGTCCAAAGAATGGAGGACAAAGTCTTGCTTGAGCCATACGCATTGCTGCACCCATTAATTCTTTATTCTTAGAGATAATACAACCAACTCTTGCTCCACATGCGCTATAGCGTTTTGAGACAGAGTCAACTAATACCACATTTTGTTCTAGTCCTTTAAGGTTCATTACTGAATGGTGTTCAACTCCATCGTAACAAAACTCTCTGTAAACCTCATCAGCAAATAGATATAAATCATGTTTCTTAGCTAATTCACCTAAAACATTAAGTTCTTCTTGTGAATAAAGGTATCCTGTTGGGTTATTTGGATTACAAACCATAATAGCTCTTGTTTTAGGAGTTATGGCTTTTTCAAATTCTTCAATAGGAGGAAGTGCAAATCCATCTTCAATATGAGAAGGTATTGTTTTGATAACTGCATCTGATTGAATTGCAAATGAATTATAGTTTGTGTAGTAAGGTTCTGGAATAATTACTTCTTCCCCTGGGTTCAAGCAAGCTGCAAAAGCAAATTGTAGAGCCTCAGAACCACCATTTGTAACTATGATTTCATGTTCAGTGATATCAATATGGTTTTTTTGATAGTAACCAGCTAATTTCTTTCTATAAGAAAGGTTTCCCGCTGAGTTAGTGTATTCGACAATTGACATATCAGCATTTTTCATTGCTTCAATAGCTCCTTTTGGAGTTAGGATGTCTGGTTGTCCAATATTTAAATGATGAACCTTTATACCTCTTTCTTTTGCTGCATCAGCATAAGGTACTAATTTTCTAATTGCTGAAGCAGGTAAAGACTTCCCTTTTTTAGATATTTGTGGCATAATAAATTGCTTTTTGTTATTATTTATTTGTCTTAATTAATTTGTAGGGGAATTTAGAACCGTTCCTTTGATTCTAAGGATTACTCTATTATTACTCGCGTTTGATTCAACAGTTACAGATTTGTTGATTGGCCCTGGGTTACCTGTATTGTATTTTACTCTAATTCCTGCACTTTGTCCTGGCATTAGTGGTTCTCTTGGCCATGAAGGAACAGTACATCCACATGATGAACGAACATTTGAAAGAATTAATGGAGTTTTTCCAGTGTTCTTATATGTAAATGTTGTTTCTCCATTTCCGTTTCTCTGAACATCACCATAGTCATGTTCTAATTTCTCGAACGTTATTTCTGCTTGGGTTCCTGATGGTTTGCTTGCTGGAGCTGCTGATTTATTGTTTTGTGCAAAGGCTCCGAATGTAACTCCAAAAACTAGGAGTAATGATAAGACTAATTTTTTCATATTACTGTTTGTTTTAAATTATTAATGTTCTTTTCTTATTACCTTTCCTGTAAGTATAAGAACGATCCGAGGTTTTTCAGGATCATTGGTCGATACAGTGATACTTCTTTTAATATCTGATATTATATTTGTGTTATATGTAATACTAATTTCTCCACTTTGAGAAGGCATAACTGGATCCTTCGACCATTTTGGGTTTGTGCAGCCACAAGATGCAACAACATTGTTAATAATCAAAGGACTCTTACCCTCATTCTTAAACTTAAATATAA
>Ga0265294_10009354_pt1 | contig 11311 bp, 7 predicted proteins | sample MunlanPumphouse3_FD_192504 | JGI IMG/M metagenome (GOLD analysis project Ga0265294, IMG submission 192504) | Groundwater microbial communities from a municipal landfill in Southern Ontario, Canada - Pumphouse #3 | ecosystem: Environmental > Aquatic > Deep subsurface > Groundwater | place...
TACACCACCCTATTTATATTCCAAAAGATAATTTATAATCTCCTGGTTGTGTTTCCTTAAACATAAACACTTGTGCAAATGACGTAGGATTTTTATATATACCTAAATCTTTTACAGTTGTATCTACTACATAAACAAAACCTTGAATTTTATATTTATTATACTCTATTACTTTTGTTCTTTCATATTTTACTTCCATATATTGAATATAATCATTAAGTGCAGGAAAATTTAATTCTTTAAAGCTAGCATCAAGTAAATCATATGCTCCTTGATAATCTTTATCATTTACATATGAAATATATTTCCCAATATACATACGTATTCTTTCTACATCATTTGTAGGAACATCTTTAACGTCAAATTCAATATTGTTATTCTCTTGTTCTTTATTATTAATATTATCAAGTTGTTCTTGCCACTCTTGTGTTTTTTGAGCTAATTTTTTATCATATTCAGCATTATTATACATAGGTACTAATGTTTTTGAAATTACAATTATTAATGATATAAAGAAAATGAATAATGATGATATGATTAATATCTTATTTTTCATAATCATTCCCCCTTATATTCAAATTTAACATTTGAAGTAATTTCAGTACCATTAAATACTTTAATATTATCGTCATTATATATAGTAATATCGTATACATTTCTTGTTCCTGATTTATAATCAACAATCATTTCAACATTTAAAGTTTTATCCCTATTAATAATAGTTGATTTATTAATAATTGCAATATTAACTATATCATTTGAATTTTTTGTATATACACCTTTTACAGAATTATATATATTTACAAACTCTGTATAATTTTCTATTCCATATAATTCAAATAATTTACTTGCATTAATATTATATGACTCTGTTGTATTAGCATAATCCTTGTAAATTGTTTGCATAGAACTAATACCAATATTAATTGATGTTAATAAAGAGCTAACACTGACATTGCCTACATAAGCATCTTTGATTGAACTAGTTTCTTGAACACCATTGTTATAAAAATCTGTAAAAACATCTTCAGGATCACTAACCCAAACCTCATCAGAATAATCACTTAATAAAGGTACGGATGGCATAAATGCATATACGTATACAAATACACATATAGAAAAGATTAATAATAAATAATATTTTGAATCTTTCATCATTCTACCCCCATTAATATGTTATATAATTACCTAATTTATATGTTGGATTAATTGCTTTTTCTAATGAATTTCCTCCAACCCTTACTTCAAAATGCAAATGTGGTCCTGTTGACTTACCTGTACTACCAACGTAACCAATTACATCACCTTTTTTAACATTAGAACCTACACCATAATTTCCATATGAACTCATATGTGCATATAACGTATATATATTATTAGAATGCTTAACTACAATATAATTACCATATACTGGGCTAGTTAAAACAGATTCAATAGTACCATCTGCATATGAAACAATTTTTGCACCAGTTGATGCAGCAATATCTATTCCATGATGTTTAGACATTTCTCCTGTAACAGGATCTTTTCTTGAACCAAAAGGTGAAGATATTGATCCAGATGATGGAAGTGGCCATGTATATGTTGCATAATACTTTTCTCTTAAATCTTCTAATTCATCTTTTGGATCAGCTACTTCTGATATTCCATCAACAGAACTTTCAATTCTATAATAATTAATATCTCCTGTACTTACACCAATTACATTACCCTTTTTAACAAAACCTGTTTTTGTTACATTTACATTTGATAAATAGGTTGTTCCAAAAATATCACTTGTAATTGTTACATAATTTACACCATCTATATCTTCAATTCCTAATGTACCATCATATGGAGCAAATACATCTTTTCCTTCTCCACATTGTATTGTTGCTACACCATTTATTGAAGAAGTAACAAAACTATCATCATCAACTACCCATTGTGCACCAAGTGCAAAATCTGTTGTAGAAGCTGTTCTTCCTATTTGTTCATCAGATAATACTCCTTGTTCTACAAATAATTCTATCAATTGAATAACTGGGATATGATTACCTTCTAAACATAAATAATTTGGTATTCCATTTATCATATCACTTGATTCAATTTGAGTTACTTCATCTAAACCCATTTCATCGACTAATGAATCCACTTCTTCTGGAGAAGTTGTATAATCTGTTTGTGAATATAAATCATATAAAGATTTCAATATTGTCTCTGCGCTTGAACTAATATTTAAATAATCTTTTTCAAAAAAACTATTAGCTCTATAATATTTTACAGCTTCTGATTCATTTATTACACCATCAGATGTTATTTCTACATCAGGGAATAAAATTTGTTTCATTGCGGTACGACCACCTAACTCTAAAACTCTATAATATTTTTCATAATCTTTAGCGGTTGAATTAGTCTTAACTTCTACACCTTGAGATTCCAAATTTGTCTTTTCAGCTTCTGTTAAATATATTACTTGTTTTGAATCTGGATCATCATTAATTGTTTCAACATAATTATCTTCATATAGATATGTATAATCATATACATATCTGTATTCAAAATCATATTCATATTCATATTCTACATTATACGTACAACCATCACATGTGCTATAACAATTATCATCATGAACATGATTGCATCCATTTTTTTCACAATCTTCATCGCAGTCATGATCGCAATCAAAATAAGAATGTGATGGATGACTACGTGTTTCAATTTTAGAATAAAGAAAACTCATTGTTTCATTTAACTCCATTGTTTCATATGTAATAATTTCATTATAACTTGAATTTAAGCTTTGACCACAATCTTGTTCATCATATCCATGATTTGTTATTTTTTCTGTTTTTTTCACAATAACAAATATTTCTTCATTTGCATAACCATCAAAATCTTTTAATTCTTTAGTATCTGGTATATTAAATGTATATATTACATCTTTATGAGTATGATTTTCTTCATAAGTTGTATTATACGTTGGTGCTTCTATTGTTTCTATTCCTTTATGTACCTCATCGTAATTTGTTGCTTTTCCCCATTCCCAATTTAACATATCTGATGTAATATCTCCTGCCTTTATTCCTAACGCAATTAATTCATCTTGTGTATATGGTTTGCCTTGTGGTGCTTCATGCCATCCAGAGCTACGACTTTCCCAAGTATCCAAACTTGAATGAACATAACTTCTTAATGTACTTTCATACCATGTAGAAATATATTTTAAAAATATTTCTGGCTCGATAATATTTTGATCAGATATTATTTTTTCACCTTTTTCATTTGATGGGTTTACAACAATATTTACTCCTTTAGCAACATTTCTAACAGTTAATTGTAAATCATGATATTTATGTGCTAAGATAGCTATTTCATATCCAACATCTGGAGATAAAGTCGCAACATGAAATGCAAATGGATATTGCCAAGGCATTGCATATGCTTTTACCCAATTAGTTATATCTAATTTTGTGGCTTTATTTTCTATCTTGAAGTTATATATGCTTGAATTATTATTTTTAGCATTAAATATCTTTTCTGCATTTTCATCTGAAAATACAGAACCATTTTCAAAAGGTACAGTTATATCATTTTGCCAATTTATTTTAAATCTCATTGCACCAGTTTCATCCTTTTCTGCTGCTAATGACTGATCTCCAGTATCCCAATTAGTAACAACTTTTAAAGCTGTAAGCTTTAATTTTGCTTCATCAATTGCATAACCTATTACGTTATTAACTAGTGGCAAATTTAATAAACTTTGAAATACTTTACTAACTATAGTTGCATTATATATATACTCATTGCCATCTGTAATATATATTGCTCCTCTATATCCAATACCAGCAAAAGTCATATCATTTCTTATTGTATATGTTTCTTTTTCTGCCATTAAATATCTATTTAAATATAAACCTGCTCCTTCTAATGGATTAATTTTATTCAATCCATTATATGGACTATTCTCATCTTCAAATTTATTACCAGTAAAACTTAATAATGCTTCTCCATATAATCTAGCACCTGTTTGTCTTGGTAATTCCATTAGTACTTTACCATCAGGACCTAATTGATCTACTTTTTCAATTTCTTCAGGATAAATATCCTCTTCTCCCGTTGATTTGTTAATATCATAATTATTTACAAAATCTTGAGCTGATTTATCAGCTTGAACTGGTTTTAATAATTCACTATATTTAGTTGCTAAAGCTGTATAGTATAATAAAGAATATGAATCTCTAACTTTAGTATAAGATCTAAAATCATCACTAACATCATATATACTTATAAGACCAGAAACAGATTGAGGCACACTAAATATTGGCATCGTAACACCATAATAAGTAATTTTTGTATTTATAGATTGATTTAATAAATTTTCAACATATTCATGCAAACTTATAGGATTACCTTCATCATCAAGCCTAATTGAATCTTCTAAGAAAGAATCTCCATATTTATCTAATTTGGCAGGATCATCCACTTGAAGTGAACCAATTAAATTATAATTTGCTTTGCTAAAATACTTTTCATTGATAAAATTATGCTCACCATAAGCACCTATTTCCTGAAAATCAATACCATTTCTTGTAAGTTGATAATATAAATTTGATACTTGATCTTCATCAACATAAGCTGAAGTACCCGACCATAAATATCCCCATGTCATAGACATATCTTTAAAATTTGAACTAAAGAAATTTACTAATGCGAAAATAGCAAGTATTAAAACAAGTATTACTATTACAGCCAACACAACTGGCCATGCAGCAGCTATTGCAGCAATAATGGCCTGTACAAGAGCAATGGTTGCATGTATTGCAGCTTGTATTGCATGTATAATTAATCTCATCGCATGCATTGCCGTCTTCACAGCTCTTGCAGTTGTTTTAGCAGTTTTCGCAGCTGTTTTAGCAGTATTTACAGTATTTTTTGCACCTTTTGCAACATTTTTACCAGTCTTTACGCTATTAGAAACTTTTCCTGTTTTACTTTTTAATTTATTAGATACCTTATTTTTTACTTTATCTTTAGTTTTATCTTTTATTCTATTTTTAGCATTATCTATAACAGAGTTTGAGCGTTTACTAGATGAAGAATCTTTCTTCTCTACACCATTATCATCATAATCGCCATCATCACCATTTTCATTATCATATGGATCAAACTCTTCATCTAACTCTTCATCTTCATCATAGTACATGTATATCTCTCACCTACCTTTATATTAATGAATTAATTATTTTGTTTATATATTTTTTTCTCTTTATTTATAATACCTTGTAAAATTTTTTGTTCTTTTTTATAATCAGTACCTGTCATACGAGAAAATTCATTTTCATTTTGTTCGCGGATCACTTGACGAGCTTTCATTTCTTTTTGCTTTTGATCCATTGTCTCAAATTCTTCTCTGTCATCTTCATCCATTAATTTTGCAGCTGCATCAATTAAATAATTCATATTATCATTATCATCTAAGAAATCAGCTAATGAATTTGCATCATCTCTTTCTCTTCTATATTGCTTTGCTTCATCTTTACCATGAAGTGTTTCGCTACCAGCTATTTTATCTTTTACAAAATTTTCAGCTGCTCCTTTAATACCACCATTATTACTAATGTTTGATTTCAAATTACCAGCAGCTTTTAATGCTCCACCAGTTAAACTACTTCCCGTACTAAATCCAGATGTAAATCCAGAAATTGCATCTTTTCCAGTTGCTATATTAAGTCCCGCCATCATTGTACCAGCAGCCAATCCAACTCCACCTTTAATAAAACCTTTACCAAGAGCTTTACCAGTAGCTTTAGCTCCTCTACCTAATAAACCTTCACGTTTTATTAAATTATTTTTGTCTGAACTTCCTCCTCCAATAGTAGTACCTGTACTTCCAGTACCTCTTGATGAACCTACACTTGAAGTACCTGCTCCTGAACCTGAAGTGCTATTCATAGCTGCATCAAAACTTCCATCATATAAACCTGGTGTATAGGATCCTGCTGGTCCTACTGGCTTTTTCGTAGATGCTCCTGAAACAGGTGCTGGAACTTTGCTTTTAGCTGCTGCAGCAGCTGCTCCTCCACTTCCTGGTGTACTACCTTTTGAAGTTGGCAATTTAGGAGGTGTCCTATTACCCTTACCCATATTTCCTAATTTACCAGCTAATTTGTTAGCACCACCCATTACTGCTGCTCCACCTGCAGCTGCCATACCCATTGAACCTTTATCATCAGCCATACCCGATTCTTGTCCAAGGAATTTTTGTATCCATTTTCTTAACATAAAGAATACAATTATAAATACAACTGCTGGTAATGGCATATTCTTTTCCATGCACATTGTAAATGCAGATATAATTATTGTAAATAACAAAGCATCAAGTGGTTGAATTATTACATTAGTTGAAAATTCCTTCAACATATTACTTAATAATCCGCCACCTTTTCCTCTTAGTTTATCTATTGTACTTGCTAAAATTACTAAAGGAGATATTATAACAATAAAGCATATTAATATTAACCTTTTTATGTATGCTATAAAAATAATAAATGTAAATGCCAATAATACCAACCAAATAATTGCATATATAATACTAAAATCATTAAAATTAAAAGTATTATCCATTACCAATTTATATGGATCAGTACCATTCATCATTGTTGTCGCTACTGACAAGAAAAATGCACTTACCCAATCACTTATAAATAGTATTGCTGCTAGAATATAATGCATTGTAAATATTAACAATAAACACAATAACCAATCTTTTAATAAATCCATATATTTTGCTTTGCTTTGGCCTGTACTTGAAATTAATATTTGAATTGCAACATACACTAACATTACCAAAGTAGCTGCTAATGCTATCATTCTTGAAATTTGATACCATGTTGATACAATTCCTTTTAATCCTGTAGCATTTTCATCCTCAACATTAGTAACAAATAATGGATTAGCATTTGTAGTATTTGTATCAAAAATATTAGCCTTCGTAATTGCAAGTTCATTATATACTATATCACTTATAAACAAGTCATGCGATTCAGTCGGCGGATTAGAACCAGCTATAATTTCACCTAAACCTAATATACCATTTAATATAGCTTGAAATGCAAAAGCTATTCCACCTAACAAAGAAGATATTGGAGATAATAAAATACCTCCTAATCCTGCTTGTGCTTCATTTACTATTCCAGTTGGTGCTATAAAATTAAACAGCAACACAACTACCATTAGTATACATATAAATCGTTTTACCCTTTTCCCAGTTAAAAACTTCACAATAACACCTCTTTTTATTCACTTCTTTTGTTCATTTCAGCTATTTTATTTACGTTTGTTTCTACAAATTCAAACTCTTTTGCAGATGGTTGAATTTGTATAATTGCTGTATCAGAACCAGTTTTTAATAATCCTTCGCCTCGTTGACAAGTAAGTAAGAAATATGTCTCACCTTCGCTTAATTTAAATACTTCTTTTAAATATTCAATTTCCGCTTTATCTTGTGCTAAAAATAATTTTGTATCTGATGATGTTAAAACAGCTTGCGCTTCAGGTTTTTCGTAAAAATCTTGGAATTTTTGTGAAATAACTGCTAACGAAACATTTCTTTTTCTTGCACGTCTAGCCATTGTATTTAAAAAATCAACAGCTTCAGGATATGGTAACAACATCCATGCTTCATCAACTAATACTCTTTTCTTTCGTGCTTTTTCTTTATCTTCACTATTTTTCTTAACATATTTTTCCCAAATCCAAGAAAGTAATATTTGTTGTGCTAACGGTCTAGCAAATCTTTCTTCTAATTGAGAAATATCCAAGTTAATAAAAGGTGCTCCATCTAATAATTCAAATGTAGATTGACCATCAAAATATGCCATTTGTCCATCATATTCTCTAATATATTGTTTCATTACTTTTGTTAAATAACTATAATGGAATTTATAATCTGAATTATCATTTTCTTCTGCTTTTTGAACTAATCTTGCATACCATGAACCAATAGTTGGTAATAACTTTTTCTTTCGTGTTAATTTATTTCCAGATAAAACTGTATCATTAGATTCATATAAACTATCTGGATTTGAATTTATTCCATGAACCATATATTCTTCAGCTACAGTTTCAGCTATAATCTGTTTTGTTAATTCATTTACTTCTTCACTTCTTGTACTACCTCTTGCCATTGTTAATAATGCTTGTGTAACGTCTTCTACTTTATTTTCAACGCTTAATACTTTTCTTTCTTTACCTGTAATTTCATCTTTTACTAATTCTTCTTCTATATCGAATAAGTTTATAATTGTTTTTGAATTAGGACTAAGTGTAACATTTATACCTCCTAGTGCTTCAGCAACAACAGCATATTCACCTTCAGCATCTAATGCTAAACTTTCAATTCCCATCAAAACGGATGATCTTGCAGTAATAGTTTTAATTGTAACACCTTTACCAGCACCAGACTTACCGAATATAACCATGTTATAATTCGTTAATGATGAATGGAAATTATCAAACATAACAGGAAGTCCTGTTTGTTTATTTCTTCCCAAAGGTACACCCGTTTTATGGCCAACTTCTGATGTTACAAATGGAAATACGGTTGACATTGATCTTCTATCAAACGTATGTGTTTTCTTTATTTGATCATCGCAAAAAGGTAAATTTGTTTTAAAAGCTTTTTCTTGTATTGCCCATGCACTTTTAAAATCTAATAATTGCTTTGACATGTTCATTACAAACAATTCACTCATTTTATTAAGTGTTTCTAAATCATATGCGAATAATGTACAAACAAATGATGCTTCAAATAATTTATTAAATCCTGCTGCTATTTCATCTCTTAATTGTTCAGCTTCCATTCTTTTTGCTGTAATCAATCTTTCTCTATTTATATCGCCACCCTTTGCCGCAACGATTCTTTCAGATTCAAGATCATTTATTATTCTATTTAATTCATTTTGTGATGCACCTTCAGCTACTGGATTTATAAATACTGATGAATTTACATCTCCAAAATTATACATACCTCTTAAAAACTCTGGGAAAGTACACATTCTTGGCAATGCAATTGCATACATACTTCTTGCATACCTTGAAACATAAGATACAATCTCTAAATGATTTGGATTTGATGCATCAATTCCAGAAGGTGCTATTAAATCTTTTATAGATGATATGTTATTTTTTATACTATTATAATCAATCCCCTTAGATAAAACTATTTCATCTTCATGCAAACCTTCTTCTTCATTTTCTACTTTAATACTTTTAATAGCTTCTTCGTTTACCTCTTCTTGATGTTGCTGATTATCTAAAATCTCATTTTTATTTAAACCTTTCATTATTGATCATCACCTCCTAAATCTAATGATAAATCTTCTGAACTATTTTCTTCAACTTCAAGTTGTGTTTCCTTAATTGCTTGTTTCTTTTCTTTTTTAAAATTAGAATTGTATTTTCTATTTGATGGAGCATCTAAATTCCCATTCTTATATTCTTTTTTTGTATTTTCTAAAGCAATCTTAATTATCTCTTCTGGTAACAATTCATCATATTCTTTTACATATTCACGTTGGTTATCATAAACAAGTTTTTGAATCATTGCATTATTTTCTTCAACATCACCAGGTAAGAAACCTGCTGCTTTTATAATTTCTTTATTTGCATTACTAGCTGCCTCTTGTAATATTTCTTCTTCTAGCATAGCTATTCTTTTATCTAACACATCAGGAGCTGTATGGTATAATCTATCGTATTGTGCTTCTATAGCATTTCTAAATGAGAATATTTCACCTTCATCTCTGTTATATGCCAAATATAATAACTCCGCTAATTCAAATGAATCTTGTATTTTACTTTCTACACTGCAAAGCTTTAATGCAGATATTAAACCATTACATCTTGTATATAATTCAGAGAAAGCCATTTCTTGAACTTCTTGTTTAGAAAAACTATGCATTCCTAATTCACTTGTAAAGTATGGAACTACAATATAATAATTTTGTTTCAATATACTTTTGTTTTTACTTATTCTTTCAATTTCAGAAATTACATCTTTACCATATTCATAAATATTTTTCTTTTTGCGAATCTCATATTTCAATTTATCTACTAAATCTTCATCATCTTCTTCTGATTTTTCCGCTATTTTTAATTGTACTTCTAATTGCATTAAATCATCATATTGATTTTCCATTTTTTGATTATATTCTCTAATACTATCTGTTAAATCTAATGAACTAGTTTGAACATAAAATTGTATTGGAAATCTTAGTGTGTTTAAGAATTCTATAAAGCCCTCCTCAACTCCAACCATTTCCGTTTCAGACATTAAATCATAATTAACGCCTTGGCATTTTAATACCATTATAAACTTTTCACCATTTTTTTGAATAATCATATTATCAGATATTTCATCAAACTCTAAAAAATTTTCAACATAATCTATATTAAAATTTTTAGCATCACTTTTCTTCCCAACATTTTCTTGTGTATTGCTTTGCTTTTTAGCATCACTTGGATTACTCTTTCCTTTTGATCCACTAATGTTTTGTTTTATTTTAATATTTGTTTCAGTTGCTTTATTAGCAATACTTTTTTTATAGTCTTGACTTTTTTTATTTACATATGTAATTAAAATAATTGCAAGGATAACAACTGCTGTTACAATTATACCAATTAATACATACATTATTATTTCTTCCATTTATTTTTTCTCCTTTCCATATATATATTTTTTCTTTTCTTTTTGAAACTTAATAGCTCTCATAATAATATCATCTATTTTTTCGCCATTACAAATTCTAAATATTGGAGCAAATGTTAAATTAGGAATTCTAAATGTCCCAATAATAAAACCCGCAAGTGCAAAAAAAGCTAAAAAGAAAATACCTATCAATGTTAGTTTAATACTATTAAAAATTGCAAACAAAAGCAATCCAGGTATTGCTGCAACAATTGTATATATTAAAGCTTTAACAGAAAACACTTTAAATAACCTTGTCTCGCCTTTTACATCTCTTGGAATATAATATGAACCCAAAAACATCACTCCTTTATTTTATTTATTTCTACAAATATTTTAGCATATATGCATAAATAAATAAAATATTTTTTGAAAAAAAACAATAAATATTTAAAAATTAATTATATTGTAATGCAACTGTAATATACATATATGATAAAAATTCATTTACACTAAAAAAGAATATAAAACAAGATGAATAATCATCCTGTTTTATACTAAAAAATATTTATCAATTAGATATATTGCTAACAGATGTAATGGATAAAATCCATAAAATAAGTATTGTATTCTTTTTCCTCG
>Ga0265294_10009355_pt1 | contig 11311 bp, 11 predicted proteins | sample MunlanPumphouse3_FD_192504 | JGI IMG/M metagenome (GOLD analysis project Ga0265294, IMG submission 192504) | Groundwater microbial communities from a municipal landfill in Southern Ontario, Canada - Pumphouse #3 | ecosystem: Environmental > Aquatic > Deep subsurface > Groundwater | place...
GGTGCCCCGATCATCCCCGAAAAAGAGCTGGACATTACCGGTGCCGCGATTAACCCGTGGGCCCGGGACAGTCCGGCCGATTTCATCGAGACCGGTATCTCCACCATCGACGGTATGAATACCCTTGTCAGGGGACAGAAGCTCCCGATCTTCTCGGCCTCCGGTCTCCCTCACAACGATATTGCCCTTCAGATCGCCCGGCAGGCCAAGGTCCGCGGCGAGAACGAAGAGTTCGCGGTCGTGTTCATCGCCATGGGCATCACCAATGAAGAGAAGCAGAAATTCATGACCGAGTTCGAGCGGACCGGCGCTCTCAAGAACGCCGTTGTCTTCCTGAACCTCGCGGACGACCCTGCTGTCGAGCGGATCGTCACTCCGCGTCTCGGTCTGACCACTGCAGAGTACATGGCTTTCGAACTCGGCATGCAGGTGCTGGTCATCATGACCGACATCACCAACTACTGCGAGGCTCTGCGTCAGGTCGGCGCAGCCCGTGATGAAGTGCCCGGCCGCCGGGGTTACCCCGGGTACATGTACACTGACCTGGCACAGCTCTATGAGCGGGCCGGTCGGATTAAAGGGAAGAAGGGTTCCATTACTCAGATTCCGATCCTGACCATGCCCGGCGACGATATCACCCACCCGATTCCGGACCTGTCCGGCTACATCACCGAGGGTCAGATCGTTCTGTCGCGGGAACTGCACCGGAACGGCATCTACCCGCCGGTCAACGTCTCCAGCTCTCTGAGCCGGCTGATGAACTCCGGTATCGGCAAAGGCAAGACCCGGGAAGACCACAAGGCCGTGTCCGACCAGCTGTATGCGTCATACGCGGAAGGCAAGGACCTGCGGGGTCTTGTAGCCATCGTCGGCAAGGACTCGCTAAACGCCAAGGACCGGAAGCTGCTGGACTTCGCCGACCTGTTCGAGGACCGTGTGGTCCGTCAGGGCATTGACGAAGACCGCTCCATCGAGACCACTCTCGACATTGCCTGGGATATTCTGAAGGAACTGGACATTGACCAGCTGACCAGAATCGACCGGAAGTACATCGAGAAGTACCTGCCGAAGAAGTGATTGCATGGCAGCCCACGATATCACCCCGACCCGCTCCGTCCTTCTGGAACTCAAGAAAAAGATCAAGCTGTCCCAGTCGGGATACAAGATCATGAAGATGAAGCGGGACGGCCTCATCATTGAGTTCTTCGAGGTCCTGGAAAAGGCCCGGGCGATGCGCGCCGGGGTTGCCTCGGACTTCCAAGCCGCGATGAAGAAGATCACCATCGCGCGGGCCGTGGACGGCGAGATCGCCGTACGGAGCGCCGCCTATGCGCTCCAAAACTATCCCACGGTCAAACTCTCCAGCAAATCCATCATGGGTATGATGGTTCCCAAGGTGGAGGCCGAATCGATTCACACCAGTATCGTCAACAAAGGGTATGGTGTGATCGAGACCTCTGCCTATATCGAGGATGCTGCGGCCGCGTTCGAGAAGCTGCTCGAAACGCTGGTCCGCGCTGCCGAGGTGGAGACCACCATGAAGAAACTGCTGGACGAGATTGAGCGGACCAAACGCCGTGTGAATGCTCTCGAATTCAAGATCATCCCCGAGCTTAAAGACTCGGAGCGGTTCGTGAAATTCCGTCTCGAAGAGATGGAGCGGGAGAACACCACGCGGCTCAAGCACCTGAAAAAGAAAGGGGCGGCCGCTGAGTGAAGTCCATTGAGGAACGCATTGAAGAGATCAAGGAGGACCCTGTCAAGCTCAGGCGGGTGTTCATCGTGATCTGGGCCGTAGCCTACGGTATGCTGATCTTCGGTGCCTTCCTCATCATCGCTGTCTACGCACTGAATTGGATCTAAACCGTTTCCCGCATTTTCTCCGGCGGGGCTTCAAAACCCCGCCACTCATAACTTCGGCAGAGAAAAACATCAGTCCATAAAGTTTTTCATGACGACACGGCCGTTACCGAGGTGGACGATCGGAACAATGCCGGGGTCCGGATTGAAGTTGTGCATTTTCTGGTAATCGGTCTGCGACTGCCAGGTCGAGGCGTTGATCATCTTGACGCCGCGGTACTCCATGGTGCCGGCGCCGTGAACGTGGCCGGAGACAAATATGTCCGGCACTTCATCCATTACGAGATAGTCCTTTTTCTCGGGCGCCAGAGCGTTCCGTTGGCCGTACATGGGTGCCAGATGCCGCCGGACGGCCATCTCCTTCATAACAGCCAGCGGATCCTCGTAAGTGAGCTGCCGGACCCCGGAGATCCAGTCGTCGATGCTCTTGCCATGGTAGGAGACGACTGTCCGCCCCTCGACCCGGAGGTTGATGGGATTGCCTACCATCATAATGCTGCTGTCGAAGGTCTTGGTAAAGATCTCGCTGAGCGCCGGCTGCGGTTCGGCAAGCCGGCAGGCATCATGGTTGCCCGGATGCAGGACGATGCGGATGTCGTCGGGAATCTCTTTGAGGTAATCAGAGAGCGCGGAATACTGGTCGTAGATGTCCTTGATTTCCAATTCGTCCTCCTGGCCGGGGTAGGTGCCGATGCCGTCGACCACGTCGCCGGGCATGACGATATAGTCCAGGTCCATCTGATGGGCATTGGCTCTCAGCCAGGTGATCATCTTTTCCCACTGGGGCCGCAGGAATGTCTTGCTGCCGCAGTGGACATCGGAGATAAAGGCTATGGAAGAGACCGAATCGCTGGGTTCCCAACGGTGGCCGGCCGGAATGTCTGGGTGATAGATTTCGTTGGCGATGAACAGGTTGCCGCGGCTGGCAGGTTTGCCGCTGATGCCGATGACCTCGTCGTCGACGAAGGTCTCGCTGATGAGCGGGCTGTCCTTGGAGATGAAGACCGGGCAGCTGCCGGTTTCGTCCTCGACCGTGAGGATCATGTGACCGTTCTTCGTGGTCCGGCGCTCATAGACCATGCCGACGATATTGATTTCGCGGCCGAGCTCGATAGCCCGCTTGATACTAACGGACGGGCCGAAATCCCGCCGTTTGACGATGATCTTCTTGAGCAGGTTGTACCGGCTGCGGAAGTAGGCGGCGAAGTCTTCGATGTTGCCGACGCAGGTACTCTGACCGGTAACGTCAGTGCCTGGGATGACAGCGATGTCCGTCTGCCGTTTGTTCTTGGGGGCGATGGTCTTCTGTGTTTCGGCGATCGTCTTATCGCCGTTAAGAAAATCGATCACATCCTTCTTGGTCACGAACATCGTGTTCTTGGCCAGAGCGGTGAGGAGCGTGTTCACGAACTCTATCGGGTAGCCGTTGGAATCGATGATCTCGAGCGCCTCCGGTGACAGAAACAGATTGCGCCGTGCGGCTGCCGAAAGCACTTCCTCCTTCATGCTATTCACTTATAGAACGCGCGGATAAATCACTATCTCCTTGTTCGGGTCTGTAATTCTCACTGTATTTGGGCGCTGGCGGAACCTTCAGGGGAAAAAGCCGGCCGCGGGGCCAGATAGTTTCGGATTGTGAAAATTTTGATTTTTTTTAAAGTAGTTCTTTTTTTTGAAGAAGTAAAAGAAAATTTGCGCTGTTCAATGAAACTGTCGATTTCTATACGAACTGGTTTTATTGCTGGACAAGGTAGACGCGTCTCATGACGGGATCAGACATATGAACCTGTTGATTTTCTGCTCTATGAAGACATCTGACAATTCAGAACTGGAACATGCCGAAGAATTCGTTTAATACGCGCGCGGCGTTCCCGGTCTTATGGCAAAAGTGACGGTCTCCTGCCCGGTCTATCCTAGTGAGGACCCCGAGAAAGTCCGGGCCGCGGTCCTGAACATCTTTCCCACTGCCCAACTGACGCTGGCCGAGGGCGAACTGAATGGTCCAGCGGACCTGACGTGCTTTGCAGAGCTGATCCGGCGCCAGAAGATTCTCGATACCACTCGGGCCCAGATGATCAAGGGAGCCCACGGAGGGCCTCGGAAGACGGTCTTCCGGCTGAACAAGCAGGTAGCGACCGTCGGCAAGGTATCATTTGTGGATTACAGCACGGCGCTCGGTACCATCGCGGTCTGCGTGGACACCGGCAACGAAGACATCGAGACCCTCATCGACAGGGTAGCGCCAATTACGGTTAACGGCATGGAGGTCAGGAAATGAACGTGATCGGCGTTTCCTGTCCGGATTTCGGGGCAGAGCCTTTTTCAGATATGTGGGCGGAGATTGCCAAGGAGTTTTCCCACTGGGAGATTTTTTCCGAGGCCAACGATATGATTCAGAAAATCGACGGCGAACTGCTGTCCGGTATGGACAGCCATCACATGACCTATTCTATTCACTCTGCCATCGCGGACACCAATCTGGCGGCTGTAAACGACCGCATGCGGGAGGCTTCGGTTATGGAAATCATGTCCGAAATGCAGTCCGCGCAGATCCTGGGGATCAACACAATCACCGTGCATCCCGGGCTGACCAGCCTGTCCGTAAACAGGATCCGCGACCGGTCACTGAGTCAGGCCCAGCAGTCCATGCGGATGTTGGACAAGGCCTCTTACGAGTTCGGTGTGAACATAGCGGTGGAGAATATGCCGCAACTGCCTTTCATGCTCGGTTGCACTGCCAAAGAACTGGCGCAGATCATTGACGGCACCGACCTCGGCGTCTGCTTTGACATCGGCCATGCCAATACGACCGGACAGATCGACGCAATGCTGGACACTTTCCGTGGCCGGCTGATGAACGTTCATATCCACGACAATCTGGGTCAGAAGGACCAGCACCTGACCATCGGCGAGGGCAATATCGATTTCGGGCACGTGCTCGCGCGGCTGAAGGACTATGCCCACCGCTACATCATCGAGTCTAAGAACCTGTCTTCGGCCATCGTATCGAAGGGCCGGCTCAAGCAGATGCTCGGTCAGTGACCCATTTCACTGTTCACGGCTCCAGCGGGCGCCGACCGAGCCCTCAAGCTTGGCCGGGAACCAGGGCATCTGCTGGATGTTCAGGACGTCCTTACGGGGCTTGAGTACCCAATAGATGAGGGTCAGCAGACCGAGGGTGCAGACCGCCAGAATCAACAGAGCGGCAGTGCCGGAGCCGATAGTGTTCTGGATGACCGTCAGCATGACGTCATTGGCCGTGTGCATCAGAATCGAGGCGTACAGCCCGTACTGCACATAGACATACCCGAACAGTAGACCGGCGATCATCGCATCGGGGACCTTGGTCCAGCCCCAGCCGTTGAGATGGGCGAGACCGAACATCACAGACGAGAACAGGATGAATATGACGGCCGTGCGGCTCATGCCGAAGCCGCCGAACAGGTACTGCCAGCCCTTTTTATCCCGCCGGTAGACAAAGGCGACGATCATCATGGGGACCCCAATATAGAGGACCCGATCGGTGAGCTCTTCCCAGGTTCCGGCGTTTGCGAGCAGGATGTACATCTGTTCGTTCGTGTAGGCGTCGGTCCAGGAGGTATCCGGAATGTAACCGTACATGGCGGCGATGATAAAGTAGATGTAGGACAGAAGCAGGCTGACAGCCAGGATCGTGCAGCCGGCGGTCAGGCCAGTCCGTTCGGTTGCGTCTTCGGAGCGGGTCTTCTCACCCCGCCGGAAGCCCTTAATGAACAGCCGGACGGCTACGAACAGGCAAAGCAATTCGATTATGAGGAGCAGGACGATGTAGCAGTCCAGGGCTGTACCAGACAGCCCGGACAGCCGGCAGAGATAGGTACCGACATAAAGCGAAAAGTGGAAAGAGATGGTCTCCGCGGCCGCGAACAGCGTGCCCAGGTCAAAGACCAGGTAGACCAGGGAAAAAAGCAGCCCGGCCGCGACAATGAGCGCACAGGCGACGGCAGCGGAATGCAGCAGACTGTTGTGGTGCGGAGCCGCCGTTGCCGGCCCGTTCAGGGCCCGGCCGCAGTGGGGACAGAAACGGTCGCCTTCCGCCCGCCAATGAGCGCATTCCGGACAGAACTCGGCAGTATCGATGGTAGTCTCATCATCTTTCATGGATATATTTCTCCAGCAAGGCGGTAATGCCGTCGGCCCGTTCGCTCTCGACTACCGCCAGTAGCGATTTCCGGTAGTTGGCGGTGTCGGCGATTTCGGCCGCGATATGTTCTTCCCGTGCCCGATTCAGTTTGGCGTAGCCGGCCACAGTGCCCACGTACATATCCCACTCCTGAGCCAGTTCGGCAGGCGTCCGGGCCGTGAACTTCTGTTTGTGACTTTTTTTAGCCAGCCGGTGCTCCGAAACGAATTCGGTTGTGCTGACATTCTCAATATAAGCGGTCGTGTAATCGTTGTCGTTGAAATCCAGCGCGATGACCTGCTTGCCGTCGGCAGCGCAGAGGTCGACGAGAGCGCAGAACGGCGGCGAGGGAGTCTCCACGTTACCGAAGGCGGCCATCTTCTCGGCGTAGACTATATCGAGTTCGCTGACCTCGATGTCATCAAGGCCGATCTCGGCCCGTTTGCGCAGGGCTTCCAGGCCTTCGATGCCCATCGAGGCGCCGTAGGATTCGTAGTTGCCGTAAGCGGCCCGGACCCGGTCGGTCTCGGCGGTGAGCCCGTTCACGACGGGCAGGAGGTCGATGCGGCACTGGCCGATCTGAAAGGTCTTCATTTCCTCGTGCTCCGGGAGAGGATGATGTCGGTCAGTTCGTCCTTGTCGTCAATCTTATTCAACTCGTCGTCGGTGATCAGCGCGGTGGACTTGATGCTGTCTGTCCGTTGCTTTTTCTGAACAATGACGACGGCGTGTTTGTCGGCCAGGGTCGAGAGCTCGGAAGCGATCAGGGCCTTCTGGACGAGCTTGCTCTCGTCCGAGCCCAGGCCGGTCAGCAGGACCATCTGCTGGTCGCGGGTGATGGCCTCGAACGGTCCCCGGACGACCGGGGTGATGGCGAAACCGATATCGAGCAACCGGTCCAGGGCCGGAGAGCCGACCGCCTTGCCTGGGCCTTTGATCTCGTGCTGGGTGGCGGCGTGCCTGCTCTTGTAGTCGAAAGGGTCTACGGCCTGGATGATCGGGACGTTCAGGAACTCTTCAAGGCGGAGCGCGGCGTCGATCATGGCGCCCATACCAGCCTCGTACATCTGAATGGTCCGGCGGGAGACGCCGGCGGTCTCGGCAAGGGTGCCGAGGCTGATCCCGCGTTCTTCGCGGAGCTGTTTGAGCAGGTCGCTGTTGACCTTGACGTAAAGCCCACCCGGGGCGGCGAAGATGAACGGCGGGACCTCTTCGAGCAGGTGCTCAGCGAGGGTCTCGTTGGAAATGATCTGGATCTTGAAGCGGGTATAGACGATGCCCTTCTCCAGCAATCCCGAGGAAGAGGTCTCGCCTATTAGGACGGGACTGGCACCGAGCGCGTCGGCCAGGACTTTCATCTCCTCGGCGTTCTCCCGGGAGAAGGCGTCAACATTGCTGAGGACCTTGATAATGAGCAGGGTCTTGTCCCGCCGACCGACGACGTCGAAACAGATGCTCCGGAGCTCAATGGCCGAAGAGATGTCGAAGCCAGCCTTCGCTAGGATGGCGCGGGTGGTGTTGATCATCTCCTCTCTGGACATAACGGATAAAAGTGTTTATTCTTCTATATAAGGAATACTTTAAAACAATAAAAAGAGGCCGGGCCCGCGGGGAAGCGGGGACACCGGCGGGGGTCCTGCCGGACAAAAATGGATGGGGCCGGCAGGGCCGTTTCTGACCGGACGGAGGCAGAGGCCGGTCAGTGAAAAGAATCACTGTACCTTGATCCGCTTCTTGACCTCGGCAGGCTTCAGTGCGGTCATGGTGACCTCCAGGATTCCGTTGTTGTACTCGGCCTTGGCCGAGTCGGGGTCAACATCGCAGGGCAGAGCCAGCGTCTTGCAGAACTTGTGCCTCGGCGTGTCGACCGTGATAGTCAGCGATGTCGGGGAGCTGTCCAGTTCGATATCGGACTTGTTCACGCCGGGAATCTCGGCCGTGGCCCTGACCTGGTTGCCGTCCTGAGTGACGTCGGTCAGGGGCTCTCTGATCCGCTCGGCCGGCGAACCGGCCAGAAGACCTTGATCGCCTGCGGAGTTGCCGAACTCCTGGACGTGGGGAATCCCATCGGGGCCCTGATACATGGTGTAACCGTAAGTACGGACGCCCGGAGTGTTAGCGAAATCGTCGAACATCCGGTCGAGCCGGTGGTTCATCTGCGCGAAGTTGTCGGCGAAGAAGCGGTCAAAATCGCTCCAGACGTCAAGCGCGTCATTGTTGTTCCTGTTGTTGTCATAATCTGTCATACTTCTCACCTCATTCACACATTCTTTCTGTTTCACTGTTCGGTATTGGTCTCGGCTTGGGAAGGGAGGCAGAGCCCGCCCGGCTGTCCTTTCAGGCGGCTGAGGGATGGGCTCCGTCATAGCTCTTGAGTTTCGCGACCGCTGCAGGCCCGAATTTGTCCACGGCTTTTTGGAAGTCGGCCATTGTGACCTTGCAGGCTTCGATCTGGGCGTCGGTCGGGGCCTTGCCGGCCGCAACCAACCGCCGTACAGCGGTCATCACGGCCTCGTTACAGATGGCCGCGATATCTGCACCGGTGCACCCGTCGGTCTGGGCGGCGAGCTTCTTCAGGTCGACGTCCTTGTCAAGGGGCTTGCCGTGGGTGTGTATCCCGAAGATCTTCTCCCGGGAGTCCGCGTCTGGCGGGCCGACATAGATGCTCTTATCGAACCGTCCGGGCCGAAGCAGCGCCGGGTCGATGATGTCGGGCCGGTTGGTGGCTGCGATTACGACGACGTTGTTCATCGGTTCGAGGCCGTCCATCTCTGTGAGCATCTGGGAGACGACCCGCTCGGTGACATTGCTGTCGCCGCCGGTGCCACGGACGGGCACGATCGAGTCGATCTCATCCATAAAGATTACACAGGGCGAAGCCTGTCTTGCTTTACGGAACGTTTCGCGCACTGCTTTCTCCGACTCCCCGACCCACTTGTTCAGGAACTCGGGGCCCTTTACCGAGATGAAATTGGCTTCGGACTCTGTGGCCACCGCTTTCGCGAGCATGGTCTTACCCGTGCCCGGCGGGCCGTAGAGCAGGATACCCTTGGGCGGCTTTGCGTGCATGTGGGCGAACACCTTGCCGTACTTGAGCGGCCATTCGACGGCCTCCCGGAGCTGGCATTTGGCGTCGTCCAGGGCGCCGATGTCATCCCACTTGACGTTGGGCTTCTCGATCAGGACCTCCCGCATGGTGGAAGGCTGCATGTTCTTCACGGCGTTCATGAAGTCTTCCTGCGTGACGGAGAGCTTGTTGAGGATCTCCGATGGGATGGTCTCGTCCTCTACGTTGACATCGGGCAGAGCCCGATGCAGTGCCGCCATGGCGGCCTCGCGGCAGAGTGCCGCGAGGTCGGCCCCCACATATCCATGGGTCTTCTCGGCGATGAGTTTCAGGTCGACGTCCTTTGTAAGCGGCATGCCGCGCGTGTGGATCTGGAGAATCTCCAGGCGGCCGTGCTGGTCGGGGACGCCGATCTCGATCTCCCGGTCGAACCGGCCGGGTCTCCGGAGCGCCTCATCAATGGAGTTGGGGCGGTTGGTGGCCGCAATCACGACGACCTTACCGCGGGAGGTCATGCCGTCCATGAGCGACAGGAGCTGAGCGACAATGCGCCGCTCTTCTTCACCCTGAACTTCGCTCCGTTTCGGCGCAATAGAGTCGATTTCATCAATGAAGATGATGCTGGGAGCATTCTCCTCGGCGTCCTTGAAGATCTGTCTGAGCTTGCCCTCGGACTCGCCGTAGAACTTGCTCATGATCTCCGGGCCGCCGATCGAGATGAAGTTGCTGCTGGTCTCACCGGCCACTGCTTTCGCGAGCATGGTCTTACCCGTGCCCGGCGGGCCGTGCAGGAGCACGCCTTTCGGCGGTTCGATGCCCAGCCGCTTGAACAGTTCGGGGTGCTTCAGCGGCAACTCAACCATCTCCCGGATCTGACCGATCGCGGGACCGAGACCACCCACATCATCGTAGGAGACCTTCGGGATGTCCAGGTTCTCTTTCGAGACCGGCTTATCGCTGATCTTGAGCTGTGTCTTGTCTGTAATGATGACAGCCTCGGCCGACGGCTGGAAAGCCGTGACGACCAGGTCCATCTTGTTGCCCATGATGTTAAGGGAGAGCACGTCGCCCTTGGCGAACGCACGTCCCTCCAATACCTGGGCCAGATATTCTTCGCCGCCCTGGAGCCGCAGTTCCTCGGTGGGCGAGAAGGTGATCTTCTCGGCTTCTTTGGTCTCGGCCACTTTGACGTCGACGCGTTCGTCGATGGAAACGCCGGCGTTCCGGCGGGTCGAGCCGTCGAGGCGGATGATGCCCCGGTTGGCATCCTCGGGGGCACCGCGAAGGATTTTTACCGCCGTTCTCTTGTTGCCGATGACCTGGACGATGTCACCGACCCTGATCTTCAGGATCTCCATCAGTTCCGGGTCGAGCCTGGCGATGCCCTTGCCCGCCTCGCCGGGCTTCAGTTCTGCTACTTTTATTGCTTTATCGTTAGTCATATTTCTCACATCCTCTTGTGAGTGCCCTGGCAGAAGGCCAGGATGTCGTCGATCATCTGCGTTACCGTGTTCTCGTTGAAACCCAGGTCCTGCGAGATTTCCGACGCGTTCCAGTTGGGGCGGTCCAGCATCTCGTAGAGCAGGTTGCGGTGGGCATAGTCTACATTGCTTAGGTCAGTGTCATCCAGGAACTGATTGATCAGTTCGTTGCGTTCGCGAATCATATCGGACCGCCGCCGATCGAACTCGGCCACCTGCCGATCGATCCCGGCGATTTTGGCGCGGACCTCGTCGAGTTGTTTCTCTTCATCGGTCCGCGTCTCGGCGGAAAGTGCCCGTTCAGGAGGTTTGCCGGTCTTCGGGGTTGCGGGGATCATGTTCATCTCGAACATGTTGTCGCGCATGTCGATGATGATTGTGAACTCCGAGCTCGGTTTGTAGAAGATCCGCTCAGGGCCGCGGTCGCTGCTGCGCCGGTAACTGACGAGGAGCCCCTCTTTTTCCATCAGGTTAAGGTTCTTCACGACTGCCTGTTGACTGATCCCTAGCTCTTTGGAGAGCTGCAGCGGGTAGTGGGGTTCTCTGACCACTGCCTGCAGGATCTTACGGCGGGTGGGGTTCTCGATGATGGAAAGGAGGCTGTCCAGGTCGTTCATGTTGTTCATCGGTTGTCCGCTTTAGGTTTACAACCATAGGTTGTATAGTAAGACCTTCTATAAGTATATTTCTTAGATTGAGCACACAGTACTACTCTATATTGAGGTATAGTGAATTATTTAG
>Ga0265294_10009356_pt1 | contig 11311 bp, 8 predicted proteins | sample MunlanPumphouse3_FD_192504 | JGI IMG/M metagenome (GOLD analysis project Ga0265294, IMG submission 192504) | Groundwater microbial communities from a municipal landfill in Southern Ontario, Canada - Pumphouse #3 | ecosystem: Environmental > Aquatic > Deep subsurface > Groundwater | place...
TCATTTCAGATTAAATCATTTATGGTTAATTCCGTTCAAATTACTTTATTTATTTGGAATAATATCTAATTCTGTTCAATTTTTATCAAGATATTTAGTCCTGCAACTTGATTATTTTGTCGTCAGACTTGATTATTTTGTCCTCAGAAGGTCTCCTTATGCTCTATAAAGCCACTTTTTTCACCCCAAAAAGCGGCTTTTTTAGGTCGGAAAAGTGGCTTTTTGGGGTAAAAAAAGCGGCTTTGGAGACCTCCAACTCTTGATTAAAATCCTAAAAGATCAAGTCTAAATTCTAAAAGATCAAGTCTAATTTCAAAATATCTTGATAAAAAGTATGTGTTTTGGTTTTCTTTTCCTAATCTACCAAAACAATGCTTGGAATATCAATCATATTTTCAACATAATGGAATGTCAGTCCTTCCAAATAGTCTTTGGTAATGTCTTCAATATCTCTTCGGTTTTCTTCTGAAAGAATTATATCAGTTATTTTTGAACGTTTGGCTGCAAGTATTTTTTCTTTAATGCCACCAACAGCAGTAACCTTTCCTCTAAGAGTTATTTCTCCTGTCATTGCAAAATTTGAATTGACTTTACGGTTTGTGAATATGCTAACCATTGCTGTAAACATTGTAACTCCTGCAGATGGACCATCTTTTGGTGTTGCTCCTTCTGGAACATGAATATGCAGGTTTGTTTCTTCAAATTTTGTTGAGTCAATTTCTAACAAATCAGAATGTGCTTTTAGATATTCGTATGCCAAAGTGGCAGATTCTTTCATTACATCTCCCAAGTTTCCAGTTAAAGTTAGCGTTCCTTTGCCTTTGCTTGTGCTTGCTTCAATGAAAAGTATTTCACCTCCAACCTGAGTCCAAGCTAATCCAGTAACAACTCCAACAGTATCTTTTTCCAAATGCATATTGTGATCAGCAATTGGAAGTCCCAAGATTTTTTGAAGGCTTTCTATCTTAATAGTCTTTGAATATTTCTCTTCTTTAGCCAATTCTACTGCTCTGGAACGAACTAATTTGGCAATCATTTTCTCCAATTGTCTTACACCAGACTCACGAGTATATTCGTTAATCACTTTTGAAAGAACTTCATCGGAGATTGTTATTTGAGATTTCTTAAGACCATGTTCTTTTATCTGTTTTGGGATAAGATGTCTTTTTGCAATTTCCATTTTTTCCTCAAAAATATATCCAGAGATATTAATCACTTCCATTCTGTCGATAAGTGCAGGCTGAACGGTGCTTAAAGTGTTGGCAGTTGCTAAGAACATAACCCTTGAAAGGTCGTATTCAACATCAAGATAATTATCGTGGAAAGCAGTATTTTGTTCTGGGTCTAAAACTTCAAGCATTGCTGAAGCAGGGTCTCCATTAACAGTCATTCCAGAAACCTTATCAATCTCATCCAAAACAAAAACAGGGTTGGAAGATTTAGCTTTATTTATAGACTTAAGGATTCTTCCTGGCATTGCACCAATATAAGTTTTCCTATGTCCTCTAATTTCGCTTTCGTCATTCAAACCTCCAAGAGCCATTCTTATATAATTTCTTCCAATAGCTTTGGCAATAGATTTTCCAAGAGAGGTTTTTCCAACTCCAGGAGGACCAACCAAGCATAGGATAGGGGATTTCATATCGCCTTTAAGCTTAAGGACAGCAAGATATTCAATAATTCTTTCCTTAACCTTTTCTAATCCATAATGGTCAGAGTCCAAAATTTCTTTGGCTTTATGTAAGTCAAAATTATCTTTTGTATACTGGTTCCATGGAAGTTCAATCATAAAGTTAAGGTAGTTCAATTGAACAGAATAATCAGGAGAACTGCTATGCATTCTTTCTAATTTAACAAGTTCCTTGTTGAACACTTCTTCAATTTCCTTGCTCCAATGTTTTGTTCTTGCTTTATCTCTTAACTCCAAAACTGCTTGTTCAGTTGGATTACCACCAAGTTCTTCTTGAATAGTTTTAAGTTGTTGAGTTAAGAAATAATCTCTTTGCTGTTTGTCTAAATCGGTAGATACTTTCTGTTGAATTTGCATCTTCACTTCCTGCATCTGAACTTCTTTAGAAAGTATAGCCAAAACCTTAGTTGCTCTTTTTGTAAAGTCATTTATTTCTAAGAGTTTTTGTTTTTCATCTAAAGGAATTTCCAAATGGGCAGAAATATAGTTTAATAGAAAGTATGGATTATTTAGATTTTGAACAGCAAAAGAAACATCTGTTGGCATATTAGGAGTTAGCTTAATTAGCTTTAAATAAACATCCTTCATTGCTGCAACAAGTGCATTGGCATTTTTAGGAATATTCTTAGCCTGATCATAATTCAAACTAACATTTCCCATCAAGAAAGGTTCATTTTGAGTTAAGCTATTAAGATTAAAAATATCCAAACCTTGAATAATAACCATAGTAGTTCCATCTGGCATATTCAGAGTTTTAACAACTCTTGCAAGAGTTCCAGTTTTATACAAATCATCAAAATCAGGGTCGTTAACATCATTCTTTTGTGCAACAACACCAATTATCAGTTTCTTCTTATATGCTTCTTTTATTAGTTTGATTGATTTCTCTCTCCCCGCAGTAATTGGCATAACAACACTTGGAAAGAAAACATTACCTCTTAAAGGTAGTATAGGCAGTTCAGAAGGTAAATCCTTAATTCCAAAATCTAATGTGTCATCTTCGTTCAATAAAGGAATGAATTCAGGCTCCCCTGCAAACAACTTTGAGAATTCAATCATTTTTTCATCATAATTCATTTATCGTAGCTTCTTGTTTTTTAAAGTTTGATTAAATATGTGTTGGAGAATTTGCTTATCTTCTTCACTCATTACCAAACCCCTTCTCTGCATCATTCTTTCATTAACTTCAATTGCTTTTTCTAATTGGTAAAGTTTGAGACCAGTGTTTGTGCCTCCCCAAGCAAATGAAGGAATGAAATTTCTTTGGTAACCAGCTCCATAGATGTTAGAACTTATTCCAACAACTGTCCCTGTGTTAAACATTACATTTATTCCACACTTGGAATGGTCTCCAAAAATCGTACCACAAAAAACTTGTCCGGTAGGAACAAAGGTACTTTTCTCAATATCATACAGTCTTACTTCATCGTAAGTGTTCTTAAGATTAGATGCATTTGTGTCAGCTCCAAGGTTACACCATTCTCCTATGACAGAATGTCCTATAAAACCATCATGAGCCTTGTTTGAATAGCCAAAAATGACAACACTATCAAGTTCTCCACCAACTTTGGCATAAGGTCCTATTGTTGTGCCTCCATAAATTTTAGCATTAAGTTTCAAAACGGCATGTTCACCCATAGCAAAAGGTCCTCTAACAACAGCTCCTTCCATAATTTCGGCATTCTTACCAATATATATAGGACCATTTTTAGCATTTAAACAAGCACACTCAACACTTACTCCTTCTTCAACAAATATATTTTCAGGATTTATAAGTTTATTAGTTGAGCTTAAGGGTTGAGATTTTCTTCCCTTTGTTATTAATTCAAAATCTTCTCTAATAGCTCTATCATTATAAACATATATATCCCATACATTGTTTAATTTAATAAAGTCTTCTTCAACTTCAATTTTTTCAATATCATCTCCTTCAGAAATAAAATCTTCTCTGGTTTTACTCATTGCAATAATATTATCATTGCAAACCAAAACCTGATTTACCGAAAGATTTTTAACTGCTTGAACTAATTTAGGAGTAGGACATACAGAACCATTAATTAGTGTCATTGAATCAGCAAAAATGATTGGAAATTTATTTGAAAGATAGTCTTCTGTCAAAGTAGATGTTGTTTCACCCAAGTATTTTTCCCATTTTTCCCTAATTGTAAGAATTCCAATCCTAATATCACAAACAGGTCTTATATAAGTAAATGGTTTCAATGATTTTCTTGCAACATCGTCAAAAAGTATGTAACTCATAAAAATAGTGTTTAAATTAATTTAATGATTTAACTATAATACAACGCAAATATACTTATAATATTTCAAAGAAATGCTTCCTCATTAAAATATTTTTAAATAATAAAAAAAGTCTCACCAGTAATTTGATGAGACTTTTTGCTAAACATATAGTATGTATGTAATTAGTTAGACGTTTTACGATTTTTGTACTTGTTCATAAACTTATCAACTCTACCTGCTGTATCCACAAGTTTAACCTTACCAGTGAAGAAAGGGTGAGATGTGTTTGAGATTTCCATCTTTATTAATGGATACTTTACTCCATCAATTTCAATTTCATCTTTTGTATTTGCACAAGATTTTGTAATAAAAATCTCTTCGTTTGACATGTCTTTGAATGCACAAAGACGGTAATTTGTTGGGTGAATGTCTTTTTTCATATTCTTTATTTTTGCCGTTTATCCATTTATATAAACGGATTGTGTTAATATATTCTGTTAAATAACAAATTTTTCAGCCTGCAAAGATATAAATATTTATTTATATTGCAATGGTGATGATGCAAATTTTATTATTTTTAATTTGTTTTCTCAGCTGCTTGGTCTATCATTTTTAGTTTGGCTTCTTCAAGAGCTATTTCTTTTCTTGCATTTTCCATTTTCTTTTCAAACTCTGCTTTTAAAATATCTGCTTGTTTTGAGTTAGCCAAAAATCCAAGATTATTTTCCCAAAGTTTGATTTCTTCCTTTAGTTTTTGAATTTTATCTAATAAGAATCTCTTTTCTTTAGAAACAGATTTATAGTCATCGGAATGAGATAATCTTTCTTTAAATGAATTAAGTTTGAACTCTTGAGCATCAATTTGAAGCTTTTCAAAATGAGAATTAATTGCTGCACGAAATTCTTTTTGCAAACGTTCTTTTTCATTGGAAGGAACATATCCAATTTCAGACCATTGGCGTTGGAAATCTTTAATTGCATTAAGATTTTCTTCTTTGTTTTGACCAAATTGGAATTCTTTAACAGCTGTAATCAACGCTTCTTTCTTTGCAAGGTTTTCTACTTCGCTCTCACGATTTGATTGGAAGAATGTAGATTTTCTTTCAAAGAACTTATCACAAGCAGCACGGAAACGAGCCCAAAGCTTGTCTGCAAGTTTCTTTTGAACATATCCAATATCTTTCCATTCTTTTTGTAATTGCAAAAGTTCTTGTGTAGCATTTCTCCAATCGTTTCTTTCACTAATTGCTTCTGCTTTAACACATATTTCAATTTTCTTATTGTAATTAACATCTTGGTCTTCTTTCATTTTTTCGAAAACAACCTTTTTGGCTTCAAAGAAAGTATCCAAAGAAGATTTAAACCTATTCCAAATAGATTCATTTTCCTTTTGAGGAACAGCTCCAATTGTCTTCCAAAGCTTGAGCATCTCATTCAAATCATTGGAAGTAGTATTCCATTGAGAAATTGATGTGTGCTCAGATTTAACAATTGCTTCTGCTTTTTCGCAAAGTGCTTGTTTTGCTAAAAGGTTATTATCAAGCTCTGCTTTTAAAGTGTCGTAATATTCTTGACGGCGTTTATTTATTTGATCAGATGCATTCTTAAATCTTTCCCAAATTTCTTCGTTTTTGTCCATTGGAACACTTCCAATTTCCTTCCATTGTTGGTGGATTTCTTGCAATGATTTAAAGGCAACATTCAAAGATGGTTCAATCATCAAGCCTTCTGCCTTTTCGCAAAGCTCAATTTTGGCATCCAAATTACGTTTTAAGTCCAAATCTCTAAGTTCACGATTGATTTTCACTTTATCGTAGAACTTTTCAATTAAGAAATGGTAGTTTTGCCATAGACCATTAACTTCTGAACGAGGAACCTGACCTATTGACTTCCATTTATCTTGAATAAGGTTGAACTTATCGTAGATTTCTTTTAAGCTTTCTTCAGAATTTAAAAGTAAACGTAACTCTTCTAAAGTTTCATTCTTTTTTGCAACATTTTCTTGCTTAATTCTTTCTTGCTCATCAATATAATGTTGTCTCTTTTCTCTATATAAAGAGTAATATTTATTAAACTCAATATCAAGATTATCATCTTCAAATTTGAAGTCTTCTTCAAGTCCACCTTCTTTAAGGAAATTTTCTTTAGCCTTATTTCTCAAATCATCAGTTAGAGCTCTAAAAGCATTGCGAACTATATTTGAACGCATCTTCATCTGCTCTATGTTTTGAGAGTTTGCTAAAGATTTAATTTCTTCCACCAATTCCTCTCTATTCATTTTAGAATAATGAGCAGTTAGTTCATCAAGAGTTTCTGTTTCTTGATTTTCCAATTCTTCATCATGCTCTACAGAAAGTATTTCAGCAGAAAAGTCATTTTGAGCATTGGATTGATTGTTTTGAGGTTTCTTTTCTTCCTCAACAGCTGCCTTTGGGGCTTCTTCAGCCTTAGTTTCTTCAATTTTTTCTTCAACTACATCATTAATCATTTCTTGAGTAGTTTCTTCTGATTGATGTTCCATTTCTGGTAATTCAACATCTTGATTTTGGTTGTCCATATTAATTTGTGTTAGAATGAGTTTTGCCAAAATTAACCTAAGGCAAGCTCTTAAATTGGTTAAATGTACATTTATTATAAATTAGTGTTATAAAAATATAAGGATGCAAAAATAGTAAAAATTTCTTTTAAACAAATTATTTATAGTATATTTGCAACCACAACTAAAATATAATTTGATAAACATACTATGAAAAAAGCCTTATCAATAATAATTGCAGCATTAATTTGTTTTACACCATCAATCCTATTTTCTCAAAAGAAAGGATTGAAAGTTGAGATAGAAAACATTAGTCTTAAAGCCCCAGAACACTACTTAGTTAACAGGACACAAAAGAAAATGTATGGCTTTACAATTAAACTCTACAACGAAACAAATAATAATCAAGTTGTAGTAAGTTGTATAAAGAAAGCAATGAATCAAGAGGCAGCAATAATGGAGGCTTCATCCGAAAGAAGTCTTAAGCCAGGATATGAATATATGATTATTGAAAAGGTAAAGTCAAAACCACTTGGTAAATATAATGCAAAATTTGTAGAATACACCAATAGCCCACTTCGAGACTATTTTAGAGGAGGATATTATGGAATTATTGATAATGGATATACCTATGTTGTGGAATACTACTCAGCAGATACACCAGAGGATAGACAAGAGGTAGAGAAAATTCTTTCTTCACTAAATATACTTAAGCCAGAATCACGTCCAAACTTTTTTGAAGTAGAGAAAGAATACTTGGTTGAAGATGTATCAGTAAAGAAGCCTGAAGAAAATGCTGATGACAGCAAAGTGAAAGAAGAAGAAAAAGCCAAAGAACCAAAGATAGAAAAATCAAAAAAAGAATCTAAGGCAAAGAAAGAAGAGATAGCTAAAGAAGAACCAAAGCCAGCTCCAATAGCTGAAATTAAAGAAGAACCAAAATCAGAGAAGAAATCTATTTGGACAAAGATAACTTCAATCTTTAAAAAGAAAGAAAAGAAATAGACTTGAGTTGTCTTTCTCTATAGTCAGAATTTTAATTGTTTTTCAAATTATCAATCCTACTAAATTTTGCAAGCTGATAATAATTATCAAATAAGGCTGCAAAATTTCTCAAAAAAATATTTCATAAATAAAAAGATAGGCTTATGGCATCAAAAAGATAAGATCTTTTGACAAAATAACGGCGTCTTTGACTATTAAAGATCTCGTTATTTTGTCAAAACATCTCGTTATTTGATTAAAAGATGTCGTTATTTATCCAAAAGATATAGTAATTTGTGAAAAAGATATTGTAATTCATCTAAAAGATATTGCAATTTGCCTAAATATAAATGCAATACCCCCTTTTCCTAAATAAGATTTATTATTAACATTTAATCTCTAAACTTAATAAAGAAGACAATCAGCTTTTTCTTAAAAAATCTTATATTAATACTATTTGTGATTGAAAAGGTTTACAAAATGAAAAATTAATTTAATATATCATTAGAGATAAAAATACAAGAATATTTCTAACCAAAAAGTAAAAATATTTCCAAAAAATTTGTTTTATAAAAATAAAGATATACATTTGCAACTTGAAATTGAATATTAATAATAATGATAAGATTATCAAATGTATTATTTTTTAACTCAGCTAATAATAAAAGATTATTAGCTGTATATTCAAGTTTAATTAGTTTAATTTTGACATATCCTATTGTCAATACTTATTTTGATATTACTATGTATGTATATGTATGTATGTATGTATGTATGTATGTATGTATGTATGTATGTATGGGATATTCTATTTGGGGAAGAACAATTTCATAATATAAGGAACTTTGGTTGCTTCACTACTCCCAATCTCTTGCCAAAGTTCCTAAATAATAAGCCCAAGAAGCAAAAGAGAAGCTCAATTTATAACACAGAAATAAAGATATTCACTTTCTACAATTAACTTAACCTTTTCAAAGAATATCTTTAGTTATAAATACCGTAAGAGAATTTATTAATTAAAAATTTATAGAGATGAAAAACATCAAAAAAATTATATTCATAGCTTTATTAACTATATTTGCAGTAGCATGTACAAATGAAGAAGATTATCAAAATGATAATCTTATTAAGAATAAATCATTAATGGGAGAAGAATATATTGGTTTTACACCAAGAGAGCATGCCCAATATGAAGATAATAATTATTCTGATAATGAAATTATTTCAATTATCTCAAATTTTAGTGAGTTGGTAAATAATGAAAAAATTAGTGAACAAACTTATGATATAAATAAGGTTGTATTTGCAATGGAGACATTTTTTAATGCAGCAATTGTTGATAAACAAGATAAATTTGATAAAACAAGTTATGATGCTCAGAACTTTTATTTTACAATAGATAGAAATAATGAAGGAGAAATCAATGCAGATTCATTAAGGAGTAAATATATTTTCTTCTTAAGGACTATTTTAGAGAAAATGGGTAATAAGTTTCTTCAATTTGCAGACGTTTATGTAAAGGATATTTCTTCTTCTTCAGTTACATTTGGCTTAGATATTCCTCATTTTAATAGTAATTTTTATGACACAGAGGAAAAAATGATAAGACTAAGAACTCAAAGAGTAAGAAATATTAATGAGCAGTATCCGGTTAATCATATTTTATCTGGAAATACTTCTGACTGGAACAATTATTATCAAGATCAGATTGATGAACAAATGAGAATTCATAGTAAAATAGATATTTATAATACTTTTATACTAAATATTCAATTAGATTCATTTAATTTCCCAGGAAATATAAATCCAGGTGGTACTTGGACGCTGATATGGCCTATATTTCTATATGCTAATGGTTCAACAGGATGTTGGGATTGGAGTTATAATTCAATAATTAATTATAACGGAAGAGCAAATATTGTTAATGGCATTATAACAAGACTTCATTATTACTCCCCAAATACAATATTTCTTGATGCTTTCCCTGCATATCATGAGTATATTGTAGTAGATGAATCTTCTGATTGTTATAAGAAGAGATATGTTTATGGATTTATTAAGAAAATTAAGAGAGGAAATATAAGCTCAATTACTATTCATGATTTTATGGCAACTTTAAGCTTCGATAGAAATCTTTTATATTTATGAAAAAGTACTTAATGTTAATTGTGGCATTATTTATTTCTTATATTTCCCAAGCTCAATTAAATATTTTTTATGAGGGAGATAGTTCTATTATTAAAGGAGTTATAACTGAAAAGGGAGGTTATTTATTAAAGAATTATGATAATGATGGTTATTGGTCAATATTAGGAAGCTACTATGTTAATTATGACGATAGTCTAAATATCATAAATACAATTAATCTTAGTAATATTTATCTAATGAAATATGACAATAAACTCTTCAATTTTGAAGCAAATTATCATATTGAAGGAGATACAATAGAAGGTGGATCTATAATAAATCCTTATGTAGTTGTTGATTCTGTTTTTCTAAAGTCATACGACTTAGAGAGAGGGAGCTTTAATAGTGTAAAAATTCCAAGAAACTATATAGGAAATGGTTATAGTTTTACATTTTGCAAAGAAGAAGAGGTTTTTGCAATTATTTCTGCTGAGTTATATTTGAAAGGCACAGGTATTGATGACACCAATCTATGCTTAACTTTAATTGATACTTCAGGAAATGTATTGGATTATAAAGTTTATGATAAAAAAATTACAGACTTCAATATTCTTAATCAAGAAAACACTATTATTGTTAATACAGGTCCTCAAAAAACATTCCTTATAAGTAAAAATTCATGGAATATCATTGATAGTATGAGCACCTACAAATATATGTACACCGCAGGTATTAATGATAGTGTCTTTATAGGAGTATTGTGGGATTATATATATAAACATAATATTATCTCAAAGACAATAGATAGTATTTCATACAGAAGACCAAATATTATTCCTTCTCTTAATTTATCAAATTGGGGATCAATTACAACTAATGATGTTGTTTTTGCTGTAAAGAATATAGATACTATATATCATTCTTACAGGGTGACAGATAATGCTTATTATTTAGGTGTTGCAATAGATAATATGAACATTAATAGTTTATCTTTTAATGAAAGATATGTCTCGAATGAATTTGAGCCAACTGCAATGAAAAGTGTTTCGGGTGTAATTTATACAGAAGATGGAGGAATTATCTTAAATATAACTACGTCAGATAATCCTTTCGCTTCTTCAAATGCTTATTTATTAAAATTCTATCCTAATGGAAGATTAAGTTTAGCAAGTGTTGAGCCTGATAAGACAGCAATAATTCTTTATCCAAATCCAACAAAAGACTTTATTAATATTGTATCTTCAGATGAGATTAAAGAAATAACAATTTACAATTCTCTTTCTCAGAATGTATATTCAAAGAAACATAAAGGAAAGGATATTGAAATCGATGTTTCTAAGTTTTCAAAAGGAAACTACATAGTAGATATTAAAACCGAAAAAGGAAATATTAGAAAGAAGTTTATTGTGGAATAAGTAAAACGTAAAGGGGTGTACTTCAGAAGTGCATCCCTTTCTCTTTAATCATCTATACTTAAATCCAAATTAAGCAGAAAAAATTTTCATTAGGCTATGGGCTTATCCTATTGTTCTATCTGTAAAATTTACTGCATAATTTGGATTTTCTTTGATATAAGTGTATCAAACCCTTATTATAGTTTGAAAAGATAAGGTTTAAATTTTGCATCCTGGCAGGATGTTATATGTAAGGTGGCAGGTTGCAGTATGTAAGGTGGCAGGATGTAATGTGTAAGGTGGCAGGTTGCAAAATTTATTCCTTGTTTAAATAAATTT
>Ga0265294_10009357_pt1 | contig 11309 bp, 12 predicted proteins | sample MunlanPumphouse3_FD_192504 | JGI IMG/M metagenome (GOLD analysis project Ga0265294, IMG submission 192504) | Groundwater microbial communities from a municipal landfill in Southern Ontario, Canada - Pumphouse #3 | ecosystem: Environmental > Aquatic > Deep subsurface > Groundwater | place...
AGGTTTCGCTTGAACTCATTATTTCGATAGCCAACGCCTGTACTTTATCCTTCAAGATAGTTACCATGTTTGCAAGCGAAGCCATCTGTACTTCTGCCATTTGCTCTGTTGCGTTAGCAGCGGTTTCTACGTTGTGCTTGTACTGCTCCCACAATTCATTGCCTTGAGTAAGCATGGCTATGAAGCCACCAGTAGCTCTTATCTGAAATACTTCCCTACCTACTTTACCGACATCTTCAACGTGCTGTGCAAGTATCCTGAACTCGTTAGTAACGGGGTCTAATGTAGCCCACCCTAACTCAACGAATCTGTTCTTGAATTTCTCAAGCACGTCTCCCATGTCATTGACACCAGTAGATAGTGATTTAGCTGTAAAGCCTACCGCCTGCAAAGCACTTTCTGCTTCTCTTGTCGGAGCTAGTATCGACTGCATCATTCTTCTGAAAACAGTTCCAGCTTGCTGTCCATAGATACCAGCGTTTGCAAGCAGCATCAATGAAGCGAGTGTGTCTGATACCGATTCATTTGCAGCATAGGCTATCGGGCCTACATATTTCATAGAGTCCGCTAACCTCTCCATGTTCAATGCCGAATCCGCAATAGATTCTGAAAGCATATCGGTTACGTTTCCTATATCCGACATATCCAGCTTGTATTGCTGAAGAGTGTTTAGCAGAAGCTCAGTAGAAGGTATTAGGTTTCCTTTGATTGCCTGAGCAAACCTCGTTGCAGGAAGTAACCCCGATTCAACGTCTGAGAAGTCGAAGCCACGTGATACAAACGCATAGCCAGCTTCGGCAACTTCGGCTGCTGCAAACTTTGTTTGAGAAGCTACATCTACGAATACTTTTCCAAACTTTTCTACTCCAACCGAAGCGTCTGCAAATTCCTGACTGATGGCTACAACGTTTCTAAGCTCATTCTCAAACTCCGAATACACATTTATCGCTTTCATGAAAGGGTATAACATAGCAGCGCCAGCTACCATCATACCCACGCCAGCACGCTGCATCTTAGCGGCGGTCATCTCTAAAGTTTGCACTTTAGTCTGAACGCCTGTCAGAACTTGACTAGCCTGATCGAAAGCCCTGACTACTATGTCAATGTTAGTTGTGACCGCCATATAGTTCACCCCTTACAAATTCAATCAGCATCTCCGTTTTGATAGGGGTGTCGTATCCCCACGGAGTGTCATTGTGATGGTCAAGAAAGATAAGCAGGGCCTTCCACGGAAACATAGCCCTGCTGTCCTTCTTGTTGTACTTTAGGAGTAATAACTCGTCATCACTCACGAAAGTTTAAGCTCATCACCTCTCCAAAGACACCTAGCAGTTGCATGGGATTCAGTGATTCGCCAACATTAGCCACACTTATCTCTTTTTCTATGTTCCATTCCGCTATTGAAGCCGTGACTATGTTTATGAGCCTTTCTATGTCCTCTTTCGTGAAGTTCTTGAATTTCTCTACCGACTTCTTCTTGTCTGTTGAAATCTGCCCCCATTTATCCTGCAAAGCCATTAGGTTGAGGAAGTGGTCTGTATCCTTCGCAAGGAGAGGCTTCAACATACAAGTGAAATTGCCATTGCTATACTCTTTTCTGGTGTCTGGTGTTACTATGTCTGGTACTTTGCTACCCATTGTTCACCTCCGAATTTATGTAATTGATACTGATGCCGCCTTGAAGTTGATAGTAAAATCAACTGGATTGTCAGGGTCGGCACTGAGACTTGCGTCATCTGCCGTCATACCAGATGCGGCTATTGTCAATCCACCTGCGTTAGGGCCAGTAAACGTTGCCTCAAAAGTACAATCTTCATTTTCGTCAGGTTTACCGTTTCCGTCAACAGATGACAGAAAGTCAATGCCACTTAGTGATTCTGGCGCTATGGTTACTGTAAGCGAATACTCCCAAGACCCTAGAGAAAGAGACTGAGGGGTTAATTCAGTTCCGTATTGAGGCGTAATAGTCCGCTTGCCCTCAAGAGTAAATTTTGAAATCTGAGAAGGCGATGTGGTATCTATTGTGCCTGTCTTTGTGCCAATGGCTATTACTGCGTCTCCCATTATCAGTAAGCCTTCTACTGTGTCTGCTTCTGTGGTAGAACCACTGCCTAAACCAGTGCCAACAAAATCAACCGAATACTGTAACGGCTCACCCTGAGCACACTCAAGTTTGAACGACTCAACCTTTGCCCCTGATATGCTTATTGAGTTAGCCCCTATTGTGAAAGTGCTATCTGAGTTCAGACTGGTAGCTATGGTACAACCACTTTCAGTAACATCGCCAGTTACAGATGCGTAGAACTCAAATCCAGTAAGCCTTGTAAGCGATACGTTGCCAAGACCTTTTCTCTCTATTGCGTTAGATTTATTCCCTATCTTGAAGTTTGTGGCAAGACCAGTCGTGCCAGCAGCACCACAAGATACAAATACATCTTTACCTGTTAAGGCCATAATGTTTCCTCCTCTATTTACAAGAGTTCGAGTTCAAGCGGTACAGAGATCCGCATATCTACTTGATCTGTATATACATTTGGATTGGAGAAGTCTTCCGCAAGAACGTTTGCTATGAATCGTTTAGTGACTCTACTGCCACTCTCTGTACAGGTGAAGGAAACTATATTAGTTCTAGGGAACAGCTCTGTCATAAAATCAACGAAGTCTAGCTGCTCGGCAATAATATCGTCTAAGTCCGAATAACCCCCACGTGACCATAAAGTGGCAACAAATCTATATTTCTTTCTTTGTGTTCCAAGTGCTTGCTGATACTGTGTTGCGGCAGGAGCTAGAAAGATAACAGGAAACTCGTATAGAACATCTTCAGTCTCTCTAGGAGAAGCCGTTATGACTTTCTTTGTGGCTGTAAACCAGCTATCTTTCAACTCTGTTTCTATTGCTGTTTTCAGAGCTATTAGCATTTCCTTTCTCAAAGTTTCACCTCAAATTTCCCACAATATGCCCAAGCGTCTTCATTTCTATATAAGCCTGATCTTCTTCCTGAAAGAGCATGAAGCGCCTTTGCGGCATATATTTAGTTGCCTTTGAAGCTGGATTGTATTTGTCATTTACTTTGCCATGATGATAGATTGCGTAGTCTTCGTTTACCGATACCCTCGCTTCATGCTTATTGTGGGAGGCTTTGATACCGTGTTTCATTCTGCCAGTCCTGTAAAGAGGCACGTTAGGTCTTGTTGAGCCTGCCCGCCTCTTTCTTTCAACTGTTTGCGGTTTCAATGCTTGCCATTTATATGGTCTGCCCCTCGAATTGAAGTTCTGCATAACAGAGCGGTACATATACCTCGAAAGATCGCCATATAACGACCTCATGTTAGCAATCCTGTTTGCAAATTCCTGTAACTGCAACTGAGCTTGAGTGCCGTTTATGGTAACTATCATGCTGCCGTATAAAGAGTATTCGTTGACCGCCATAGTTACCACTTCTCCAATTCGGTGTCTGTGAATATCTGATCGTCAGTATCTACAACAAATGCAGAGGTTTGCTCAGTGCCAGGCTTGTATCTGCTGAGATAGTGCCTGAACTGGTCGTCATATCTGTCGCCGTTATCTATGAAGCCAAACATATAGAAGATTTGTGCCTTCGCAAAGAGAGCAGCGGTAGTCTCTTTCACAGCATCAGATGCGTTCAAAGTAGCAGCAAGGGCTTCCCCCTGTTCAAGAAAGCCCTCGATAGCTGCTAGATTATCTGTCTGTGTCTCTGGTTTAGCAATTTGCTCTCTTATAGCAGGAGGCAGCCCTCTTATCAGTTCTTCGACTGTCATAGGGCATCACCTCTCATGTCAAAGTTAAACCGTGATTGTGGCTACGATAAGACCTTTTCTGTATCTGAGAACAGGCACCATGTGGGATTCGGCAAATATCTTAACGCCTTCTGGATCATCGGTTTCAGTTGCGTAAGAGTAAATTTCACTCTTAACAGGCCCATTCTTGTTGAACGAAGGCGCATAGAACTTCTGGAAAGCATCAGGAGCAACAAGAATAAAGAGATCAGTTGCGCCATGCAGGTCTGTCTCACTACCGTCTTCGTCAAGTATGCTCTCATCAAACTCGTAGATAGGCACTCCGTTGAGATTCCCGATGTATGGGAAGCCGTAGTCGATGTTACCGATTACGAGCCTTCTGTTATCGAGAAGCGTCTTGATGCCAGAGTTTGAAAGGATTGCGTCAACAACGTCAGGAGTAGCGAGAGCAACGAGATTCTTGAATCCAGTGGCGCTGTATATTTCTTTCTGCCATTCTCTCAAGTCGTTGAGTATAACAGTGCTTGAAGAATCGCTCCAAGTAGCTGTTTCCGCAAGATTGGCTGCTGGCACTTCAAAGTCGAACTCAAACCTGTCATAGTCGCCAGAGTAATCTATCTTTCCAGTGGTGACTATCTGTGAAAGCATCCATTCGATGTTGTTCTCAATTCTCTCTTTGATTAGCTTCTGTGACCTTGCTATTCTGCTGACAACGTGGTTTCTGTTAACGCCAGTAAGGTCTTCGTCAGCCCATCTCTGAGTGAATATCTCATCATATGTAAGATCATCGGATTCTTTCATTGTAGGTGGCTCGATTATGTAGTGCTTGTAGTTATCGGTTTTCATAAGGTGCGCACGATCGCTTCTCTTCATGAAGGGTATGAGTGCGTGATTCATCGTCTGTACATCAAACTCAACGTTCTTTGTATCAGAGAAAACCGTAGGCAGGCTAGTCTTGTTAAGGATAAGGTCTGTTAGCAGCCTCGGTTTAAGCGATATTTCGGTTATACCCGCTGTAAGAGAACGATAATGAAATACATCGGGAAGTATCGGTCTGTCAGCCATTGATTATTCCTCCTTAGATAGCGTTGTTAAACCAGATGCGACCAATGAGATCGGCTTCGAGGTCGTCTGTGATGTTGTCTATGTAGTCTCTGTAAGCTATACCGTGCATAAGGCAAGGAACTGCGTCAGCTTCATCTTCAACGTCAACCTGCTGCACTGTGATAGCGTAACCAGTAGCAGAGCCGTCCTGCCCTTCAACATCGTCATCTTCACTTGCGGTAGAGGCTGGCGTTACTGTGATGGTGTTAAGCGTCTTATTAACTGCGGTAACCGTCAAAGCACTACCGGCATCAATCTTTACGCTGTCACCAACAACGAACGGATCGGCACTAGCAACAGGGATAGTGTTAGATGCAGGGCTTACCTCTTCCGATACTGTGGTATATGGAACTGGTCTGAATACACCAGTGGCAGTAGTCTTGCCGACAACTGTTCCTGCTGGTATAAGGCCGTCCGAATCACCAGTATCAGCAAGTATTTCCAGAGACCGTATAACTGGTGGGTGTTCTAGGGAATAAATTTTTACAAATTCGCTTTCATCTGTTTTTCTGTAACCAGCGGCCATTTAATTTCACTCCTTTTTCTTAGGGTTAACACTGTCGGCAATAGCTTTGCCTAGTGCTTCATAGCGCTTGTTGTCATCTAGCGGTTTCTCATTGTCGCTACCCATTTTTTCGTTTAGCTTTACTTTTGGAACTTTCTCAAGGATCTTGTCAAAGGTTGCGAAATCCTTCTCTGAAAGCACAATTGGGTCAAGCTCATCAACGACTGCTGGCGGTACGCCTTTCTCAGTCCAGCCTTTCTTCCAAGATGCTTTCTGCTCGGCAAACAGCTTTGTCTTGAACTCTTCGTTTTCGGTCTTTACCGTCTCAAGTTCAGTGGTGAGTTCAGAGAGTTTCTTCTCAGCCGTTTCCTTAGCTTCCGTGAGAGTCTTTATCGTCTCTTCCTTTTCGCTGAGCAGCTTAGTATTGCTTTCAAGCTGTTCTTGCAGTTTCTTCAACTCATCCATGTCGGAATCCTCCTCAATAGGTTTCTCAGAAAGAGTTATCATAGGCACACCTGGGTGAGCTGGCGTATTAGTCAATGCCTGCGCTCTTAAAACTGGCCCTTCGATAGCTTTCCCTGTTTTCTTATCCATGTAGTTGTCAAAAAATTCGGCACTGAAATATCTGTACATCTTGTCTTTGATAAGCTCCTGACCTTTGTTTGTGGGCTTAACATACGTGTAGATGCCGTCTTCCCTCTTCTCGATGTTTTCAATATCGCCGTAGTTTTCACCGTTGTGGTCAAGATTCATGAAAGGTTTGTAGTAAGTCTTGCCTTCCTTGAAGTTGTTGATTAACCTGTCAGCGAACTGATCATCGATATTTATTACCTCAACGCCCTTACTGCCTTTGTAATAGAACTTTCCGTAAGGCAGCACGTTGTGCCAGAAGCCGTCCTCAGATAGATTCTTTATCTGTGTCAGTATCTCGAACGTTTTCATTTTCTGAATCACCAGCCTTTTTAAGCCACTCATCGAAGTTTGAAGCGCCACCGCTTATGTCTGGAACTCCTGCAAGCTGCCTTGCGAAGGCAACATCGTCATAGTCTTTGAAGTTAATTGCGCCAGACTCAGCCATCTTTACAAGGAATCTCGATACCCTTTCTCTCTCTTCAAAGTCAGGCTCATCCAGCACCACAAATTGACCGTAGCTTTCAGCGTTAGGAAAGTTGTAGTCAATCATCTGTGAAATTAGCTGATCCATGATTACGTCAACAACTTGACCTGCATAGGCTCTTGCGATGTCATCGAACATCTTGTAATGAATCTTGCCTAGCGCATAAGCACCAGCGTTCTCAGAGCCTAGTAGCAACTGAGGCAGGTTTAATGATCGATACATTAGGTAATTGGCGTATTCAATGGCAGACTTGAATTGAGCAGAGAAATCAGTTCCAGGCGTTTGCTGCAATAGAGTTAGCTTCGTATTTGCATCTGTTGTTAGAGATGTCTTTGAGTAGATGTTTTTCAGGAGGTTGTTGACTTCCGCTGCATCGCCATCAGTTGCAGCCCACACAATAGGCAACGCAAACTTTTCCATTCCAACGCCCCAAATCTTGAACAGTTCTTTCTTTAGCTTCCACATCTTGTAGCACTTTCTGATGTAGCTTTGGCCGTAAAGCCCTTCCCCTAACCTGAACAGCACCATCTTGTCAATTGGTATATCTACCTGACCGCCAGAAGAAGTCTGCTGTATCGCTTCAATGTTCTTGGTCTTGTCGTTCAGCTTGATTGACATTGAATCCGATTGATAGACAGCTAAGTCTCCAAGCACTATTTTGCCGTCAACCAGATACCACACCTTCTCGGCAGCTCCCCACCCGAATATGAAAGCGTTGGTTAGCAAGCCTTCTACCCTTCTCTTCAAGGCAGTTGTCATCTGATCTAGGTTTGAATTGACAAACTGTTTTATTTCACTGTCGGGGTTAGTGTATCCACCGATCTTAGAGCTGATTGAAGTCACGAGAAAATTCAGACCAGAGAATACCGTTTCATCTTCGGAAATCAACCTAAGCTCGGAATCGGTTATAGTTGCGGCACTGGAAAAGAAAACACTTCCGATTGCTTCTGCTGCCGAATCGTAGGTAGAGCCGAATTGTTTGAGGGAAGGCTTCGGTTTCTCTTTCTTGTTGAATTTGAATAGAGCCATCACATCACCTCAAATGAAAAGAGGCATTTCTGCCTCTTCACGCTTTCCATAACTTTGACCTCATCTTGTACATCGCATCCAGTTCCTCGTCTTTGATACCGCCAGTTCTCATGCAGTATCCGCAAGCCTCGTATAACGTTTTCTCGTTTACATCTTTCTTGTGGTATCCGAGCAAACACTCTTTCAGAATCGATTTAGCAAGGCCAACGTATTCTTTGTACATATTCTTGTGCCAGAAAACCATCAGCAGATTCCTTCTCGCCTTCATAGACGTAGGATTGTATTTCAAAGCAAGTGCCGATAGCTGTATAGAAACATCAAACAATTCATCTTTCTTATGTGCAGCACCGACTATCCCGAAGATAGCTGCCATTGCGTTAATTGGATTGTCAGGCGCTCTGCAATTCTTCTGTATGAAAGGAAGGGCTTCATTGAATCTCTTCTCGAAGCCTTTCAAGACTATGTTGTTTGTCTGTTTGGAAGTTACCTGAGCATATACAATGTTTCCAGCGACATTGAAGAAGGATTCTTCCCACGGAGCTGTGTCTATTGCGGTGTACATGGCGTTTATTCCGCTGTCAAAGTCGTGTTTGTCATTTACGAAGCTGATAGCCATGCTCATATATCTCATAGCCCTGTTAGTCAATGCAGCGGTAATCATATTAAACGCTATGAACGGTATCAAAATCAGCAGCGCATACGGATTTAGAATAATCGCATCAGGTACAAGCAGAGCCGTGAACAACAGCATGAACACCATGTGGTTAGGCTGCAATGGGAACGAGAAGAATACATCGATTGAATAGACTATTATTGCCGTGCCTATTATCCAGTTGCTTGTTGTGAAAGCCATTACCAATGCGAATACAAGCAGCGTCATATAAGATACAAGACGAACAATGCCGCCTTCTACCAGCATATCTATGTAGTGGTTATGCGTTCTATCAACAATGCTGTGAGGGTATCTGTCAGCGGTCTCTACCGATGCAATCTTCCTGAACGGATTTGATATGTTGTCAACACCAGTTCCGAAAGGATTAGCCTTTACAAGTTTCCAAGCGTCTTTCCACAATAGTTGCCTGCTGTCAACGCCCTCCATTATCTTTGCTTTTGCCTTCTTCAATCTGCCTATAATGTTTCTGAAATAAGGTGTAAGCATGAAGGCTATAACAGCCCATATAATAACAATGCCCTGAATGAACATACCGTTTGCAATTGTGAAGAACGTCAGCATCAGCACTTCCACAAAACCAGCGACAAGCGTTGCCCTTCCAGCTGTAAGCAGCAACGCAGAGCCTATGAACACAAAGGCAATCGATGATAGGATTGCATTGTCAATTACCAGAAACGCAACAGGCATCAGTACAAGCAGGAAGTTGGCGCATTGCAGCGGATTCAATATAGTTCCGAGATACCTTCCGCTCATATTTGTCTTGTACCACCATTTGATTTTCAGCTTGTACTTGTCAGATATGTATTGCAGCCACACTACGCCAGCTTCCACAATTCCAGCTATAAGAAGGGTAAAAGGAATCAGCTTAGCTCCAAACACAACGTTCAACTGAAAGCCTGAAAGCATCAAGACTGGTATCAACATTCTGAAAGCAAGCCCCATGTTTCTGTCTGTGTTTCCAAAATAGCTTACGAAAGGGCTTTTGCTGAATACAGTGTTTGCAATGTTTATGCCAAACCATATGACAAGCAATAATTGTACTTCAAATCCAGGCAAGTAAGCGTATCCGTTTAGGAACATAGAAAGAAGCATAGGTATAGCAAGCGCACTGCCAAACTCAGTTTTAGTTACGGCAAAGGGCAGCCATGCAGCTCTATCGTGTACTAGCGTTATTACAAGAACTGATGCTATGAACAAAGCAGCCTGATAGTGCAACAGCCAGTCCTTTGGTATTGCAACAGCGACAAGAGACAGTATTACGCAAAGCAGCATCGAGCTTACCAGCCTCTTGTAGCTGGAAACATTAAATTCCCTCTCCACTTTTTTACCTCCTATGAATAACAGCTTTTCGCAAGATAGTTCAATGCCTCAATAGGGCTTAGAAAGAAATAAGGTAGTTCGTTGCTTTCGTTGTAGTCCTCTTCAACAATGTAGAAACCATTAGATGTAGCAATTACTTTATACCTGCACATGACTTCATCACCCTGTTGCGGTCTGCATTTATCATGTGTCTGCGCAACTTCAAATACAGCTCCGCATAATCATTACACGGCATTTGTTTCAGCATATTCAGAAGCGCATCAAAATCAGTTCTGGTAAGAGTTACACGAAACCTGTCCGTCTTATAGTTCAAAACTGCCTCCTATCAATCGGGAACTATGCTTGGAATGTCGTCTTTGTTCGAGAGGATTACTGACCTGCCTTTCAAGTAGCTGTATATGCCGTATCTCATAGCGTCACAGGCGTGGTCATCGACTTTAAGAGGTTGGTCAATCCCCTTTTCTTGTGCCTTGTCATCCCACGAATACTCTGATATTTCGTCAAGTAAAGGCGTGCACTTTGTATTTACCTTCATATCCCTGTTGTACATTAGCGTTGCAATGCTCCTGATGCCGTCTAACACATCATTGTTTCCTTGCAGCGCATTGAAGCCTCTGAATCGAAGCTCGGTTATGAAAGAAGTTGCCGAAGGGTCAACAAATATCTTGTGTACTTTAGTGTTGCCTACAAACTCTGCAAAGTCATCGGCATATTGAGAGTCAGTCTTAGTCCAGCCCTCTTCCCTCGCATCGAAGTAGTAAACGTTCTCAATATAGAATCTAACTCTGTCCTGCCTATCCTCTACCCTTATATCCACAAACGATGTCGGGTTAGTAGAGCCGTAGTCAACACCTATCACTCTCTTGAATTTGCCTTGTGGCAGCTTCGTGTAGGTATTTACAGAATGGTCGAACATATCGTAGATGATTCCCTCTGCCATTACCCACTCACCTAATACATACCGCTTGTAGAAAACACCAGAATAAAGCCTCTCGTATCTTTCAATGATGCTTTTTTCAAGAGAGAGGTTATCTTCCATTCTGAAATGCAGAGGAAAGACTTTCTTCTTGTCACAATCATCTATGTATTCTGTCTTTATGTAGTGATGAGGACTTGAAGGGTTGCAGTTGAGAAATATACGAGAGTTTTTGACTGAACATCTGCTCATTGCCTGATCTGTGAATGATTTTGGAAATAGAGTTACTTCGTCTCCATAGAAACCTGCTGAAGTCAATCCCTGAACTAAGTCCTGAGACGCTTCGTTGTTTGCCCCAAAAAGGTAAAATGTGTTGTCACCTATCACAAGATAGTTCTCTGCCCTGTTCCATCTGTATTGCCAGCCCCACGTTTCGAGAATTTGCGTCATGGGGCGTATAACGTTCCTCTTCAATGAGCCGATGGACTTACCAGCGATAATAAAAGCCTCGTCAGTGAAGTTTCTCTGCCCCCAAAGAAGGAACGAAACTATCATCGAGATGGTCTTGCCCGAACGTATAGCCCCATGTGCTACAATCATGTCTCTGTCTGAATATGGCGATCTCTCATCCCACCAGTAAAGAAGCTGCCTGTGCTTCTTAGAGAATGGGTCGAACTGAAAAGGTTTAGCCCTTCCCAGAGGCATATAGTTCTGCTATTTCTTCGTCAGTGGGGTTTAGCTTGGATATAAACTCTTCTATGAACTCGTTGCCTTCTGTGTTCATGTTTACTATCTTGGAAAGGTTGTTGTCGAGATTAGCCATAATCTCAGTTGTTATCTTGATACTCTTCAACGTGTTGAAATCGATAGGCTTTTCGCCATCATTG
>Ga0265294_10009359_pt1 | contig 11307 bp, 11 predicted proteins | sample MunlanPumphouse3_FD_192504 | JGI IMG/M metagenome (GOLD analysis project Ga0265294, IMG submission 192504) | Groundwater microbial communities from a municipal landfill in Southern Ontario, Canada - Pumphouse #3 | ecosystem: Environmental > Aquatic > Deep subsurface > Groundwater | place...
GCAATGATATGATTATAAATAATATCCACAAAAACCGTTTTGTTGTTTTGGCGATGTTTTAAAAAAAGTGGCAGTTCTACGTAAGTGCCTAAATTGCTGGCATTGCTAAACTCTTGATTGGGGAAAATTTCACCCGTAACATGGGCATTGTGTAAAATCATTTCCCCTAAGGCTTTGGCAAATTTGGCTTCAACTAAAGAAGAAAAAAAGAGCCATACTTTGTAATCATTTGATGACGTTACCTCAAAATAGCCATTGAGTTTATACTTATTTAAACTCATTTGTACTTTATAATTGTCTTCTTGAATGATTTTTAAAACTAAAAATTTGCACCAAGAAGATTGTACAATCGGATACGTTGCCAATTGTTCATTGCCCCTCAAGTGCGATTCAATGGCTTCATTGCTTAGGGGCAAATAATCTTCTCCCCGATACGTTTGAGTCACAGGAAAAAATCTCTCTTGGCTTAAATCTTTGCTGATCCATTTTTTGGCATAAATATCCAAACGTCCTACAAAAAGAGATTTAAACAGTTCTATTTTTTCTTCTTTGGAAAATTCTTTTTTCTCCGACAAAAGCAGTTCTTGAAGGTGGATAATTTCCTCTTCAAGAAGCTGTTTTTGCTTTAGTAGTTCATCCAGTCGTTTTTGTAGCGCAGTCATGGGTACTATTGTTCGTTGGTAAGTTTACCTTGGATACTCTCTTTTACGTGTTCATATCGACCGCTGAAGGTATAATTTTTAAGTTTTCCTTGTCCTTCAAAAACCCCATTAGGTTCAATACTTAAGTGATTGTATTTCAATTCCCCTCGTACTTTTCCGTTGGCTAAAATGGCAATTTCATTGCAATCAATTTTTCCATCAATATAGCCATTGACCGAGATACTTTGGGCTTCTATTTTTCCATAAAATTCACCTGTTTTTCCAATAATGACATACTTTGCCATGGAAATAACCCCTTCAAACTTTCCATCAATATGAATGGTTCCATCGGTTTTAATTCCACCAATAAGATGAGTCCCACAAGGAATTACTGTAGCTCCAATTTGTTCATGTGACTGCTTATCATTGCTACCAAAGATTCCCATTCTACTCTCCTTTGTGTTTGAAAGATTGCCTCATAGTCCTTAATATCCCAAGTGACAAACGACCACGGATTTAAGATTTTTGTTGCGTATTTTATCTCATAATGCAAATGTGGTCCCGTACTAATACCACTGTTCCCACTCAAACCGATGACTTGCCCTTTTTTAACCACTTCGCCTACTTTAACTTTTGAGACATCCAAGTGGGCATAAATGGTTTCAAATCCATAATTGTGCATAATCATTACCACTTTACCAAATCCACCACGATCACTGTTTTGAACGTATTTTACTACACCATCAGCTGTTGTGTAAACAGGTGTTCTCATCGGTGCACGAAAATCAATTCCTCGGTGAAACTTTCTTTGCTTGCTTATGGGATGTATTCGATAGCCATATGAATCGGATACAACGGTCTCATTTAAAGGACTCCCGCTGGGAATCACTTGCAGCATAAATGCTTTAACTTGCGTACTTATTTTTGCTAAGGTGGCGCGCTGGATTAACGAAGTTTCCTCATCACCTTTTACCCCAATTAACTGTTCAATATTATCCAGTTTTGAACTTAACTCATCAATATCAGTTATTTTATCTTTTATTTGCAAAGAATACAACGAGTTTTGTGCTTTTAATTTACTTTCTCTTTCAATAAGTGTTCTAATTTTCTCTTCTTTTTCTTTTTTGATTTCATGAATATCTTCTTTAAGCGATGAAATAAACCAAAAAGAACCTCCCAAAATCAGTAAAATAATAGGAACAACAATTTTAATTGATTTTTTTATAAACTGATGAACATTATAGGACTTTGTACCATTAATATCCGATACGGTTATAACCAATCTATTTTTCATCTAACAACTTCATTCTTAAGAATTTTTCGACAACAGTAAATGACCCAAAGACCAAATACTCTTTTTGTGCATGCGTCGATACAAACGGTTCAACTTTTAAATCTAAACGCTTACACACATTGATTAAAATCTCTTTTTGCACTACTCTTTTATCGTCAACCTCAATAATATAAACTTCATTGATAATGGGCTTTAAGATTTCTAACACACTTGTATAATCTTTATCGCTTAAACTGTTATACACCAACGATATTTTTTTATTCATTTTTTGAAACTCTTGAAGAATAACACGAGCCGCTAATGGATTGTGCCCTACATCAATAGTAATATTGGGTGCAATTTTTTGGCATCGCCCAAATAACTCTACATCTTTGAATTTTTCTAAATCAATAGGCAGCTTTAAATATTCCAAAGCACTTAACACCAAATTTAAATTTTCATGTAAATACAAAGGAAATTCTTTTAATGTTCTAGTATCAAACTCTTTGGCTCTTTGGTAATTAAATAAAGAAGCCACTTCATAGACTTCAGGATGATTTTGATGATTTACAATCATTGCATTATCGCATGATCTCAGTTTAGTTGTAGCGATTTCGCAAACTGTATCGCCTAAAAAACTTTGGTGGTCTAAATCAATTGAAGTAATTAAACTTAAATCATTAATCACGACATTCGTTGCATCAAACTCTCCCCCAAGTCCTGCTTCTAAAACCAAATAATCCATTTTTGAACTTAATAAGAGTGCTAAAAGAGTGGTGTATTCAAAGTAAGTGAGTTTTTCTACAATTTCACACGGTAAAATTTCTTGCAGTTTTTCATGGGCAGTTTGAAGTGTTGCATCACTGACATCAGCTCCATTAATCCAAATGCGTTCATTGAATTTTAAAATATGGGGAGAAGAGTAATGTAAGGTTTGAAAATTGCTTTTGTATAAATAATGGGCTAAAAATCGTCCGGAACTGCCTTTTCCATTGGTACCCACAATATGAATGATGTACGGAAGCTTCACGTAGAGTCGCAAAAATTCCCAAGCAATCTTAATGGTATTAAAATCTATTTTATCATAATACAGAGTCTTTAAATTTAAAAACTCTGTTAATGTTAAATTATTAGAGCAGGTCTTCATCTTGCTCTTTTTCTTTTTTTAATTCTTCTTCTAACTCTTCTTTTGTCATTGGTACTTTTCTAAAGGATTCAATCGCAAGTTTAGAAATAACTTCTTCCAATGCTTTGCTAGAAGCATTTTTAACGGCTTCAAATCGTTTGGCTTCTGAAATCTCATCTTGTCCATCAACAGAGAAATCATACGTTCCACTGACCGTTACACTTCCCTTCTTTTCATTTGTAAGGTAATCCACTTTTATATTGACTACTGCTTGATAAAGCTTTGCATACCCTTGGGCATCGTATTGTAAAATTTGCATTGAAACTGCATTCAATTTTAGATTCAGTATCGTATCAGCTATCTCTTTATTGTATACAATCTTAGCACCAAATCGTGAAACCAAAATTTCACTCATGGCATCTTTAATAATAACTGAGTTCTTAGGATCTTCAATACTAACATCAATATCAACAAACACATTGCCTTGAATTCTCTCTTTGGCATAGTGAGAAGAGGGTTTGTATCCACAACCGACTAAAACAAACAAGAACAAAGTCAAGAGTAAAACTTTTTTTATCATACTTATGCCTTAATTACAATATTGACTAACTTATTAGGAACTAATATCTCTTTAATAATTTCTTTGCCATCAATATATTTTTGTGCGTGCTCTTTAGCAAGGGTTAAAATTTCTTCTTGACTCAAATCTTTTGCCACTTCGATTTCACATCGTTTTTTACCATTAATCGTAATGGCTAAGACAATGCTGTCTTGGACAAAAACCTCTTCTTTGAGACTCAACGGTTTATCAAAATTCACTTTATTAAATAAATTTTCACTGATTTCCCAACACAAATGTGGAATAATCGGTTCTAAAATATTGGTTAAAACATAATACCCTTCTGCCCAAATGAGTGGATTGTTTTGCGTTTGTAACGCATTCATGGCTTCCATAGATGAAGCAATTAAGGTATTAAACGCATAGGTTTTTCCAAATACTTCATTGGATTTTTTGAGTGCTTCATAGACTTTTCGTCTGGCCTCTTTTTCTTCATTGCTTAACGTTGCATGTTCAATGGTTTCAATTTGACCAATCTCTTTAAAGCCAACCATTTCTGATTTTTGTGCAAATTTTTTGATAAATCGAAAAGCTCCTTCAACCGCACTGTCATTCCACTCTAACTCTTTGGTTGGTGGTGCTGCAAACATCATAAACAATCGAGCGGTATCGGCACCGTATTTTTCAATAATTTTATCAGGATCAACCACATTGCCTTTTGATTTAGACATTTTAGCCCCATCTTTTAGCACCATTCCTTGTGTTAAGAGTCGTTTAAAAGGCTCTTTTGAGTTGGTATACCCTAAAGTATTTAAAGCTTTGGTAAAAAACCGAGCGTACAACAAGTGCAAAATGGCATGTTCAATTCCACCAATGTATTGGTCGACATCCATCCAGTAATTGCTGTCCTCTTTGTTAATCCCCTCTTTTTTCCACGATTTTGGGTTGGTTGCATACCGTAAAAAATACCAACTCGATTGGACAAACGTATCCAAAGTATCGGTTTCTCTTAGTGCTTTTTTACCACACACGGGACACGAACAATGTTTCCATGTAGGGTGATTGTCTAAAGGATTTCCCTCACCCGTAATTTCTACATCATCGGGTAACGCAATGGGCAAATTTTCAATCTTTTCAGGTACCAATCCACAACTTTCGCAATGCACAAAAGGAATCGGCGCACCCCAATATCGTTGTCGTGAAACACCCCAATCTCTGAGTTTGTAATTGATTTGTTTTTTTCCAAATGAATTTTTTTCAAAGTGATAAATAATGGCTTTTTTTGCCTCTTGACTTTTAAGTCCTGTAAAACTTTCACTGTTAATTAAAATCCCTGGTAAAGTAAAAGCTTCTTTTAAAGTAAAGAGTTCTTGATTTTCACCCACAATGACTTGTTTAATGGGCAAATCATACTCACGCGCAAATTCAAAATCTCGTTGGTCGTGAGCGGGCACACACATGACTGCTCCTCCACCATACGAACCTAAAACAAAGTTAGCAACCCACACAGGAATTTTTTCATTGGTTAAAGGATGGATAACATCCAATTCTAAACTCACTCCCTCTTTTGGCATCATTGAACGATCTCGTTCTGAGTGTTTTTGCATATTTTTTATAATTTCAATTTTACTCACACTTAACAACTCTTTTTCAATCATGTATTGGACAATAGGATGTTCAGGTGCAATGGCTGAGTAAGTGACTCCATAAATCGTATCGGGTCGTGTGGTAAATACTTTGTAATAATTAAAATTTTTATCGAGTTTATACCGTGATTCTAAATCCAAATTAAAGGTAAATTCCAACCCTTCACTTCGTCCAATCCAGTTTTCTTGCATCGTTAACACTTGGCTTGGCCATTGGTTTTCTAAGAGTTTTAAATCATCCAATAACTCTTGCGCATATTTGGTAATGGCAATATAATACCCTGGCATCTCTTTTTGCTCAACTTCATTATCGCAACGCCAACAACGCCCCTCTTCAACTTGTTCATTGGCTAACACCGTATGACAATCATCGCACCAATTTACTGTTGTCGATTTTCGATACAACAACTTTTCTTCAAACATTTTAATAATAAACTCTTGCTCCCACTTCGTATACAAAGTATCACTGGTGGCAAATTCTCTGGTTTTTGAAAAAGAAAGCCCTAATGCATTGAGCTCTTTTCGCATATAATCAATATTTTCATACGTCCATTTTTTAGGGTGTAATTTATGTTTAATGGCGGCATTTTCAGCGGGCATTCCAAAGCTGTCCCATCCAATAGGGTGTAAAACATTAAAATCGGCTTTTCTAAAATATCGGGCAAACGCATCCCCTAAACAGTAGTTTCTCACATGCCCCATGTGAATACGACCACTAGGATATGGAAACATACTCAAAATATATTTTTTGGTTTTGTTGTGTTCATCGCTTGGTTCAAAACTGTTATTGGCTTCCCAATAGGTTTGCCACTTATACTCTATCTCTTTTGGATTGTATTGCATTAATAATTGTCCTTCTCTTGACTTTTTGAGCTCTCAATTAAAGCTAAAGCAATTGAAAAAATATTTGCAACCACTGCACCAATAGCTAACGCAATCGCCATTCTTATGTTATCTGTAAAAGTTAAAACCATGAATGCTGGAATTAAGTGTAAGTCTGCAACCAATGAACTTGCCAATAATTCAGCCGATAAAAGATTTTTAACCCCAATTTTGAGAATAGTAGAAATAACATTGACGCCAGCTGCTATAAAAAGTGCTACCGCATTTGGTTCGTACAAAAATCCTGCTGTTGTTGTTAAACTCATGAGTGAAAAAAATATATAGGTTACTTTACCCCAATCCATAGTTGTCCTTTTTTGTTTTATTAGAGGCTTTATTTTATCTAAACATTTGTAAGAAAATGCTTTTATAGAAAATTTGAAGCACCAAAAGAGTCAGTATTTTGGAACGATTACTCTTTTGGCAGATTTGAATTTTGGTTTTTAAAAGAGAGCACGAGTTGATAGATTAAATAGGTCATAATTAATTTGAAAAAAAGTTCAATCAAAATGGCATAACTAAACTTTGCTTGTAAATAATGCACGGGGAAAAAGTTGTGCATCAATAAATTAAGCGTAAAGTCATTTGTAACAATAAAATAAACTCCGGTAACTGCAATAAGGCAAAGCCAAAGAAGATTGGTCAGATTCCAAAAAATAAAGTTATAAACGCATGCCCACAAAAAAATTGTAAAATAAAGCCCAATAAAAAACTCTTTCGCAATGCCATTTTGAATTTTAATAATATAGGACTCACTGTTACCTACAAACATATACTCAAATAAAGAGGCGAAAATCTCAAAAATAAGTATCCAAAAAATAACCAATTGCCAGTTTTGTGAATTATTTGATGTTATTTTATCAAAGCCATCTTTTATTTGTTGGAATTTATTCATAACTTTATGCCCCATGTTTAATTAAATAATAGTGTGATTATAACTAAAATAATTTTATTTTACACACTAACATTGCAAATAAACTATAAGTGAAATGGCTTATTTGTTTGTTCATTGACAATCAGTGTGCAATGCCTAAAACTTCATATTGCAAATACCAAATCATAATGGAAACCACATAGCCTATAAAAACTGTCCATGCATATTTCATATGATTTGCAAACGTATAAATACCCGGCATTTTGCCCATTACTCCAACCCCTGCTGCGCTGCCAAAAGAGATTAAACTTCCACCTATTCCAGCTGTTAAAGTGACTAACATCCATTGGTCAAGTCCCATCGTTGGATTTGCTTTTAACACAGCACTCATAACGGGAACATTGTCAATAAATGCCGATAAAAACCCTACCCCAATATTTGACCATGTAGCTCCTAGCATATTGGGTTCATATACCACAACCGCTAAACCTAACCAACCAATAAAATACAAAGCACCCACAGCTGCTAATATTCCAAAAAAGAAAAGCAGTGTATTGTTCTCAATTTTTGATATGGAGTGAAAAATATTTAAACGGGTATTGTATTTTTTCTTAATTCTAAAGGAATAGAGTTTGAGTAACGATAAACCAAATAACATTCCCCACATAGCAGGAAAATGAAACACTTGATGAGAAATTACGGCTAAAACAATCGTTAAGACACCAAATGCCATAACCACATTTGCACCTTGCATCAAAACGGGTTTTTTCTCACTGTGTATATCAAATTCTGGTTTGGTATTGGGAACATAATATGAGAGTAAAAAAGCCGTGACTAAATATCCTAAAAATGAAGCGGGAAACAGATACAAGAAATCGGTAAATAACCCTTTTCCTGCCGCCCAAACCATTAACGTAGTGATATCTCCAAAAGGCGACCAAGCCCCACCTGCATTGGCTGCTACGACGATATTAATGGCGCCTGGAACCAAAAACTTAATATTGGTTTTATCAATTGTAATCAGTACCGTTGATAATATTAAAGCCGTTGTTAAATTATCGGCAACGGGAGAAATAAAGAAGGCTAAAAATCCAGTAATCCAATAGAGTTTTTTATAGGTATACCCCTTTGAAACCAAATTGTATTTTAATCGATCAAAAACACCCATAAAAATCAGTGTTTCAATATAAGTCATGGCAACAAATAAGAAAAAGAAAATCCCTGCAATTTCAAGAATTAAATGGTTGATTCCTTGGTTTAAAATATTTAAATCCAAATCATTCATCACATAATAAACCCCAATAAGCATAAACATAAATGTCCCAATAAACAAAGCCGGTTTGGCTTTATCCACATGATATTTATCTTCGGTTGCTATAAAATAATACCCAATTACAAAAAGAATAAGAGAAACAATTCCCACCCAAGTCATTGTGATATTGGGCATAACAAGGGCAGTTTGAGTGTCACTTGCCCATACACCGACAACACTTACGGCAAGTGTTAATAAAATTTTCAACATTAATTATCCCTTTTTGATTGACTGATATGGTATTGAATTGCTGCTGTTATGGCTGCAATTTTTTTTTGGGTATTCGCTGGCATAGGGTGAGTTTGTTCTTTTTTAACAACACTTTCTTTTACCGGAAAAAACTTTTGAATAAGAAATGCTTGTATTTTAATAGCATAAACCATAATGGTTAAAAATGCAAATACAACACCCATTCCTAAAAACATAAATTTGATGGATTCAACCAATGCATTCACTTCCATGTTCACCTCTTCATTGAAATTTCTTAAGTTTGACATTTTAGATAAATACTCTAATTAGTTCTTCTTATTTTGTGCGAAATTAATTGTCCGTCAGTGCCTATTTTATTACTTATTTTTGCTATAATATTTCCATGAAACGCATAACGTTAGAAAAACGAACCAAAATAGCCAATGATGTGTTGTATTACATCTACACACATATTGATACCCATATTGATATTGAAGAGTTAAGCTACGATTTAAATATCAGTAAATTTCACATGCACCGCATTTTTAAAGAAGCTTTTGGGAAAAATATTTATGAAAAAATCAAATCCATACGACTTCAAAAAGCTGCCAATTTATTGCTTACAAATAAATATTCAACCATTTCCAATATTGCCAATTTATGTGGATACAGTTCGCAATCTTCGTTTATAAAAGTCTTTAAAGAACGGTTTGGAATGCCACCTAAAGAGTGGAAAAAAGGGGGATACAAACGTTATTCAACCAATATCCTTAAGCAATCACAAAAAGCCATGCAATCCAAAGCCAATTTTACACTTCTTTCACCCACCATTGTTAAAATGCCCACGTTAGACAGTTATTACATACGAAACAAAGGGTATAACATCAATGTCAAAGAAACTTGGCAAAAACTGCATACATTGTTACTCAATAACAATATTGAAAATTGCCAACAAATTGCTTTATTGCACGACAATCCTACTATTACGCCCTTGCAAGATTGCCAATACATAGCATGTCTTGCAACGCAAGAGAATCAACCCATTTTAAAACAACGTTTGCCCAATTTTAAAATATCCAGTGGAGTGTATGCCCGATTTGATTTAAAAGGCAAACACGGAGATTTACTCAAATTTATTCACTGGGTCTATCATGAATGGCTTGTTAACAGTGAATATGAAACCACCACCAAACCCTCTTATGCCGTGTACAAAAAAAACAATTTTTTAAGCGACGATGAGGAATTTGAACTCAGCTTTTATATTTCAATCAATTTTTGACTTAAGTTATATCATTTGTCAAAAAAAAAGTTATAATACGGATAATTTAATGAAGGAGAAACATATGTTTAGTATGCCAAGTGGAATGGAACTGGGAATTATTGTATTAGTAATCTTACTTCTTTTTGGAGGTAAAAAAATACCTGAGTTAGCCAAAGGGTTAGGAAGTGGGATTAAAAACTTCAAAAATGCTCTTAATAAAGATGAGGATGCAAACGAAGTAACTGCAACAGCAACACCTGTTAGCACTGCAAAAGTGGAAGAAAAAACGGCATAAAGTATAAAAAGGATTGCTGCATTATTATGTAGCAATCCACTTTATCATTAAAAAGTTAAATTAAAACCCTGTAATCAAAAAATTAATCGCTCCAATTATTTCATCTCTTCTGTCTTCCAAAGAACACCTTTGTCCATTATTTTATCTTTTTGAATACTCGCAAGTTCAGCAGTTGACATTATCACTGTTTGGTTTTCTATATGAAATACTGAATGTAAGATTTTTGCACTTTTAGAATTTAAAACTAAAGGAACAATTACACGAGAAGAAGATTTTGAAAAGAAAGAATATTTAAACGTGAGTTTATAAGTATTAGATTTTATGAAAGTTCAAGGCGAAGAGAGATTTTAAAGCGGAGCGTACACGAAGTACGTGAGCATTTAAAATCTCTCTTCAACGCAGAAATTTTGTGAAAGATGATGCTTAGAAACTTATGTTTCTATATGGTGCCTTGCTCATACATGGCTCTTAACTTATCTTTCTCTTTTTGCCGCTTTAATTTCTCGGCTTCTTTGGCTCGATAATTCTCAATAGAGAAGTTTAGTTGAACTAAAAACGAAGAGGCAATAAAGATTGAAGAGTATGTACCTACAATAATCCCTACAACTAAAGTAAAGGCAAATCCATGGATAATCTCTCCACCAAATACAAACAATGTTGCTACCACAAAGAATGTTGTTAATGAGGTTAACGTTGTTCTTGAAAGGGTTCGAGAAACAGAGTCGTTTATGACATCTTCTAACAAACTGTCTTTAGAACTTTGAACATTTTCTCTGATTCTGTCAAAGATGATAATCGTATCATTAATCGAGTATCCAAGAAGGGTTAAAAGTGCTGCTAAAATATCTAAGTTAACTTCAATATTAAATAACGAAATAGCCCCTACTGCAATAACAAGGTCATGGATTAACGCAAAAACAGAAGCTACTGCAAATCGGTATTCAAATCGAAAACTCACATAAATTAAAATCATCACAAAAGATAAACCCAGTGCCATAAAGCCCTTTTCTCTTAATTCATCTCCTACTTTGGGTCCTACCATATCAACTCTTCTGATTTCAAAATTACCCGTAGCACTTAAGATTTTGTGCATTTCATCACTCACATCGGTTGTAACTGAATTCGATGATGCCGTAATACGAATAACAATTTCATCGTCTGAACCAAATTCAGTAATACTGGCATTGGCAAACTCTGATTTTTGCTTTAAAATATTTCGGATGTCATCAATAGGTGCTTTGGTATCGTA